>ENA-ORBV01014559-ORBV01014559.1-microbial-mat-metagenome-genome-assembly--contig:-NODE-14559-length-11730-cov-4.636574_pt1 | contig 11730 bp, 10 predicted proteins | sample MGYA00237777_ERZ505514 | MGnify/ENA primary metagenome ERZ505514 (study PRJEB26160, sample SAMN06269048) | microbial mat metagenome | isolation source: Oligotrophic lake microbial mat | place... | reverse complement strand
GGTCGTACTCATGGGGTGCTTCGTGCATGTACCAGGACCTCGCCGAGGGAGTGCGCGCCAGGCGAATGAAGAGCCGCGCCCCACCCGGTCAAGGCAGCAATGATCGCAACGCAAATAAAGGGAACCAGCGTGCGCCGAACCGCGGTTTCCAGCCAATGTTTGGACTCGAGCCGACGAAGCCTGCGGTACAACGTGGTTGCGAGGATACCGTCCAGAACTAGTTCGGCAAAAAATACTGGGGCTGAGTAAATGACCCACAATGAGGACAGCGCGAGGACCGCCAGAACAGCCAAGGCGACCAATGGAATCGCGAAATCTTCTGCTTCCGCGGCAGACGATAGGACGTCACCAATCGGGCTATTGTCGCCAGGCTGCACCGACATCGGCGATTCATCGATATCGAATGAACCCGTTGCGCCGCCACCGCCGCCTTCGCCTCCACCTCCTGAAAACTCGACGCCTCGAGAGCGTCCGCCGCCAGGTAGCGAACTAACGTCCATATAGTCGTCTGCCTTTGTGCGAATCCAAAGCCATAGAAGGGCGAGGAACACGATGTAGGCTATGGCGACCGCGATCAGGTAGCGTAGCCACATCGCTGTAACGCCGGCCCGAAGCAAGACATACGAGGCAAGAAACCCGGCGGCACCCGTTATGGCAACGAGCAACAGCTTTTGCAGGCGGTCGAGTTGTCCGCCAAAGTCCCCGGTGGCAAATTGTACGCGGGCGTTTTGGTCATTGATCACTTCAATCCGGTAGCCCCGGGAAATATCCATGGACCGAATACGAAGCAGGCAATCCGGTCGGGACGCGACTTCGGAAAGCAACAACAGGGCCATCCGAAGATCCTCGCTGTGAAGCGGCTCACCTTGCTGGATATTATCACTCTGAACTCCGTAGATGATAGGCAGGTGAAGGTGGTCGGGCAGGATCCGCCGTGGACGCATCAGCGACCCCCCGGCATCCACCAGCAACTGCACCACCGCAGCGTTGCCCGTGTCGCGTTTTATCGTGATCGCAGCAGCCGCCAGCGCCGCTGCGGGAATCTGGCGCAGGACTGCCGCAGTCAGCTTTTCAGGCGGAATCGAGCCGAGTACCAGGCCAAGCGCATGTTCAGGGTCGAGCAGGTTGGGCAGACTGTCGAACTCGCTGCAGCAATGCTTGAATTTGCGTCCCGATCCGCAGTAACAACGGTCGTTGCGCTCGACTCGGGGAAGGGCTTGCGGCCGCCACTGCCTGGCCGGGTGCGGCACACCGCCCCAGAAGCGGCGCGCCAGTGTCAGCAGCATGCGCCGCGACAGGTCTGCGTCGTCGCCCAATTCCATCAGTGGCCCGATGCTGGTGGGAAACCAGTCGCAGAAAGACGCCAGCGGCTCGTTGCCGATGACCCGCCTGGCAGCTTCCGAGAGCACCGCCTCGAAGCTCTTTTGCTGTGGCGAGTTGGAAAGGGTCTGGCGGTTCATGTGGGCTGCCTTGGGTCGGATCGAACAGAGTGCTTATTCTCCTGCAACTGGGCTTGGCAAATTGAATTGCGCGGCGTGTTGAACCTTGCTGTGCGCCGGTTGCCCGTACCCGCCGCCTTCTTCAGGGGCGCTGCGCAAGAACGATGGTGACGAGAGCCGAAGAATCCTGGATGGCAATTACACCGTGCAGAACATTGCCCGACAGAAAGAGCAGTTGCCCCGCAAGAAGTACATGACTCGCTCCTTCGGCTGTGACATCGATCTCGCCTTCGATGCACTGAATCGTGATCTCGCCGGGCACTTTGTGCGGTGGGAGCGACTTACCGGCGGCCAGCACAAGGCGGATAAGCTCGAGCTGCGCGGACTTGAACAAGGCGGTCGTCTTCTCGCTCAGCAAATGAACTCCAAGCGGCTGCACATTGATTGCTTCGCCGGGGCGGGCGTGAACGATTGCCATGGCGATTTTCCTTTGTTGTCTATCCGACGTACTTCCACGACTCCGCGCCGTCCAGCAGGCGAATCCTGACTGTGGCCAATGTAGACGGCTCGACGTTGCGTGCGTTGACGCCCGTCCGCGCGGCGCGGCCAATGGCGAACTTCCTCCATCGCATGACGCAACCGCGATGGTAGCCAATCCCGCTACCAACGCAAAACACCCGGCTTCAGATGGCCGACGGGCCAAACCGGTGGTACATGAAGTGCTCCTGGTCTTGTTGCCAGCCACGTGCTTCGTACAGGGACTGGCCACGGGTGTTGGGTCGGGCTACGTTCAAGGTGACGCGCACCGCGCCAAACTTCCAGGCGTATTCCTCAATCGCCGTCAGCAGGCTGGAGGCGACCCCTTGGCGCCGTCCGGCATCGCGCACGTAGAGGTCGTTCAGTATGAACACGCGGGCCAAGGCAGTGGAGGAGAAGCTCGGATACAGCTGCGCGAAACCGGCAGGCACGCCATCGGCGTGTGCGATGAACACCACGGATTCGCCGTGGTTGAAGCGGTCCAGCAGAAACTGCCGTGCCCCTGTGAGATCCCGCGTCTTCCCCTGGAATTCGCGGAACTCGTTGAAGAGCAGGGCGAGATCATCGAGGTCGGACAGGACGGCCTGGCGGACGTGGAGGATAGTCATGGGTGGGATAGCATCTCGGGCGGTTGATATGTCACCTATGGTTCAAATGCACCTGTTCATTTGCGACCACTGCAGCGCCGGGCTGTCCAATGGCGTGGTCGCCTGCTATGCAGCGCGACCGCAAGAAACTCGACTTCCGCGCCAGACTGACAATAGAGAATGTGGTACGGAGAGCCTGGAACGCGATACCTCCGGATGGCTGGCGGAAGTTCGACGCGAAACCTCTCCGGGTTTTCGCAAACTTTGACCATCGCTGCTTCAAAGGCACCGAGGTACCTTGCGCCAAGGCTTGGGCGGCGCCCTTCGGAGTAGGCGACGTGTTCAAGGTGCGCATAGCGCGCCAGCGCGCTGAAGAGGTAGCTCACATGAGCAATGCCTGGGCTTGGCGCCCCACATCCGCCGCGGAGACACGCATGGCCGAGCCCTGGGCCAGTTCATCGGCGCGCCGCGCAGCCCCCTGCAACCATAGCTGCTCAATTTCCGCTTCGGACCACGCGCCAAGGCTGCAGAGAAGGTGTTCAGCAAGGTTCCGCCCGTTACCTGACCAAAAGCGAAAGAGCTTCTCGACGGATCGTTTCAATGTTCATGGGGAAAATAGTAGCACCGCCGCCGCCGGGAGCCAGCATTGGAATTCATCGTCCTTGCGGTTTGTGCAGACTCCATGAAATGGTGGGCGGACTTACGATTGCATGTGTGCGAACCAATGGAATTACCCGTTCCTCATCATGCCGCTTTATGCGGCACGAGCTTGACCTGCAGATCACAACCCACGGCAGCGGAGCACTTCTTCCACGTAGCCAACGATGGAGCGTGCCGGCCCACGGTGCAGGCGCGAGGTTGCGCTCGTCATCGTACCCATGCGCTCAGCAGGCACAACAGGGACGCGGGTGCCCTTGAAAACCCAAGCTCCGCCGACCCGAGCGGGGTCGCGTTCTACAGCTGCGCAAGAGGACCAGTCAAGCGACAAAAGACGTGCAGGCGCTCATTCGGCTTGCTTGAGTATTACGACGTGTGAGACGCTGGCGACTGAACGACCAGAGCCAACAATGAAGCTTTCGAATCGGGCACCGGAATTGAAGGACCGAGCGACCACAAATTGGCCTCGATACTGCCAGCGACTTGGTGCGTTCTTTATGAACACAGGGATGGCGCTCCGCTGGCGTGAGAACAGCGCACTGACAGGACCTGTTCGTGCGCCTTGGCCACACAGAACGACCTCAGGCGCCTGAGGACTGAATTTCTTGCTGAGGCAGGCGGCCACGATGACGCCATTGCTGGTAGGCAAGCACGACACAGTGCTTCCACCAAGCTGCGAATGGATCTCGCCTCGTGTGTATTCACAGCCGAGCGTGAACATTGCATGTCTTCCGGAACTTGACGAGGGTGTAAGAAAATGTCGGCGATGGCCATTGTCGGCAGCTTTCGGGGGTCTTGACCCCTTCCGGCACCTGCGATCGTGCGTTGCAGATCATTCCATGAGATCGATTTTCCATGTCATTGCTGCCCATTGAGGGTGACAAGGTTTTCAACAGCCTCAACGTATCAGGCTAACGGGCGGGCCGCGCCGATGCTCGCCAAGTAGATGCCGCGGCCAGGCCCGTCCGGTTGAGCGCCGGCTCGGGCCTCAGATTGCGCGCCAGATCACGGGTCATTCTTGTAAACGCCCCGAAAATTGAGAAAGGCCAAGGCAATTTGCAATGTGACGAGTGCATAGGCATCTTCATGCCATCCCCAAGTGACCCAGAGGACATTGCTGAGAAGGAACAGCCAGAATCCGACCACGCGTCTACGTTTGGACTGAGACGCAATGAGCCATGCCGCAAGGACTGTGACAACCATCGCGGGCCACTGCAGTTGGTGTAGGTAGTCAATCCCGGAAATCACGATATGTTCACTTTCCAAGTCCTAAGCCGGACGAGCCGGAACCAAACAGGCAAAAAACATCCTCGGTCGTGCGCAAAATTGTTGGACGTTCAACCGATTTACGTCCTTGCAAATGTTCTCGAGCAAGCCGAGAGAAATGTCGTAACCCATTGGGTTTAGAGGCGTTTTGCCTTTGGCGTCTTGGACGCTGGTTTTATTTTGGCACATTGCAATTCTTCTCACAAATCGCGAAGACTCAACTTGTTAGTGACTAACGAATAGCGTTCATCCGCCGCGCAGCCAGGCTGGTAGAAACCAAGAGCACCTCCCGCGGCGAATAAACCGTGTTGGACTGAACCGCCGCAGTGGCGCGGCGAACTGGAAGGGATTGTAAGTTTGGCGTTCGCCCAGCGCATCCGTTTTTGATGGGCTTGTCACACCCACCATGGCCGATGGTGGCGGAAGCGTCCCGCCCAAGTCGCGCCAGCCTGCCCGACGTACGCCAGCCCGGACCGGTGCATCGCTGCGTTGGCGCGACAGAGGCATGGCGAACTCCGACGCCAGCGCACCGTCACCATAAGCTTGGCAACCGCGCCGCACGGGACCGCACCGCACGGCACCGTACCGCACCGCCCAGTCATGGCCGCCCCGTCCTGTGCGGTGGGATGTTGTCATGCATTCCCGGTGCGGGCAAAGTCTTGTTCCCTTTGAGCACCTCCACCACCCGCAGTTTCTTCACCGTGCGGCTCGGGCACCGGGCGCTGTCCACGCTGTCCACCCTGGCCACCCGCTGCGTGATCTCCTTTGCCGACTCGAGTGCCCGCGGGTTGACCACCGGCATGCGCAGGGCGTCTTCCAGCACACCACCAAAAGACTCAGGCAGCGCCGTAGCACCTCAGGATGCCGGCGGTGTGACGGCATCTGACTTGGTTTCCCCGTGGCTCTGGTTCTGCTTTGTCGCCTCCAGCGGGAATATGGCGCACGCCAGTTCATCACCGTAAAAGCGTCTGCACCGTTCGCGTCGCCGATCTTGTTCGCTCAGAGCCGGATCGAGCGAGGAGAGCACGATCTGCTATGCACTTTCAAACATTTGCAACGCCATCAAGGCGCGCTGTGAGCCGATCATCGCCGCTTACCGCGACTTGAGGAAAGACCCGATTTCAGGGCTTGTGTCACTTTTGGGCGGCATCCCTCAGCACTCCGTCCAGACCCAGGCGATCTGCCCAGCCCTTGCTGGGCGGCTTGGCGACGCGCAGCCGGCAGTTTCATTAAGCGGGTGTTTGTGTAGCGCTGATGCCGCACCCGGTCCATTGCGCGCGCCACTGCCCCGAGCAGACCACGTTTTAGCGCCTGCTGCAGCAGCATGCCCAGACCTTCTTCGCCCAGGCCGAAGAGGCCACTGGCGCCAGCCTGGCGCAGTTCATCTAGGACGAGTTTGACGCCTTCCTCGAGTGCGGCATCGCGGCCCACGGCGTCCTGCGGCTGCGCTGCCGGACCATGGGCCGGAAAGACAGCGGATGAAATTTCCATGCACAGCGCCACCCTTAGAATTTGCGGGTGCGCAATCGGTTGGGTCTGGCCCACCCTTGCCGACTGCACCAATATCAACCTGCCAACCTGCCAACCTGCCAACTCTTGAACTTCGAAACCTTTGTTTTGTGAAGGCTTCCGTGAGCGACGCTGTCTTTTTCATCCAACCGCAATCTGTCCAGCACCAAGTCCCTCCCGCGGTTTACGACCGTGGCATGGTGTTGTATTTGAATCAACTAGTCCTGAGCTACGAAGTCTGTGCCACCGCCAGCAATTGCTGGGACGTTTTCGGGGTGGTGAAAGGCTCCCAAAAGCAACCCTATTCCGTCGATGTCACGCTGGAAATGGATCTGAGAGGCAACGTGATTTTCTTTGACAGTAGCTGTAGCTGCGCGGTTGGCACCGACTGCAAACACGCGGTGGCGCTAACGCTCAAGGCAGCTTACAGCTCGGCACGATCAACCAAGTCAACAGTGGCTCAGGCGAGTAAGCCGGAGGACGCCGACACGCTGAAGGCACGATTGGAAACTCAGGCCCGGATGCAGCGCGAGAACGAGCGTCAGGAGTCCTTGCGGCGAGTTGGTCAATGGTTGAATTTGTTCGGCGAAGAAGTGTCTGACGTCAAACCAACGGCGTACAAGCCCGACCAGAACGAACGGATGGTCTATTTGCTGGAGCCGCAGAGCAGCGCCGGTCGCCCCGTGCTTCACCTCAGCTACGGTTACACGCGCCGACTGAACTCTGGCAAGTGGGCCAAGCTCAAAGTGCCGCAGTATTTGCAAAGCTACAACACACCGAAGCCAGATATGGAGATCGTGCAACTGATTCAGGCCCTGAAATCGACCAGCGGTAGTTATGGTCATACGGGTAACCACGGCATGTTGAGCGGCGAAACCGGGCGCCTGGCACTGCAATTGGCAACTGATGCAGGGAAGTTGTTTCACCATGCCTTGGATCGCGTGGTGGGTATTCCGATTCGCTTGGGTGCGCCGCGTAACTTTGGTTGGCAGTGGAACGAAGTCACGCAACCTGGTGCTGCAGAGTCCAGCTGGGCTTTGTGCCCCCAAGTGGAGTGCAAGGCGGAAGCGGTCAGTTGGTTTGCCAACAGCCCGCCGATGTATTTGGACACCGTCACGGGCGAATGTGGAACGCTGGCGTCCCCTGGGCTTTCCCCCCAGCAACTTACGCTGCTGCTCAGCGCTCCGCCGATTCCGCAGTCGGCCTTTACCGAGAATGAAGCCAAATTCCTGAGTGCGCTAGCCGGTCTGCCGCTGCCACCGGTGATGAACCCACCGACCGTTGTTCAAGGTGTTACGCCCATCGTTCATTTGCTGATCACCGCCGTCGCGCAGGCGGAGCGTCGGGATAAGGGCTTGCTCAGCGCCAATCTGCATTTTGACTACGATGGCCTGCCGTTCTATCGGCGCAGTTTGCAAAGCACGGTGCTGCTGGAGCAGACCAGTGACGGCTCGACCAATAGCCGCGTGATGCTGCATCGCGACATCGCCACCGAACAGGCCGCGCACACCGCACTGGCCACTGCGGGCTTGGTGGGGGACGCCGACGGCGTGTTCCACCTGACGCCGCCGGCCGGACAAATGCCGTGGCTGCAATGGGTGGACGATGACTTTGCGATGCTGCGCCAAGCGGGTGTAGCGGTCAGCATCGATCCGGCGCTTGTCGATTGGATTGCCCGCGCCGAAACACTCGACGTTCAGTTTCAGCCCGAAGGCACGGTCTCCACAGACGAGGCCGACATGCTGGGTGGCGACGACAGCCAAAGCCACTGGTTCGATCTGTCGCTGGGTATGCGCATCAACGGCGAGCGGCACAACATCTTGCCGTATATACCCCAACTGTTGACGCAATTGCGATCCGGTGTGGGTCAAGACAGTGCATCAACTGCAGTGCTGCCTGAATTCGTTTACGTGCTGACCGGCGATGACCGTTACCTGCGCCTGCCCACCGAGCCGTTGCGCCCATGGTTGCAAGCGCTGCTCGATTTGGTGGGCGAGCGCGGGAACAAAAACCTGGACGACGGCAGTTTGCGTCTGTCTCGCCTGGAAGCCCTGCGTCTGGGTGCAGCGCTCGGGCAAGGCGCGCAGTGGAGCGGCGCCGAGGGGTTGCGCAACCTGTTGAACCAACTGGTGGGACTTGACGCCTTGCCTGCGGTAACGCTGCCCAAAGACTTGCAAGCCACACTTCGCCCGTATCAGCAACAAGGCGTGGACTGGCTGCAGTTTTTGCGCAGGCACGGCCTCTCGGGCATTTTGGCCGACGAGATGGGGTTGGGTAAAACGCTGCAAACGTTGACGCATATATTGGTCGAGAAGGAAGCCGGGCGTTTGAAATTCCCGGCGCTGATCATCGCGCCCGTGAGTCTGCTGGGGAACTGGCGGCGTGAGGCAACACGCTTCACGCCAACACTCAATGCGCTGCTGCTGCACGGTGCGGACCGCCACCAGGCAGCGGCCGAGATAGCGCAACACGATGTGGTGATCGCCCCCTATTCACTGTTGCAACGCGACCGCGACCGCTGGACGAAGCAGCCCTGGCATATTGTGGTGCTGGACGAGGCGCAAAACATCAAGAACGCGAGCTCGTATGCCGCAAGAGTGGTGACGGAATTGCACACCGCCCATCGACTGTGCCTCTCCGGCACGCCAATGGAGAACCACTTGGGCGAGTTGTGGAGCCTGTTCCACTTTCTGATGCCCGGCTTTTTGGGTAGCCAGGCGCGCTTCAAAGACGTGTTCCGCACCCCGATTGAAAAGCAGGGCGACAACGAGCGACTGGACCAACTGCGTCGCCGCGTCACGCCCTTCATGTTGCGCCGCGCCAAGAAGGACGTGGAAATTGACTTGCCTGACAAGCAGGAGTTTGTGGTTACGGTGGAATTGGCCGACCAGCAAGCCAACTTGTACGAAACCATCCGTTTGGCCACTGAGAAGTCGGTGCGCGAGGCGCTGGCCGACAGGGGCTTGGCCAAGTCGCAAATCCAGGTTCTGGACGCCCTGCTCAAGCTGCGCCAAGTGTGTTGCGATCCGCGATTGGTACCACTGGTCGCCGCCAAAAAGATCAAGCAATCCGCCAAGCTCGAATGGCTGATGGAGACCCTGCCCGAAATGCTCGCCGAAGGCCGGAAAATTCTTCTGTTTTCCCAGTTCACCTCGATGCTGGAGCTGATCGAAGCCGAACTTGAAAAGCGTAAATTGAAGTGGGTCAAACTCACCGGCCAATCGCAACATCGCGACCGCCTGATCGAACAATTCACCAGCGGCAGCGTGCCCCTGTTCCTCATCAGCCTCAAAGCCGGGGGCGTCGGCTTGAATCTGCAGCACGCCGATACTGTGATTCACTACGACCCCTGGTGGAACCCCGCCGTCGAAAACCAGGCCACTGATCGCGCCCACCGCATCGGGCAAACGCAAAGCGTTTTTGTCTACAAAGTGGTCGCCCAAGGCACCATAGAAGAACGTATCCTCGCCCTGCAAGCCCGTAAGGCGGCCTTGGCCGACAGCCTCTACCGTGGCGCGCAAGAACGCAAACAACCGCTGTTTACCGCGGATGACGTGGCCGAGCTGTTGCGGCCGTTAGGGTAGGGGCCGTCCTGGATGCACAGCACCGTGGAGTGCGCCTTCATGCGCTGCACGGTGCGCGCACGGTGCGGCGCCAGGATGGCAGCCACGGTGCTCAGCGAGTCATCGGGCTGATCGATGAACCTGTAGTAGCCCTTGGTGGCGGGCCAGTCACCTTTGGCCACGGCGCAGAACGCCTGGCCCGGCTGCGTGGCCTGCACTCGCGCACTGTCGAGCAGCCGCTGGCTCAAGCGCTCATCGCCCAGCACCGAACCACCGAACTCCTGGCTCGCCCAAGCCTCGCCGTCCAGCCCCTCGCCCGGCTGCAGTGCAGCGATGCCCACGGGCTGCGGCACGCCCATGCGGGCGCGGAAGTCCTCCTGCAGCGGGTACACGTAGATGGCCTTGACGGTCTGGGCATGTTGATGCTCGCGGTCCTGGCGCCCGCGTCCCTTGGTCTTGCCCACGGCCACCCAGTTGGTGGCCTGGTAGCAGGTGCCGGCGAAGAAGTCGCTGTCCACGAAGCTCTCGACCAACCAGGGGCGGTACTTGTATTGGTCCTCGAAGTCCTGGGCCAGCGTGCGCAGCGTCATCCCGAGCACCATCGAGGCCAGGTTGTGGCAACGCACTGACGCTCGGATCAGGAAGCGGCTCATGCCGATCACACGGTGCAGATGCTCGCGCTGCTGCTGGAGGTTCCAGCCGATCCACTGGTCGCGGTCCCCCAGCTTGATGGCCGACGCGCCGAACCCCAGGCCGCCGAGCCAGCCGTGCTCGGAGCCGATGAGATAGCGCATCTGTGCGCCCACCATGACCCCGGCGCCTTGGGGGTGTTCGCACATCAACTCATTCCACAGTCGCAGCTCCTGGGCACTGTCAACCTTGAGCAGCTGCAGTGCGCGAACTGCACCGGCTTGTTCGGGTACGTCCAGCGGCGCTGCCACGGGGGTGCCAAGACCCCTTGGCGTTCTGCGCTTCCTGGGCCGCGCCGCATCACGATCAAGCGCGACGGGCAGGACAAAGTGTCCGGCCCGCTCGAGTTCGCGCAACGCCTTGGCGCAGCCCGCGTTCTGCGCCGCGCCGCGGCTGTCGAGAAAGCCGAAATCCTGACAAACTGCATCGGCAAATGCAGCGCGGCTGGCGTGCTGGCTCCGGCTGAGAATACCGCGCACGATCGCGATCGATTCCGGCAGCACAAGCGTGCGCTTGATCTGGTTTTGCTTGATCATTCAGCCACGGTAAGGTGGCTCAAGAAAAAAGTCCAGCGATTTCTCGGGGTAAAGGGCAGCCCTAGGCTGGTGGCTTGCTAAATTCGGAGCACACTGTTGCGTGATGCGCAACACGCTATCATGCGTGAACGATTCGATCGTTCCGGCACAAGGAACTCCGGAGATTCTTCGAGTCAGGCAGCGCTGCGGGAATTCGGCCCCACCATGCTGCGAGGCTTCGAATGGTGCTTGCCGCACTGGATAGTGCTCAGTCGGTCGATGACATGGATATCCCAGGATTCCGTATGCACCCATTGAAGCGATCCGAGCGTGGTCGCTGGTCGGTATGCGTCAACGGAAGCTGGCGCGTGACGTTCGAATTCCAGGATGGACACGCGTACGTTTCGGACTACGAGGACTATCACTGATGGCCATGCACAATCCACCGCATCCAGGCGAGTTCATCACCGAGGTCTACCTGCGGCCCAACGAGTTGAGCGGTCGCGAGTTGGCAGCCACGCTTGGAGTCGCCCCATCTACCCTCAATCGTGTCTTGACCGGCGCGAGCGGCATCAGCCCCGAGATGGCGTTGCGCCTGTCAAAAGCACTCGGACGCTCGCCCGAGAGCTGGCTCGCGATGCAGTACAACCACGATTTGTGGCAAGCCCGGCAGCGCGTGGACCTGACCGACGTCCGCAAGTTGCGACTTAGGGCGGTCTAGTCTAGAGCGTGCCGCGCCGCGCCGCCGGGCAGACCAGGTGCGTGGCCATGGCGGCCTCCGCCTCGCGCTCGCGCTGCATCTCTTCCTGTACCTTGGCCATGTCGAGGCCGAGGGCACGGCGCAGCAGCGCCTCGAGCTGGGTCGCGGAAAAGGACGCCGGACCCACAAACAGGCCGACCCCTTGTCGAAACAGCACCAGGGCCGGAGTCGCCCGGATCCCGAACAGTTGCGCGATGGGTTCGGCCT
>ENA-ORBV01014558-ORBV01014558.1-microbial-mat-metagenome-genome-assembly--contig:-NODE-14558-length-11730-cov-6.627993_pt1 | contig 11730 bp, 5 predicted proteins | sample MGYA00237777_ERZ505514 | MGnify/ENA primary metagenome ERZ505514 (study PRJEB26160, sample SAMN06269048) | microbial mat metagenome | isolation source: Oligotrophic lake microbial mat | place... | reverse complement strand
CAGAAGACGGCATACGAGATTCGCCTTAGTCTCGTGGGCTCGGAGATGTGTATAAGAGACAGTTCTATGTCATTACGTTTGCGAAAGTATGTGCGACCTTTTCCGAGATGTGAAATTGGATCAGCTGTGCGAGCTACACAACGTTTAGATTGGCTGAGCTCCTTGTGGACAAGAAGTGGAAGGAGAGGGAACCATAGTATAGTAGACTAGTAGTAGTTATGACATCGTTTTGAAGGGGCAACTCTTTTATGCTTTAAAAGCATGTTTATCTATCCCTGTAGATACATGTGTAATGCACATTCCCTTAGCTGAAGTGCCATAAAGTTTTACCTTCCGTACGGCCAACCATGCCGACATTTCTCTCCAGGGCTCCATTGGTACGATACATGGCAACACATACCACGACGGGAAGAAGCGGCAGAAGAGACAAGTCGACGGAGTTCGTGACCTGCAATGTTGCGGGGATTACTTGCTCCGTTTTACTGACGATTGAAGGCTTGTGCTCTAGCTTAGGACGCTTTAGTTGCCGATGCTGGTCCTCCTGCTCCCTGGCGCCAATAATACCCTGGCCGGGCTTGCTTTCAACCGATTTGCTTTTGTCAATCCGTCCAAAGCCATCCGACTGGTTTTCATTCTGAAGCTCGTCGAGCAGTTGTTGTCGAATCTTTAGATCTGCCGCCAGCAAAGAGAAATGTACAATCGGGATCTTTAGCCCTAGCTCTCGGTTGACATAAAAGCCTTGCTGAATTTTTTTCATGTCCACGTCGACCAAACAAAAGACTCGTTGGCGTGCTTTTTCCGAAAGAGCTTTGACAAAATCTTTGCCGTCCCGCCCCGCACCCCACACGACAAACTTGCCGCCATGAGCCTCCCACCGGACAATGGTATCGGAATTCTCGGCAGCAAGATCCTTCTCCTTCTTTGTGATGTTCAATATGGCAGTTTCAAATGCCAGAGCTCTCAAATGCAACAATAATTTTCTAGAGGTTTGATAACTCTGTGATTGATTCGCTCGATGGCGATAAGTTACCAATGGTAGATCGGGATCTGTACTCGGTTGGTGTAACCGCAACAAGCCATTCGCAGCAATATGGGCATGAAAGAATCGTAAATCTTCGGCCAGACGCAGCGTTTGTGGGTTGTCAAATAAAGGATGGATGAGGCGTATGACGTTTTTTCTGTCCTCTGATTTGGGAATCGTAGGAGCATCATATCGGGGTTTCTCTGCCGCGTGTACATGTTCCGTTCCATTTAACGCTTTGTCTTGTGTTTGAGTGGGTTGTTTTTGTACAGCTTCATCGGTGGGTGCAGGTGCTTCTATATATCCTCCCAAGCATTCAAATCGAGGACGACTCATCATCCAAGTGGGTTGCAAGACGGTAACTTCTCGAAATCGTTCTAACTGTAGGCGGTCGTTGGTCAATCCATTGGCCCATTGTGTATAATGCCAAGTCGAGTCGGGAGGATCTCGTTTCATTTTGCAACCCATGAGCGTCCGACTCCGGGCGTTTTTGGGCAAGGCCATTAGGCCACACACTTGTTCCGCCACTCTATGTTCGTGCATGAAATCATCGCTGTCCAACCAACAGAGAAATCGTTCATTGTAGCGGCATATATGGTCAAGCTGATGTTGGTAGTGTTGATCGGTCATTTCTACGGCTCGATTACGAGCATATCCAGCTCCTCTGCCTACCCGGCTCGGGCTTTGAGAAATCAACAGTTTGGAAGGGATTGGATGACAATTTTCATCTTGGTCAGTAGTTTTTCCAGAGGAGGGTGTTTCGTTTCGATTTATGGTTGTGTATTGCTGCTGTAATTGGCATAATAAATCCCAACTGTTATCCGTGGATCCATCATTGTAGCAACAGACATGAATCTCTAGTTCAAATTTTTGAAAGGGTGTGACGAGATTTTTCGGGATGGTTTGCTGCATCGCCGAATCGACACATTCTTGGATGGTCGTTTCCGCATTATGGACTGGAATAATAATGCTTACTTCAATCGCCAATCTTTCTTCTTTTTCATCAACATCAAAATCGCTTGCGCAGGCTTCTTTCGTTTCCATGATAAAGCTTGCTTGCTTAGGAACCTGAGCTAGCACGATGGATGCTGTTTTATCTAGTTCCAACCACTTGCATTTTTTATATGAGTTTCTCTGTGCCATGAAGGAGCGAAATTGCGGATACCATAACAGTTGCACGGAAGGGATGCATTTACTCATTCTCGAATCAATCAAGATGGCTATATTAATGTTGGACAATCCGCACTCGCATCGGTGGGCAAGCAGACAGCCCCATACAATGTGAAATGAATGTACCGGCTTGACATTCCAACCGCCTGGATATTGCGATACATGTCGCGATTGTGTGCGACCTTGTTACAAGGTGGGTTAGGTGTGCGCTCTACTCTCATTATTTTTCGCCTCCTTCGAAAGGTCTGTTTCGTTGGCGGGATTTCAGCCTGATCGATGACCGTTGCATGCATGAAAAGCAGTCTTCAAGGTGTAACTAACAGCACAACAACTCTATGCAAGTAAAAACTCAAATAGCTCTTCTTTCCAACTAGTACTACTGCTGGTACGTTCACAGCTCCAGTGGATTAGCCATGGCGAGCAACGACGCTACTGCTGCTACCAGCAGCACAGGACCGCAATCACCCGTAACGACAAAAATTCAAGTCCTTCCGAAAGAAGTAGTGGATCGCATTGCTGCAGGAGAAGTAGTCCAACGTCCTGCCAACGCTCTCAAGGAACTACTGGAAAACTCCTTGGATGCTGGTGCTACGAAAATTGTGGTTCATGTCGACAAACAACAAGCCAATGGCAAGCAAAAGAATAGCAAGGGAAGTCTCAATTTTAGCATTTCCGACAATGGCCATGGAATTGCCAAGAATGATTTATTACTGGCGGCGACGCGCTTTGCCACTTCGAAATTGACGACAGTAGACGATTTTTCTCATCTCTCTAGTTTTGGCTTTCGGGGAGAAGCCTTGGCGAGCATTAGCATGGTCAGTCACTTGACCATTACCAGTCGGACATCCCAATCGCCCGTGGCCTTTGAATGCACGTACTTGGATGGCCAACCGGAAGAGCACACTACCAAAAGTAATCCTAGGAGATGCGCGCGCACTTTGGGCACCACGGTCAAGGTGGATGATTTATTTTACAATGTACCGCATCGAAAACGGGCCCTCAATCCCAATGAGGAGTATCCTCGGATCTTGGCCACATTGCAACCGTATGCCGTCCAAGTGGCCAAAAAGGGCGTCGGTTTGATTGTCCAACAACAACAAGCACGCGGGAAAACGACCAAGACCATATTGGATGTCAATACGACCAATTTGTCCCATGTGCAAGGCTTGACTAGAAATACGAGTAGTACCGAAAATACCCCTGCCAATACCAGTTGTCCGTTGTCGTCACCCCAACAACAGGCCGCTACCAAACAAGTCATTGCCACAATCTACGGATCACATTTAGAGCAACACTTGCTCTATTTTCAATCCACGGCTGACAATGACAATGCCAATGAAAACGATGATATGAATACTACGAGTGCAAACGCCCCAAAAAACAAAATGAGCTATGCCTGCGAAGGATACTTGACAGCTCCCAGTCTCGCTGCCACGGACCATTCGCTCTCGCTCAAACAAGCCACTTTACTCTTATTTGTCAATGAGCGTCACGTCGAATGTCCACCCCTCAAACGTCGTTTGGAAGATATTTATGCAAGCTTGACGGCCTGGAAGAAGCCACCCTTTGTCTATTTGAGCTTGCACGTGCCAGCCAGTGAAGTCGATGTCAATGTGCATCCAACCAAAACACAAGTCGCTCTCTTGTATTTGGACGATATTGTCGCGCATTTGGCAACTCAAATACAGGTGGCGCTTGCGGCGCAGGGCAAGACCTTTGGACAAGATGGTAGCGACAAGACGAGTCGAAGAATTACCATGACGCTGCCCGTGAATAATCCATACAAGAAAAAGCCATCGTCATCATCCACAACCATAAAAACAACAACAACAACGTCATTGTCATCTCTTGCGAATTATCGAAACGAAGAAAAGGCTGCAAGCCAAAGTGAAAACAGTAATAATAATAACAAGCGCAAGAGCAGTTCCGTCTATGAGGATTATGAGGATGTCGATTATGAGGAGGAAGAGGAGGATGAGGACCACGACAGTAACGGGATCAATGGCAGTACTCAAGGAGGCAAAGGACATTCCAGACCCCCAAAACCACCGCGAAGTCAAACGCAAGGACAAAGGCGAAGCTCTTCAGCGTCAGCTCCATCCTCCAAAGCACCATATCCATCTCAGCTGATTCGTACCCAAAATGCCACTCCTGTTGGAGCCATTGAACCTTTTTTGGTCAAGCAACCCAGGCTGAGTCTTAGCCAAACGTCTTCCAGAGCCTCGACTCCTACAGGTTCTGCTACTTTGACACAGTCTCCTGCTGCCTCGTCAACTCAAAGCTCATCACCGGGAGAAACCGCGCATCAACCACCTTGCCCTTTTGCCACGGAATCTCCCCTTACCCTTGCCGACGTGGACATGACCCAGCCAGGGGCATTTGCTCAACTATCCCAACAGTGCACCTGTCGCGAGGCCCAAATGCAAGAGCAGTTGTCGCAACAACAACAAGAGTCTACGGTTCTTCTTCCATCTTCGCAACAGCGCATGATGATCCGCCCTAAGGACGTGACGCCCACGGAATGCAAATTGGATTCCATACTGGCCCTTCGTCGCCGCGTGAAAAAGCGCGCCGATCTCGACTTGCAACAAAAGTTGCGACAGGCGTACTTTGTCGGTGTCGTCTCGGAACACCGCACCTTGGTCCAGTGTCAAGATGAATTGTGTTTGTTGCAGCATACCCGGTTGGCTCAAGCCTTGTTTTATCAATTGGCATTGGCGCGATTTGGAGACAATCAGATTGCATCCTTTGAAGAAGGCACTCCGATTCGAGTCTGCACGGTCATTGAGCAGGCCTTGCAACTCGAAGAAGATCTGCAGGAGGGAAAGCAGCAGGCAAAAGAAAATGGCACACAAAACTGTTCACACCACGAGCAGAATCTTGAGCTACTATCGGAAGTAGACGAAACCAACGTCTTGTTGGCCAGCCAAGCAACCGATTGCTTGTGGGATAATTCTGCCATGCTAGAAGAGTATTTTGGGATTCGCTTGGAGCAAATAGAGGACGACAGTCAGGAGCAGCAAGAGGGATTAAGTCAACAACCCACAAAGCCTGTCGTTGTGCTGACTGGCTTGCCCATTTTGTTGGAGGGTCATGCTCCTCCACCCCACGGATTGCCGCTGTTCTTATTGCGCTTGGCCACAGAAGTGACGTATGAAGAAGAACGTCCTTGTTTTGATGGTATTTGTCGCGAACTGGGCAACTACTATGCAAAAATGCCGCCATCTCCCGGCGACGACGATAGCTGGGCATACAATGCCTATATTCAGCATTCCCTGTTTCCAGCCTTGGCTTGCTTGCTCGTCCCATCACAAAAATTGAAAGAAGACTGTAGGACTTTGACGCGCTTGACGAATCTATACAAAGTCTTTGAGCGTTGCTAGAATACTTATAACCGAGTGGAAAGCAAAAGTAAATGGAATAATCACTGTGTGGCATAAAACTTTGTTTATATGCTTACGTGTACTCGTTGGGGCGCTAAATCTGCTCTGCGGCATTGACGGTATTTTGAATGTAACTTGACAAATATAAATAAGAAAGAATCATCTGACTTCATGAATATCTCCGACCACCCCAGTCTTAGGCAAAAGACTCTCCATTCACGAAGGACCAATCATTGTGCCTTTACGAATATATCCGGTCACTTCCGTCCTAGGCAAAAGAGTCTCCATTCACAAAGGCTTTAATCATATCCAAGGCCACCTTGGGCTGATCAGCTGGTACCTGCAGATATCGACACAATGTATAGGAGGAAAGCAGTCAGGTACCATCGCACACACCGATACCAAAATATGATCCTATTTCAAACAAATGAATCGCGACAACAACAGAAAAAGCAAAACGTACCATATGACCCGCGTCGTATACTTGCAAAAAGGTAAACTTTTTATCGTCAGGATTGACACGAGCCAATCCAGCCCCCTTCCAGTCGGCGGGGGTGGCCGCATTGAATCCCTTTTTGCCGCTCCATTCCAGCTCCTTCGTCCAGGCTTGGTTGCCCAAATAATTGCAGATAAAGTCCACATCACCAGCGTAGATCAAGACGGGAATCTTGGCCTTGTCCAACAAATCCAGCACAAAGGGGGCAAAGTTCTTCATCCAATCGGTGTGGAATTTCATGTTGATACCATAGTTGCACGATTCCCAGCGATGAACGTGGTTGCTGTCGACGCCCAAAGCTTTCATGGTGTCTTCGTTGTTGAGCCACTTTTGGACATGGGAAAAGTCATAACACAAGGGAGGCTTGGCGCACTGTTTGCGGATATCGTAGGGGTTCAATCCCGTCATTTGATAGGGACTGGTCAATCCCATGTTGCAAACCACAAAAGCAGTCTGACAGGCAAAGGCATTGAGGGTACCGTCACCTTGGTTGCATTTATCAATGAGCGCAGTGCATTTGGGGACGACGGCTTTCATGGTTTGGTAGGTGTCCTCATCCACGACCTTGATGTGATGAGAATTATTAAAGACCATTTCGGGATACCAAGGATACTGAGCTTCGGGGTTGGTCAAGCCATTTCCGATACCTAAGCCACCCAAAGGCAGTGTGATGGTATCATGCACAGCATCAGTCTCTTGTTGTTCCAAAATGGCTTGATTGCCCTTCCAGACACGATGAGCAATACTGGGTGCATAATGACCTCCATATGATTCTCCCACAATGTACAAGAATGGATCCTTGCGGGCATACTGGGGATAAGTCTGGAAAAAGGCTTGCAAAAAGAAGTAAGCATCTTCACTAATCATGGCTTCGTTGGAATCCGACTCGTCTCCATAGGAAAATCCGACACCCGCTGGTTGATCCAACCACAAGACATGGGCCGCTTCACTCCAACTGTATGGATTGACACTGGTTCCTTCTCCATCTTGATTGACCGAACAAGGACCATTTTCGGTCAGCAAGGCCAAGGTCGAGGAACAGCCGGGTCCACCCGTCAACCAAACGACAAAGGGAATTTCGTCATCTTCCACCGTCGTCGTAGTGTCTTCTTCACTGGCTCGTTTTTCAAACATCCAAAAGAACAAGTGTTTGTTTTCACCATTTTCGTCGTATTTGGAACCCTTAATGTCCATGTATCCCGAAATGCTCTTGGAGGAAGCATCACAAATGGAGCTATTGTCGTTGACGTCGTGCACTTTGTGCAACAAGTGATGCTGGGTCGTTTCGTCGTCGGAATGACGACGAGACGTCACAAATTCAAACGAGGTCTTGGTCAAACCAAGGCCTTCATAGTCAATGCTCGTATCTTTCTTCTCCTTGACATCGTCAGTGCTGCTGCTGTCACTACTAGAGCTGCTATCACTGCTGCTAAAGCTTGCTCCGGCAAAGGCAGATTTCGTCTCGCTGCTGCTGCCGGGTGTTTCACAATGAAAGACCGAGGCGGGCAAGGCTTCCGATTGTTCGTGCGTAAAACAACCACTCTTTACGGCTTGGGACGTGCACCAGACACATGGCTGACTGCTCTCGTCCATGGTCTTTTTGCAAGTAGATTCGGAGGTAGCGTCGCCACAGGCATCCGTCACCAAGCTTGAGGCACCCCCTCCTGTTCGCAAATGCAACTGGGGCGTCGCCCAAGTTACGGGAGCCGTCAAGGCCACAAGGGCAAGATTAAAACGAATCTTCATGGTCAATGAATCAATACTACTCTCCTAGAGTAAAATAATGACAATGTCTACTTCTACTAGCAAACCGATAAGAAGAGCTATAAGATGTATAGCTGCGGGAATAAATTACTAGATCTCGTCCTGGATCTTATTATTTGGTTCGTGATGGGATTGACACCTGTTGTTGCGTGTTGTCTGCAATCTTGTTATCGTTAAAACGTTGCCCATGCATGGGATAATACAGTACAAGAAAAAGATCCCGAATGAAGCAAACTGAATCAGCAGAGAGGAAGATGGGGAAATAATTCATTTTCTAATATTATTTATTATACTTTTATTAATTCCGCATTCTCCATGATAGTTTTGGTCCGTTAAAAGCTGCCGTTACGAGACGAATCTCACGAAACTTTCGAGAAGATGTGCGCCCTCGTTTAAAACAAAGGATCTTGAACACCCTCAGAAAAGGAAAACATGAGGTAGTATAGCGACAACGACCCAGGTAGCCTCGAGGCCATAGTTATGTTTTTCGGTGCAATGATTATGCTAAACGGATATGCTCTGGTGCTACCATAGCCCTCCTTGCAGGTCCTACCAAGAAGGTGCCTAACCTGTGGTCTAGTACTGATCCCGGCCATCCACATACCTGTTTCTTTCGAAAAAGTGTCAATCTGAATCTTGACGACATGGAGGCCGTCAGAATCACCATTCAAGCATCCGACTGCGAAGCTCGCAGGTAAGCAACTGCTCGCTGCTTGCAGCCCTGTAGAGGATTCTCAGATTTCTTGTAGTGACACGTCAACTCTTGGAAAAACACTCAGGTTAGTCTCGTCTCCCTCATGAAAGCACAGCGTTTCTGTCCTGATCGCCACCAAGGACGTTGCTGCATTCTACATGTATTTCTTTCGTGTAAACGAAGGTCTAGTAGTATTTTGCTATTAAAAATGAGTGTGAATATACAATAATTATTTCCAGATATTATGCAAAAGACGCCAACGTTGTAGACTGTTGTCAACCCCCAATCGACGTCTTGGTCCCACAAAATACTAATGCAAATACAAACACAACAGTGAGTCTTGTTACACATCAACCTCGTCCTCATACTCGTACACACCCGGGCTCGTGGTCTTGGCTGTCCGCGTCGATGCCTTGCTCTTACTCTTCTCTTTTGGTGCTGGGTCACCTTTTTTCGGGGCAGGTGCCATCTTGTTTCGGAACATATTCATCACACTCATATGCCCCTTCTTCATTTCCTCTGACGCTTCCATTACCTTCTTTTGTGTTTGACCTACCTCCCATTCGAGATCTTTCACTTGAGACGACAAATCAGTTGTCATGGCTTCTTGATTCTTCTTGCACCTTTCCAACTTGGCGTCCCACGACTCTCGATCTTGTACCAGTTCGCTATACTGCTTCTGGCATACTTTCACCTCGTCTTCGATGGCCTTGAGTCTTGCTTGCAAGGCTTTGCCCTCGTCCTTGTGTTGCTGTTGCAACGAGGCCAAGGCGGCTTGGGTCTTCTGGTCGTTTTGCACCACATTGGCTTCCAACGACTGGATTTGAGAGGCCAAACCTTTCACGTCCTTACTGTGCATTTTCTCCACCACATCAATGCGCCAGTCGTGACGTTCGAGGGACTTTTCAGTCGTGTCACGTGTGACGGACAACTCGTCTTCCAACTGTTGCACTTTGAGGGCCAAGTCGCTGATCGTTCGCTCCAAGCTCTTGTGCGAGCTTTCATTCATTTGCTGCGACTGGTGCTTTTGTGCCCGTTCGTGTTGGAGTTCGGATTCGAGGGACTTGACTTGGGACTGCAATGCCTTGATGGCGGTTTCCAATGGCGCATACCGACCCTGCAAGGTTGCCTCCATGCGCTGTTCCCATGCCTCGGTCAACTCCGTTCCCATCTTGTTCACGTCGTTGCGAAGATTTTGCTGATCCTCTTCGACCGATGCTATGCGTTGGTTCTGTGTGGTCAAGGACTCTTCCAAGTTGGCACTGAACAATCCCAACTCTCGCTCGAGGGTCCCTACCAGTGCCCTGACGTCGAGCAGAGCCTTGTCTTGTGTTTCTTCTGCACGAGCAATTCGGGCATCGACTTGGCCTTGACTCTTTTGATGGGCAAGTTCGTTGGCCTCGGTGGCCTGCGCCAAGTCGGTCTTGATGTGAGCCAATTGCGCCGACAAGTCACGCAGGGCTTCTTGTTGGGAAAGATCGTACGATGTAAAGTAGTCATCGCGCTTTTTCAATTCGCAATTCATCGTCCATTGCAGGGTACTCTTTTGATTATCCAAAGACGACATGAAGATATCATTGAGCGTCCAAATCATTTGTCTGGTACGAAACTCAAGCGACTGAACCATGAGAGCATGTGGGTTTTCCTTGTGCTGCTTCTTGATGATTTGCAGCTCTTTTCTCTTGGGCTGCCCTGCAGGAACAACCAGTTGTGACTGTGAAGGTTTCGTGTCCTTTTGAGGGGCATCTTCTTCTTTCTTCTCTTCTTCTGCTTTGTCTTTTAGCACCACGAGCTTCTTGGCCGCACTGCGTACAATAGCAGCAGCTGGAGCAGCAGGGATGACTGCACTACTCTTATCAGCAGGAGCATTCCGAACGACCTTGGTACTTCGTGTAGCAGCAGCAGGTGTCTTGTCATCACTGTCACTATCACAACTGCTGTCGCTACTGTCACTGTCGCTGGAGGTAGCCCGCATCAAGGGCAGTGACTTTCTTCCAAGTAAGACCAGTCGACAACGGCTGTCAATATAATAGGCATTGTCACCCAGAGCTGCATCAATGGCACTTTTTGGCGACCGTTGCTTTCCCCTCTTGACCAATGCCACTAGTACAAACTTGAGAATCAAGAAAGCAAGAAGCAACCCCATCCCAGTCTCTGCCATACTGCCCATGGCTGAGAGCTTGAAGAAATCCCCCATGTTCCTGCCTTGTTGTGGAACCGACGTTGCTGCTGTGTCCTTCTCGGCGTCATTCTTCTTTTGAAAGAACCAACGTCGTTTCTCTCCGCTGGAAGGAGGCAAAGAAGGAGAAGGGTCTTTGTTTTGGGTATGGATATGAATGGCTTTCACTTCGATCACTGGTTCAACATGGGCAGGGACAGTCACAGTGGCCGAACTGGAATAGAAAAAGTCATTAATGGCATTTGACTCGAACATGGCGGGCGGCGGCGGTGCCTCATGGTGGCCCTTTAGCTGTGGATTCCTTTGGGGCGTCAAAGGGGAGCTTGCGCTGTTGTCGGCGGCTGGTGCCGCCTCATTTCTTTGGCGCCGTTTGAAGAGGGCTCCCATTGTTTGGTAGTATTGGTATATCAGAGGCATGTGTCGTTTGGCCGGCTGCTGTCGACGAAATGAATGATATTTTTGTAATACGTTTTTGTCAAAAGAATGAGTGAAGTCCAAGGCTGAGGTGGTGTGTTTTGGTTTGCTGGTTTTGTGACAGGGCGACGTAATAGTAACTACTGACATTTTGAAGGTTGATTATGACTCTTCATTTGGTCATTCTCATTTTACAATTCGGAGGAGGACATTTTTGTATAGTACAAAGTAACGGAGCGGAGATACCGTAGATCAAAGTGCTCTTACACATTCATGGATACAGAAATGACTCTTTGAGTAGAGCATTCTGAGGACATATGTCATACGTTCTCCGTGTATTGGTACATAGTAATCGGATGACGGTACCCTTCGAAGCTACGAAGGGCCTTCGTAGCTTCTCTACAGGAACAAATAAGTTCTTCTAATTCGGATGGAGTCATTCTTTTGTACAAAAGAAATGTATAGTAAAATGTTACACTGGCCAATAGTATTGCTCAGTGGATATTTTGGCTCTTCCCAGCGTTCTTTAAGGCGTTCTTTTGTTTAAAATGACCATCGGAGGGGCAATAGGGGCTGTCTCTTATACACATCTGACGCTGCCGACGAATA
>ENA-ORBV01014557-ORBV01014557.1-microbial-mat-metagenome-genome-assembly--contig:-NODE-14557-length-11731-cov-17.565900_pt1 | contig 11731 bp, 10 predicted proteins | sample MGYA00237777_ERZ505514 | MGnify/ENA primary metagenome ERZ505514 (study PRJEB26160, sample SAMN06269048) | microbial mat metagenome | isolation source: Oligotrophic lake microbial mat | place... | reverse complement strand
GCCCCCTCCTGTGCTCTCGCACGAGGCCAACGCGAGATTCAGCAGAACCGCGACGGTGGCAAGCAGCCCCAGCCCCGCCGCGGCCAGCAGCGACTCCGGCCTGTTCATCCACTTCGCCATGGTGCGCACGACTTTCACGGAGAGAGGATCGGCCCGATGGGGTGACAGGGAAGAATGAACAACACGAGTGCTGAGGGTACCCCGCGCCGATGGATGCGGGCTGTCTGGGGCGTCGTACCGCGTGGGCCGCGTCACGTCCCCGGCGGCACGCCGATGTCCTCGTTCCACAGTTCCGGGTTGCGAGCGATGAATCGCTCCATCAACTCGATGCACCGCTTGTCATCGAGCACACGCACCTCGATGCCCTCATCCTCGAGCCAGTCCTCGCGCCCCTGGAACGTCTGGTTCTCGCCGATCACCACGCGGCTCAATCGGTGCAGGACCGCCGTGCCCGTACACATCGCGCACGGGCTGAGCGTACTCGCGAGCGTAAGGGTTTGCCAGTCGCGCCGCCGGCCCGCGTTGCGGATGCACGCCGTCTCGGCATGGGCTGTCGGGTCACCCGCCTGCACGCGCCGGTTGTGGCCGAGGGCGACGATCACACCCCGCGGCGAGACGAGCGCGGAACCGATGGGGATTCCGCCCTCGGACTGCGACTTCAGGGCCTGCTCGTAGGCCGCGTCCAGCGCGAGACGGTCGATCTCGTCCTGCGTCATGTGTGAACGGTAGCCGCGGTGCGGGCCTCACCGCCCCGCTGCGGCCGCCTTCTTCTTCGGAACGGTTGCCGACGCCGGCTTGCTCCCGTTGCTCGCAGGCTTCTTCCCCGGGCTTGACTTCACCGCGCCGGGCTTCTTCGCGGCCTTGCCGGACTTGCCCCGCAGGATCGCCGCGTGCGCATCGGGGGTCTCGCCCCCGCTCTCGCCATGATCGACCTCGATCTTGCCGAGGCGCTGCGCCATCGCCAGCGCCCGCTCCCGCAGCGCCGGGATGCCGTTGCCGATCTCGATCAGCGCGCCGTTCATCGCGTGACGTGTCCGGTTCTTGGCCGTCAGGATGCCGCGCTCGATCCGGTCCAGAGCCGCCTGCGCATCGCGCTCGGGAAGTTTGCCCGCGCCGCAGATCAGCCCCAGCATCGTCCACCCCAAACTGCCGATCCATTCGTCCGGCGAATCCGACCAGCGCTTGGCATCGGCGACCTTCACACCCGCGCCGATCGCCGCGGCCTGCGCCGCGATCTCCGACACCGCCCCGGTCAACAGGTGGTTGTCCGCGTCGCGCGCCCACCGGTCCACCGTCGCGGCGTTCATGTACACCGGATTGGCGACGAGGGTCGCCAGCATCCGCGCATCGTGGTTGGCGGTCTTCCAGAGTTCGGTCGCCAGGTTCTGGTCGCGCCCGATCTTCTTGGCCAGTGCGGCGAGCGCTGCCTCGCCCACGCCGAACGACTTGCCCTTCACGCCCTGCTTGGACCACGCCTTGCGGGCCTCCGGTGTGCCGCGCTTTTCCAGTTCCGTCATGACGATCGCACAATCCACGGCGGACTCCTGCTTGTGTGTGCCACACGCCCGATGCGGCGCGAGGCGGGCAACACCATCTTTGCCGGCCCGGGCCCGGCGCGTTCCCCGATCCGCCCCATTCTCTTCTGAACAACTCCAAGATACCAGCGCAACACTGCGACGTGCCCCTTGCGGGCCGGACCCCTACATGATACGCTCCGAACGGATGCCGCACGACCCAAGCCTATTTTCGCTTCTCAGGCTCGCGATGACCCCCGGCCTGGGCCCCGTGCTGATCGTGCGCGCCATCGAGGAGTTTGGTTCCGCGGAAGGGGTTCTCGCCACCAACGAATCCGGCCTGCGCCGCATCAAAGGGATCGGTCCCGAGAAGGCCCGCACGATTCTGATGGGGATGCGCGAATCCGAGCAGCACGCTGCTGCCGAGTTGGCGGAGGCCGAGCGCATCGGCGCAACCGTTCTGCCCATCACCAGTGCCTCGTACCCCCCGCTGCTCGCGCAGATCCCAGATCCGCCGCCGATCCTCTACATCCGCGGCGAGATCCGGCCCGATGACCTCGACCATTACCCCGTCGCCATGGTGGGCTCGCGCTCCTGCACGCACTACGGAATCGAGCAGGCGGAGCGGTTCGCCGGCGCGCTCGCGCAGGCGGGGCTGACGATCGTCTCCGGCGGCGCGCGAGGCATCGACACCGCGGCCCACCGCGCAGCGCTGCGGCTCAACGGCCGCACGATCGCGGTGCTCGGCTGCGGCCTCTCGCACGCCTACCCGCCGGACAACAAGGACCTGTTCGACCAGATCGCCGCGGGACGCGGCGCGATCGTTTCGGAACTCCCCATGCGCGTCAATCCCGATGCGCTGAACTTCCCCGCGCGGAACCGCATTATCTCCGGCCTGTCTCTGGGCGTGATGGTGATCGAGGCAGGGCGCGGCTCGGGCGCGCTCATCACCGCCCGCGTCGCGGTGGAGGAGCACGGGCGCGAGGTGTTCGCGCTGCCGGGGCGCGTGGATTCGCAGGCAAGCCTCGGATGCCTGGACCTGCTGCGGGCAGGCGGAGCGGAACTGGTCACGCACCCCGACGACGTGATCCAGTCTTTGGAAACCCCTGCCCGCCACCTGTACCAGGGCACACACGAGTCGCGCTACGCGACGAATAGCGCATTGTTTCCTGAGGTGGACCGGCACTCCGTGCCGGACTCGGACGAGCGCGCTGCTTCCCTCACACTCGCTACCCCCGAAATCGATTCCTCCCTCTCTGACTCCCAGCGCACCATCCTCGGCGCGCTGGATGCACCCAAAACCTTCGACGAACTCGTGCGCGACACGGCCATCCCCGCAGCAGCCCTGCGGAGCGACATCTCCATGCTGGAGATCAAGCGCCGCGTAAGACGCGAGGGGTCGAAGGTGGCCAAGGCGCGGTGACGAGAGCCCTTTGGGTACCGCATCGCCAACATGCGCTCCGCTGCGGAGCGGCGGGGTAGCCCAATACGCAAAGTCAGCCCCCCACCCAGTACCGCACAATGCACCACACCGCCCGCACCGCGTCCCGCGGCCCGATCTTCTTCCCCTCCGCATAGCCGCGGCGGGAATAGGAAATCGGCACCTCCACCACCCGCGCACCCAGCCGCGCCACCTTGGCCGTCAACTCCGGCTCCACGCCGAAGCGGTCCTCGCGGATGGTGATCCGCGACAGCACATCGCGCCGGAAGACCTTGTACCCCGTCTCCATGTCCGTCAGCGAGAGTCCCGTGACCATGTTCGACAGCACGGTGAGCAGGCGGTTCCCCCGCCCGTGCCAGTTCCACACCGTTGCCCCGGCCGCTCTTTGTCGCGCCCCGCGCCCGAACCGCGTCCCGTACACCACGTCCGCCTCGCCCCGCACGATCGGCCCGAGCAGGGCGGGGTAATCCGCCGGGTCGTACTCAAGGTCGCCATCCTGCACAAGTACCACATCGCCCGTGGCTTTGGCAAAGCCCGTGCGCAGGGCAGCACCCTTGCCGCGGTTCCGCTCGTGCCGCAACAGAACAACGTCGCCCCACCCTTCGCGCGTGGCCATTGCCTCGATCGCCGCTACCGTCCCGTCCGCCGAGCCGTCATCCACCACGATCACTTCACGCTCATCGAACCCGTCCCCCATCGGCGCGGCCAGAACCCGTCCGATCACCCGCGAGATCGTCCGCTCCTCGCTGAACACCGGGATCACGATCGAGAGTTTCATTTTGGTGGGCCGGCACTCCGTGCCGGTAATATCCGCTCTTTGGTGGGCCGGCACTCCGTGCCGGTAATATCCGCTCTTTGGTGGGCCGGCACTCCGTGCAGGGGGTTCTTCCGTTCGCTCCTTGCTGGATCGGACAATGTATCTGCCATGCCCCCGCTTTGCCGCCGCGCCGATACCATGCCCAAAGCACCCCGGAGACCCGCCATGCCCGCCGCCAAGCCCAGCACCGCCGGACGCCTCTACGACGATGAAGGCGACCTCCTCCTGCACGCCGAAGGCTTTCCCGACAAGGTCACGCTCCTCCCCGCCGGCCCCATCGGCGCGGGCGTCGGGCCGGGAACCGTCGAGCGCATCCGCATCCTCTGGGGACAGGACATGCTCCGCGACATGCTCGACGGACGCTACCGCGCCGTCGTCTGCGGCGTCAACGATACCGACAACTCCCACGGCATCATCGCCCAACTCGTGGACCTCATGCCCACCAGCCAGTGGACCGCCAAGGGCGTCACAAGTTTCGCACGCCTCTTCCAGGAATCGGTCTCCATCCACGCCGCCAAGGACCGCGAGCCCTACGTCCTGAAGTACGACCTCGACAGCCTGCTCATCCTCGCGATCCTCCGCCCCAAGGGGCGCGACCACTTCACGCTCGACGACCTCTCGCGCGGCTTCTCGACCGTTGTGAAGATGCTCCGCGGCCGGCGCGAACGTCTGCCCGTTGCCTCCGTGAGTTTTCTCAACGCCCGCGCCAACCGCCTCATCGGCCCCGATGAGCGCGAGCCGTCCTTCGAGACCGTCCTCCGCACCATGTACCAGGCCGGATTCCGCGGCGATATCTACCCCGCGCCGACCATGTGGCGATCCGGCCAGGTCGGCGTCTTCCCCTATTACCCCTTCCCAGAGGGCCTCGAGCAGATGCGCGCCGGGAGCAGTTGAGTCATGCCGACTATCGACCACCATTCCATCATCCGGCGGCTCGAGACAGCGCCCAACGCGTTCGTCGCCCTGGCCTACAAGGTCACACCTCGCGAAGCGCACTACAAGCCCACGTCCGGCGCGTGGTCCATCCACGAGATTCTGTGCCACGTTGTGGACGAGGAACGCCTGGATTTCAGGCCGCGGCTCATGAGCGTCCTGGCGAACTCGGGTGTTTGGCCCGACTGGAAGCCCGACGGCCCCGCGCGGGTCAGGTCATACCAGTCGCGCGATTTCCACGGATCCTTCGCCACCTTCGCCAAGGAACGCAGGCAGAGCATCGCGTGGCTCCGCTCGCTCCGCGCGCCCAACTGGACGCGCGCCTATCAGCACCCGCGTCTCGGCCCGATCCGCGCCGGCGATCTTCTGTGCGCGTGGCCCGCGCACGATGCGCTGCACTTCCGTCAGGTCGCCAAGCGCCTGTACGAAATCGCGGGACGCGATGGCGAGGCCATGAGCCCCAAGGTGCCATTCATCACCCGCTACGCCGGTGACTGGGGTCCGTGATTTCGACGTACCACGAGCATCCTGCCCGTACCATTCACAGTCGACAGGTCACGGCCCGAAACTCCGCGCGAAGCGTGATCTTTGGCGATCCGAGCCACCTTATGCACAACGCGCTTCATTGTGGATAACTTTTGCAAAGCACAAAGGCGGTCCGTACTGTGTCCAAACTGAATGTTATGCTTCCACCGATTTGTGACACACTGTTCGTCAACTGTCACACATCTGTGACACTTCTCTGCCAAACTGTCACAGATGTGTGACACTTGGTGGGTTGACTGTCACACTTCTGTGACAGTTGCAAGCGCGTGTCCACGGTCGTACGCAGCATCGTGATCTCCCCCACATAGCACAGTTGCAGCCGATCCGAAATGAAGTTATCTTCACGGTTCGGTGGCGATCGTCACCGTCACTCTGTGGAGATCTCCGCGATGCGATGCACACATGCTTTCGTCGTCCTTGGTTCGGTCATGGCCGTGGCGTGCGTACTGCCCGGCTGTCAAGGACCGAAGCCGCGGCCCGATGGTCCGATTGTCTACTCGATCGGGGCGTCCAGTATTCTGACCTATGTGCCTCCCCTTGAGAACAAGGTCGTAAACAGCGCGACTAGTCCGGCACAGCCAAACACCGGTGTGAAGGTCTGGACACCGTCAAACACCGCTGCCACAAAGACTCTTGAGGGTGACTCCCTCTATATACCCGTGCATGGCCGCGACCTCGTGGACCCTGGTTTCGGTCTGCGTGTGGGAATCGAGGGTACTGTTCCCGCGGTTTCAGGCGTGGACTACGAGGTTCACAAGATCGTCTCGAATGAGCCCAATTACGCGCGCGGCGCCGAGCCGTTCCCGCCGCCCCAGGTCGACACCCTCCTCATTGAGATGCGCAGATCGTACGTCGAGAAGTTGCGGAAAGGAGACAGGATCAGGGTTGACGTGCTGATCCAGGAAAGCGACGCGGCGTACAACCTGCGCCGCTGCAAGCACGACAAGAACTACGACAAACATCGTGCGATTCTGCCCCAACAAGTTTCGCAGGCCAGCCGGACCTTCACCGTGTATCCCACCACCGAGTACCGCAACGAAGTCATCGACCGGCTGGTCAAACTCCACGACATCAGCGCATTCCCCCTCCCGGAGAAGGAAGTCGAGTTCCTCTTCGGGGAGAAGATCCGTCGGCACTTCTTCGTGGTCCGCCTCTCGGTCCGCAACACCCTCGAGAAGGACCAGATCGTCACCACCTCCATGATCAAGGCGTCGGGCATCGCCATGGTGGAGAGCGGCCACGAGCCGCCCCTGCGTTTCGTGGTGCCCGTCGAGACGACGCCCCAGAGTTTGTCTCACGTCTTCACCATGCTTAGCGACGAGGAGCCGGCCGAGTTCCGGTCTGTTGTCTTCCGCACCATCGAGTTCGGCGGCGCGCTCACCGCGGCCATCTTCGGGATCGCCGAGGTAGGCCTCGCGGCCACCGAGGCCCTCGGAGTCGCAACCGGCGTCGGGATCCCAGGAGCCAAGTCCTTGTGGACCGACCGCTACCCCGGCTACAAGCGGAACATCGTTGACTATGGGATGCCGGACATTGTGAAACTACCGGCAGGAGGTGTCTCCGCGAATCGCTACTTGTTCTTCTCCAAGAGCAAGTTGCAAAACCTCATCCTTGACCAGACGCTCCTGGGCCAGCGCAACCAGGGATTGCTTGGCCGGTGGAAAGATGAAGGGTACGAGCACCCCCCGGTCCACGTCGTGCGGATGTCGTTCGACAACTTGGAAATCCCCTTCGAGGTGACCATCCCGCGATCGCAGGAGGAGGCCCGCGACCTCCAGGACGAGTTCACCGCTCTCATACAGGACCTGAGCCGAGACTTTGAGAAACTTGAAGCCACCTGGTCCGCGAAGAATCAATCCCTCTTCTTCGACACCCTTAGCGAGCCGAAACTCACTAAACTCTCCGCATTTGCGGCCACTGACGCTGTCAATAATGCTCTGCCTGAACTTTCAACCCTCACGAAACGCTTGGAACCGCTACGAGTCACCGAGCAGTACCGGCGCACCGCTGGCCTGAACACAGATGCGCTGAAGCGGGCCAGGGCTCTTTCGGAGCAAGTGAACCAAGCCATCGTTCAGGGAATCGTCAGTTCGGACCTGCGCGCACGGGTGCAGAAGTCGATCGACAACCTTCTCAAAGGACGGGAACTCAGCGACACCTACGCCGACGCCGCCAGCGCCCTGAAGGACCTCGCGGAGGTGCTAGATAAACCATCAGCCACGCTCGATGAGGCCGGCATTCCAATACCCTTGGATGATGCTGCCAAGGCCGCGAGGGCCACGCCCTTCAAAGACCGTCTGAAGGCTCTGCTCGCGAGGCTCGACGCGCTGGATGCCGAGCCCGCACCGGGAGCAATGGTGGATGCCAACAATATACCGCCGAGCGCCATCCCCGAGCCGGTGCCCGTCACCGCAAATGAATCCGGGCGTGTCAACAAGGCGATCGATCGCCTCTCCGAGGCTCGTACCAATCTGAAGGCCGCTCGCAAATGGGCGGGTGGCGAGGACGCCGCCTATCGCGACATCAAGCGCAAGCGGGTCGCTGCACTCGACCTCGCCATCAATCGACTCGGCCTCACCAAGGACCACGCAGTCCTTTTGGCTGATGAGTTCAACCGTGTGGTCGTCTCCACCCGTTCCTCGTCGATGTTTGCAACGCTCGCCAGCCTGAAGCTGACAGTCGCAGTAGAAGAGGCCATCGAAGCAGCGCTGAACGCATCACTCGCGGATGGCGCGCTCGCCGAGGCAGCGATCATCCGGAGCGATGCGTTTTACGATTACGCCCAGAACATCGTCACCTGGTTCGACGAGGCCGCGCACCTGCTAAACAACGCTCCCGACGGAGTCGATTCTCTCAAACCTGATTCGGACGAGGAGACAAAGGCGCCTCTTCGAGCATTGTTATCCAACTACATCGATCAGCAGAGCCGGCTCATCGAGCACCTCAACAACACGGACCCCGCTCAGGCAGGTGCGTCGCGAGCGCCGTGACCCAAGCTGGACGCCCGGGTAAGTTCACGGGGTCGCCTTTGCTGCCAGCGCTTCCGCCGGTATACGCCGGATCACCTGCACGCGCCCCACGTGCTCGGGCTGGCCGGACTCAAACTCCGTCGTGCCCAGGTAGATCCCCACAACCACCAGACGCTGCTTCGCACTGTCCCACACCGCTGCCGGTCCGCCGGACATGCCGCGGAAAATGTCGGCCGGGCCGACCTGCGCGAAGATCGTGATGTCCGAGGGCAGTTTGCCCGTGCCCTGCACCGTGACGGATGTCGCGCGGATCACCCGCGGCTCCAGACTCCGGAGTTCGTCCCGGTCCGGGCGCCGCCCCTCGCCGGGCCAGTAGCCGCATAGGTACACCGGCTCGCCGTCCCGCAGCCGTCGCGAAGGATCGATCGCCGCGGCGGGCGGGAGGCCGGGCGGACTCACGCGGATCACCGCCCAGTCGTCCTTGCCATCGCGGGACTGACCGGCGGCCAGCAACTCGAACGTCCGTCGCGTGCCGTCGATGTCGATCCGCAGCGGAGTCCGGCCCCCGTCATCGGAACCGCCGCGCGCTCGAGGAAGGCAGTGGCGGCAGGTGATGAGCGTGTCATCCGAGAGCGGAACGCCGGAGCCGAGACCGCCCCATGGCGTGAGGATGCGGCAGACCGGAAGGCCTTCGAGTTGTGCGGGCGTCGGGGCGCTGGGCGTGACGCGTGGCGATGCCGCCTGCCGGCCGGAGGAGGTGCAGCCGGGGGCCGACACCATTGTCGCCGCCGCGAAGCCGAGAGCAAGTGCGAGCAAAACGCGAGCGATGGGCGATGAACGGGTCATGCAGCAAATGCTAACGGCGGGGCGCATTCCAAGTTGCGAATTCTCTGGGTAGCGCGTTGCTCCGCGACGCGACTAGCCGCCGCGGAGCAGTGGGGTACCCAATGCGAGTAGCAAGAAAGCGACAGGCACGCGGGGGAGCTGAACTCCCGCGTGCCGTGTCACGGATGAGTGCGGAAGGCAGGGACAGGGAGCAGGGACAAGGGATCGGCCGCGATCCCTCAATACTTCCGAAGCACCGACCGGACAATGCCCTGCACGCGGCATTCCTTGACGATGATCGGCTGGAACTCCGGGTTGGCTGGCTGGAGACGGATGCGGTCGCCCTCGCGGAAGTAGGCCTTCAGCGTCGTCTCGCCGTTGGGGAGCAGCGCCACCACCCGGTCGCCGTTGTTGGCGGTGTCGGCGCGCTCCACAAGGATGTAATCGCCGTCGAGGATGCCCTCATCTCGCATCGAGTCGCCCTGGACACGCAGCGCGAAGATCGCCCCCATCTTGCCCGGGCGGGGGCCGACGATGTCGAGCAGGTCCAGTTCGTCGCGGTCCTCGCACTTCTCGATCGGGTAGCCCGCGGCGATCTTGCCCACCAGCGGATACCTGTAGGGCCGAGCCTCATCGGGCACCGCGATGCCGTCAGTGATCGACAAAGAGCGCGCCTTGTTGGGATCGCGGATGAGCGCGCCCTTCTTGATAAGCGCCTCGACGTGCTCGAACACCGTGACCTTGCTGACGCCGATCTCGTCGGCCAACTCTTGCATGGTCGGCGAGTAGCCATGACGGACGCGGCAGTCGCGGATCAGTTGAAGGATGCGCAGTTGCTTGGGCGTGAGATTCATAAACCTGACCCTCCACAAACGGGGGCTGTGCCGACACGGCGGTTGCCGCGACCGGCGAGACGGACAGTCGAAGACCAGAGACCAGACCACTCAGCGGCGGAACGACGGTGTGCATTACCCACCCTCGCGTCCAGTCTCGCATCTGGTCGCGAGTGGAACCGAGCGTGCGACCCTGGTCCTGCAGCACGCGCTCCGCGGCCAGGAGCGTCCCGGCCCGCAACGCGAGCGCTGAGAGTTCGACCTGATCGGTACGGCTGACGGGTTGATGGGCCACACCCAAACTCGGCGCGGCCGGGGACGCGTCCACAAGCCGGCCGCGGGAATCGGGCCGGTACTCTGACACAAAGTCGCCGCCGGGACCGAGCCGAAGCAGCGCGGAATCGCTTCCCCCGCCTGACCTGACGGTTCCGGACCTGAGAAAACTGACTAGTGGCACGGGTGGCTCCTTCCACGCCGGACGAGCCCGAGGGCGCTCCGCCGGCAAATGTGGGTTCCACCCGTTGGGGTTCGAGCCTGTCTATCCGCGACAGGTTGGGCTTGCGGCCCGAAAGGATGATCGGCACATGCAGCATGGGAAGCACAGAAAGGTTGACTCGATCTGTTTGGCATAAGATAGCCAATCATCGACCGTGCGGCAAGCATTCTGGCAAATTTTTTGTGGGAAATGTTTGGGCGATCAAGTACCGGGAGCGGGTGACCTGCCCCCCGAAACCTGATCCAGCAACTATGAGAGTCCCGAGGGCCGCCGGGTGCGGCCAGGAGACTCTTGAAGATGAAGCGGACAAGGCATTCGGCGCAGCAGGTCGTGACGAACCTGCGTGAGGCGGAGGCGATGCTGGCGGCTGGGCGGACGGTCGCCCAGGTCGTGCAGGCGTTGGGCGTGAGCGAGCCGACGTTCAGTCGCGCACGCCAACTCTCATAGCACCTGGTACAGAAAAGGGGGGCAGGTCAGGGGCAGGTCAAAAGCTCTCATCCTAACTGGATCAGGATTTCAAGGGCAGGTCAACGAGCGCAAGTGCAAAAATGAAAAGACCCCTCCAAGGTTTCCCTTGGGAGGGGTCATAAAGCCGGCGACGACCTACTTTCCCGCTGAGCAGTATCATCGGCGGTTCTGGCTTAACTACTGTGTTCGGGATGGGAACAGGTGTGACCCAGAACCTTTGGTCACCGACAAATCGGGGCGGCGCCTCTCGGCGGCGCACCGGGTTCATTCGGATAGTGTTGAGGTGCCTGCATGGCCGGGCGCGTTCTTGCGAAAGCACCGGACCAAATCGAAATCAAGAGACATTCAAGGGAGCGTTATGATCTTGATGGAGGCTCCGAACCGAGACGCATTTGCGAAGCGCTTGTGGCGCGGCGTCCGGTTGGAGTGATCAAGCCTTTGACCGTTAGTACCGCTCAGCTGAAGGCATTTCTGCCCTTACACCTGCGGCCTATCAACGTGGTGGTCTTCCACGGGTCTTTCGTCTTACGACAACCAAGCCTCATCTCGAGGGGGGCTTCCCGCTTAGATGCTTTCAGCGGTTATCCCTGCCGCACGTAGCTACCCAGCTGTGCACTTAGCAGTGCAACTGGATCACCAGGGGTGCGTCCAACCCAATCCTCTCGTACTAAGGTTGACTCCTCTCAAGCTTGGAACGCCCACAGCAGATAGGGACCGACCTGGCTCACGCCGGTCTGAACCCAGCTCGCGTACCACTTTAATCGGCGAACAGCCGAACCCTTGGGGCCGCCTTCAGTCCCAGGATGTGATGGGCCGACATCGAGGTGCCAAACCGCTCCGCCGCTATGGACGCTCGGGAGCGATCAGCCTGTTATCCCCGGGGTACCTT
>ENA-ORBV01014556-ORBV01014556.1-microbial-mat-metagenome-genome-assembly--contig:-NODE-14556-length-11732-cov-3.417160_pt1 | contig 11732 bp, 9 predicted proteins | sample MGYA00237777_ERZ505514 | MGnify/ENA primary metagenome ERZ505514 (study PRJEB26160, sample SAMN06269048) | microbial mat metagenome | isolation source: Oligotrophic lake microbial mat | place... | reverse complement strand
GATGTGCTTTACCTTTCGCCCTGTCATCGCGCCGGGAGACTTCTTTTTCTTACCAACACCGGATGCTGATACCGCGCGGGAATCAGAGATCTCGTCGTCTTCATCTGCCATTGCCGCATCTTCTTCGGGCACCGGTGTCCCTGCATCGGCCGACTTTTTGACGCGCTTTGTGCTGGGTGCTGTTTTCTTCAACGCCGCTTTCTTTGGAGGCGTGGCTTTGGCGGGTGTGGCAGATCGTTTGCGCTTAGCAACAGCGGCGGGAGAGGCTTTGCTTCGCTTGCTAGTTGTTTTTGCAAGGACGCGACTGTCATCGGACGAACTTTCCGCATCCGAACTTGATGATGATTCAGACTCGAACGCATCATCCGATGCTGATGAGCTGCTGCTTGCGCTCATGTGAGCCAAAAGAGATGCGAACGTCAAAGTCGCCGATGTCTGATTGCACTTTTTTTCGACGACGTCAGTTCTGGATTCTGGCCTCGCAATGCCGGATCACCACCTCAGATGACCGAAGATAGATCAAGATACGTTAGATACGGTGCATCATAAGCGCACAGTGCTTTGTGCAGGTGGCATAACATACCAGAGGGACCTCAAGTTTGGTCAGAATGAGTGGGCAAAGTTACAATGTCTTCATTCAATCAGCAGCAACACGTAGATACAACCATGCAATCGTGCAGCATATGCACCCCAGGTGGGTTCACAAAGCGAGCTGCCGAAAAATGTCAACCAGCACGACAAATTGGAATCTAATTTAGCACTAGTACTTCAACAAAAGGTAGGGAAGAAAGATTGCGCTGGACAATGGTCTCACTGAGGCCGCCCCTACTCATCCCAGGATGGTGCATCAAGAGACGAAGGGTTTGAGAGGTCGGCAGTGGCGGCAGCGCCTTCAAGCGTAGGCGTGGTACATCGGGACAGCAAGTGCGAGAACACGTTGGCTTGACGCACTTCAGGCGCGTGGTCTAGGCGGTCCCAATGACTTGCGACGGGGACATCATCTGCGAATCCACAAAGCGACGTGGATGGCAAAGCGTGCGCCGAGTCTGAAGGATTGAAAACGTTCGATGGGGAGAACGACCGCAGCACATCGGTGTCAAACAAATTGCTGCTGTACGGTGCAGATGGTGCATCCACATGTTGCGATGGGGAAGCAGCCTGCCTCAACCCGTCCATGCTCGTAACAACACTCGAATGCCCTGCAGCCGTAGGCACATAGGATACATGCGCGGAGAGATCAGAGGGACGCTGCCATCGACTCGGTATCATTTGGTCACGCTCCTGTGCGTCGTCCTCCAGGGTGATCCAGGCAGTCTCCTTCAATTGAGAGCGCGCTAGATGCGGTGCCGAAGATGCCCCGTCCTCCACCAGCGGCACCACGTTGAAAGCGCGAAACATGCTTTTGTACGCTTGGATATGGTTGACGTCCACGTACCGGATGTTGGTGGACATGAAGTGAGCATATCGGGGAACCTTGCGACGGCCGGACGGGCTTGAAGCGTCCACTTCCGTGTCCCAATGCACTCGCGCGACAACGTTGCACACAACTCCGAGAGCGGGGAAGGTCCAGTCTAAAGTCTCCACGGCACCGTATGCCAGCAGTGCAGGCATGATTCGTTCGTAAGCGTGTACAGTGTTGGCAGTGGAAGACACGGCAGCCAGGGAACGAGCAGCCAGTACAGTTGCTCGGTCGCTTTTCAGAAACGCTGCAGCGGCCTCGTTGCAATCTATGTATATGCCTGACGCGTCACACGTCATCAGCGTTTGCGGCGCGTCGGTAGACGAGAAGGCGCGGCAGATTCGATCGGATCCGACCTGACGAGTTAGGTACTTCACGAGGTGCTTGTGCTGGTGCTCGGACAGGAGAGAGGCGTGAGCGCTCTGCAGAAACTTCAAAACGGTGACAGCATCTGACAGAATGTGCTCTTTGCCAGGCAGCGCTTTCTTACGGCGCTTTGCTCCTGATAACGCAACCGCCGGGAAAACAAAACAAAACAGCGTGCACACAAGTGAGCCACATCTGTGAGTGGTACGCAAACAAAGTTGACACATACGGAGAGAGATTTCATCGGTATCCGGTCGAGAATGTCGCTTTTCCTTGCATTGCAATCGTGCGGTGACGGTTTCAGACTCCTCTGCGAAGGATTTAATCCGTAACAGATCGGCATAGCGCTGCTGGTCCAGTGCCGTTTGTAAGCGCAGCACGAGACCAAACGTTGACACCCCGGATCGCGGACGCGCTGAACCCTGTTCTTGCATATCCGCCATCATAAATTATATGCTGGAGTTGAACAATCACGCTATCCTCAGTGTTGTCATCAATTCCGGAAGAGTCGGCCATCGCTTGTCAACCTGACACGTCGGAGCTGATCGTCGGATCACTGTGTGTGCTTTTTTCGAAGTTGCGATCAGTTGCTGTGTGATGAGGAGCAATGATGGTTCGAATGTGAAACTACGGTGATAATTCGCGTATGTGTTGCCGTGAAAACTATTTTTATAATTTCTCGGGGCGAGTCAGCGGCTTGAAGATTGATGGGTTGAAAAATGTCTTACAACGGTGGGCAGTTGTGTGTCTACAGTCATACGCTATTTATATAATAATCAAGTTGGATACCATACACTTGCAGCTTCTAAATCTTAACCCCGAGCTCTTCCACTGCTTCCAAATCGGATCTTCATACAATCTCGATATGTTGTCCCACACTGTAGGTCACCGCGCGACCCGCTGCTCGATCTTGAGCGATCGATCTCAGCTGAGCTTGCGCGTTAGCCCCTGCCTTGCTGACCATGTCGGCAAAGATCCCGTCTGCACGTGCCATGAGCTCCAGTGGCGCATCAAACTCAGCGATGCGACCATCCTGCAGCACCATGATCCGATCAGAGTACACGATGGTATCCAAGCGGTGAGCGATTGTCAGCACGGTGCAGTCGGCAAACAGCTCGCGAATCGCCGTCTGGATAAGCGCGTCGGTTTCGGCATCAACTGCAGCGGTAGCCTCATCCAACACCACGATCTTGGCATTCCGCAGGAGCGCGCGTGCAATACAGACTAGCTGCCGCTGTCCTGCCGATAGATTGGTACCGTATTCAGACACCAGATAGTCCAAGCCTCCGGCGAGGCGTCGCACAGTCTGACCCAACGACACTCTGTCCAGTGCCCGCCATAGTTCATCATCAGCATGCTGCAGGAACGGGTCCATGTTATATCGCAAGGTGCCTCCAAACAGCACTGGGTCCTGCGGGATGATCGCCATGCGACTGCGCAACGTCGTCAGACCGATCTTGCTAATGTCCACACCGTCAATCTCCATAGCGGCATTTGCTTCGTTGTGAAACTCGACCAGTCGATCCGGCTCCACAATGCGGAACAGCGCGAGCATCAGTGATGACTTGCCAGCTCCGGTGCGTCCACAGATACCAATCTTCTCCCTGGGCTTGATCTCGCAGGAGATATCATTCAACACCAGCGGTAGATACGGTCGATAGCGAACACAGAGTCGTCGCAGTCGAATTGCACCATGCTCAGGCCAACTAGGCGGAGGGTCGCGAGCTGGTATTTCAGCTGGAGCCTCACCCTTGATGCGTCCGTACTCGAAGAGCCGCTCGGCACTGGTCATCGAAGCTTCGACCATCACAAACATTTTCACCGCGTAGTGCAGCATGGCTGTGAACTGCAGCACATAGCTGAGTGAGAGCGCCAAGCTCTGGACGCTCACATCATTGCGCAGGAACACAGCCAGAAATGCCACTGCAGCCACGATGCTCGCGCCGATCAGTTCGAGTCGCACAGCCAGCCACCGAAGAATGGCCAGGTCCGCCACATAAACGCGAGACATGTCCGCGAGCAGTCGTTGGAAGCGCTCGGTAAATGCTTCTTTCAGCCCGTAGGCTCTGATGGTAACGGCTCCGCTGAAGGTTTCGTTGAAGCCGGCATATAACGGGGACTTCATGATGTTGCTGAGCCGGCGAATATCACGGGCTGCAAACCGGTAGTGCTGTTGCACTCGCCAGAATATGTAGCCGAGCGGTATGATTACCGCAGCAAACCAGTAGGCGACTACCGCGCATAGCACCAATGCACCCAGCAGGTGCAGCGCCAATTGAATCAACAAACTGAGACTGTCCGCGACGATATCATCAATTTCCTGTTGGTCACGAGAAAAACGGTTCAGAATTCTACCCACAGGAGTCACATCGAAGAATGTGTTGACAGGCGCGGCCAAGACTGTGCGGAACATCTGATCGTGTAGCTTGAGCGCGGCTCGAGTGGTAACCGAAACGAATACAACCGAGCGCACCAGGAGTAGTGCAAATGCCCCAAACAACCAGCACGCCAGTGTCCAGAGCCACCAGCTGTCATCCGCTTGCGGAAATAAACTACGCGACGCCCATATAGATAGCCACCAATCTGAGCCTATCCTGGCCGCTTGAGTAACACCAAAGCTAATCAGAATGATCAGCAGAGCCGCTCGACCGCTGAAGCCAGCACCAGCTTGAAAATACTCAGTGTACACTTTCAGAGGCACTGAACCTGCTTCGGCCTCCTCCTCATCGACCAATGAGCCCGAAGACATACGCGTGACGGTGGAGCGACTGCGCTGTGATGAAAGTTTTACCAATTTGCCTGGACGACAATAGCACCGAAGCCATGACGGTAGATGTTGAGCAGCCCATTGCCTCCAGCCATCCGCTCCAACCGAGGGCAGTCTAAGCAGCGAGTACACGGGCTGTCGATCCGACGCCGTTGACATGCTGCGCGGAGACAAGGGCACGCCACCGGATCCGTCGGATTCTGTGGCCAGCGTGGCTTCTTTCATCAGCTGCTGCGCCAATTGCTGCTCTGCACGAAACGATCGAGCCCGGTGCAGATCAGGTCGCTTGATTTCATCATGCTCTTGACGCACAGCCTGACGCTCTGCGCTGGTCAAACTAGGATAGAGTGCGGCAATGGTGCTGTAAGGTCCCGAATCGAGTACGGTGTATATGCTCGCTTGCATTGGGGCGGGCTCCATTGTCAACTGACTGAGTGACGACGACGCTGTCAGAGCCTCGGCTTTGACAGCACCGGCATCATCCGATATGCCCATGATTCGTCTCATAACGTGCTGTGCGGCCGCTTGCTCTGCCAGTTGGTCAGCCGACGCGCCTTCGGATGCTTGAGCCAATGGTCCCATCACGATAACAGTGTCACACTGCTGCAGTAGACGCAGGTGCGAGTTCATGACCAGGACCCGAGTCTTGCCTTGCAGCAGCGTCACAATACCGCGCTGGAAAATGTGCTCGGCCACGTGCACATCCACTGCCGATAGCGGATCATCGAAGAAGAAGGTCTCACACGTCAGCACGCGATAGAAGCATCGAGCCAAACACACTCGCGCTTTCTGACCGCCACTCAAATTGATACCCTTCTCACCAATTTCCGTCAGGTCACCATCGGGTAACATTTCCAGATCCTGTCGCAAAGCAGCTGCACCGATAGCGGCTTGATATTGCACAGTGTCCATCGGCAAGCCCAACAGCACGTTGTTCTGCAGTGAGTCATTGCGGATCCAACTTTCTTGAGTCATATACGCTGCAGTTTCAGCCAAGCCGTCCAAGAACACGCGTCCTCGGCACAGGTGCATTTCGCCCCAGATGGCAGAGAACAGGGATGATTTACCACAGCCAACCTGGCCAATCACCGCCGTCAGGCTGCCGTGCGGAATTCGCAGATTGATATTCTTCAACAAGGGCAAACTCGACTCCGTCAGCCACTTGAAGTCAGCATCCTCCACCACCACGGCCCAGTCTGCGGCATTCGCTGAGCTCGTGCTAGTGGGAAGTGTGCTCAATTGGGTGGAGGTCAACTCTCCAATGCCTGTGCCTTCGTCGAGCGTGACGGTTCCGTAAGCTTCAGCAAGAGCTCGTATGCTTGGGTCTACGTCGGAAGCTGGCTTTGCACTTGAATGCCGTTCAGCGGATGCAATGCCTGCAGTACACGACATATTCAGATACCGACTGAGCGTGACACCGAAGAAGGGGAAGACACTCACTATCGAGTTCGTTAGACGACTGTTGTCGGGCGGTCAGCTCAATCATCTGCTGCTGCTCGTGTACTGGCGATCCATTTCGATGAAGCGAGTCCAAAGCGTTCGGAATCATTTTGCCTTGATGATGATCTCTGTGATCTGCACCAGCGGCCTTTGAGCTCACATGACCCTGGTCCTCGCGGTACGCTGCCATGCTCTGCACATAACCATGCAGCTCCGGCTGCAGCAGGAAGCGACCAATGCGATTGGCGGACACATTGCCCGCTGCAAACATACTGAGCGCCATGGGAAACATGGCCAATGGATACTGGAGAGCACCAATAAAGGATAGAATGGTGAACACCACCGGTACGGTGAGCTCGCGTCCTTGCAGAGAGTACACCATGAATATGCTGAAAGATGTCAGCAGAGGCCACAGGAAGAACATCATCAAGTTGAACGTGCGCAACAGCGCTGAGCGGTAGAGCAACTGCACTTCTTTAGTGCGTATGTCCTGAATGCGTTGGGTGAAGGGCTTCTCCCACGCGTAAAACTTCACGATGCGAATGCCCATAAAAATCTCGGTAACGGTTTTCATACGCTCATCCGTCACTTTCCGCAGTTGAAGGAACGTGGTCCCTTGTTGGTGAGCGAAGTATGCTTGAAAAGGCAGCAGCAGCACCATACACGCGACACCTGCCAACGCGGCCCAGCCGATCTCCAGCACCATGAGCGCAAGCAGTACAACGATAGCGATAGGGGCGATCCACCGTAGATGCAGACAGTACAGCATGTCCTGCATCATATCTACGTCGGATAGCAAGTTCAGAGTCTGTCCACTGCTCGATACGGTCTTGGAGGAGGCGGACAGCGTTAGCAGTTTCTCATAGATTAACGACGGCATGCCTGCCTTGAACTCGGCAAAGTTCATGGCGCCCAAATGAAATGAAATCGATCCGAGTATCAAGTTCACGATGCCAACTGACGCTATGGCTGCAGCGTATGCAAGACCCCATTCGAGCGGTTGACGATCGTCTCCCTGCGTTTGCGATGAAAGAAATAGCAGCAATCCCTTGACCCAGAAAGGTTGACTGCTCGAAACGGCTGTTTCACACGCAGTAAGCAAGCCGATCAGAAATAACCGCATGGCGTATGCACGCATGGTAGCCCGAAAGAGGGACGGTGTTCTCCCTGTCCTCGGGGACCCTTCAACCTCTTGTTTCCAGGCTTGCCTCAGCTGTTCTGCGGCAACAGCAGGCATGTTTTGTCTACGCAGACCCCATATATCGCCATTCTCCAGCACCTTATCGACTGCCATCTTCACAAGGGGAGATACCCATGACATGGTGACGATGTGATACCATCTCACCGTCTCTAGAGGGCTCCGCATGTACTGCTTCCGTTTGGCAGCAGCGACGTCACCAGCACCAGCCACTCTTCGCGGCGTGACGCTCATTTTGAGCGCGCTTCAAGTCAGAGATCGATAAAACTAGATCTTGCAACGTTCACACTCTGTATGACTTGCGATCTCAAACGCTAGTAACGCGATAAGCGCTACAAAGCGGTGAAAGGGAAGAACCACGCAGGTGTGAACGCTTTTCTGTGTGCTGTTGTCTCCAGCCATGCGGTTTTAGACCGATTAGTCAGCAAAGGCAGCGCAATTGCTAATAGAATTTAGTACATGAGATAAAATTAGGAGAACAAAAACAATCGCGCATTGAATGTCCCATGACGATCACAAGGTTAGATTTGGCTCCGATCCTGTTGCTGAGCACACATGACCGACCAGCAGCTTACGGAACTCTCGCGTATCTCCCCGCAAGGCTGGTTGACCGTGACAAGGCTTTCAGCAGCTTGGGCTTGGAGCCCAACAGACTGCTGATCACTGCCCAGCTCAGATCGCACGTACGCGTATTTGCCCAGATCGGCCTCAACGCTGGGCTCCCGGAGCATCTTGGCTTCCCTGCACGTGTTTCTCCAGCTTACTCGAAAGGAACAAGAACTGAAAATCCGTCGAGGTCAGGTCTAAAGGAGCCGGGACGATGGCTCCGCGCTGATCATCCACGACTCGCACGAAGACGCTGGCCCAACCGGCAGGTGATACATTCAATGACGTTTGGTTGCTGGTCGATTGTCCAATAAGACTGAACATTCTGGAGAATCCATTACTCGCCGCTTTTGACTCAGCGGTCACCAGCTCGTTCAATAGCTCTGAGTGTTCGTTTGGCTTGCAAACTCTGACTGCTTCACAAGCGAGTGTGCGATTAGCGGCTGCAGCCGCGCCAAATGTCAGTGGCGTATCAGTCGCGGCGGTCCTCACTGGGGATCACTGGCTGATGAGAAAACTTGGGCTAGGCATATGCATACTTCGGCGCCTTCACCCATATGCAGTCATCGCGAAGTTTCAGCCGTAAGCGTAGTACGTACAGCGTTTGTTGAAAAAACTAGCGGAACATTGATATTGCCAGGCAGATCGCGGTTTGCGGCGAACTTCCTGGATATCAGTTTCTTGTATGTAACGGTAAATCAATTCTGAGTCTAACACTCAAGTTTCATTCATCTTTACTACTGAGGCTATACGTCTCACACAAAGATTCGACCTAATGAAACGCAACATTAATGGCATGTGCCCGTCAGCATATACGCAGCCTGCTGCCAGGCTCAACAATGGTGGGCTCTGTCAAAGGTGTTCTATCTCCGGCACATATGTATGTGCATGCGTCGATCCGAAATCGGTACCGGCTGCTCGATGGGCAGCGTGAGTACGCTGAGCTAGAAGCGAATGCTGAAGTAGTTCTTTGGCCGACCGAATGATACGTTCTGCGGTTTGATAGTCTTGATTTAAGCGCTGCTCTTGCGTACTAAACCCGACAGCGTCGCTGCTGCTTGGCAAGACCGATGAAACGCGCTTTGTTTTGGGGTGGTCCTTTTTCTGACTAGCGGTTGAAGGTATGTGGCTGATGCCAAAACAATCGTGGTCACGTTTGAGTGATGGCATAACCTAGCCATGAGCATGACCATCGATGATCTGACCTGCTAAAGGGCATTAATTTGCGTAGCGCCTCCCATACATCGTTCACGTTCGCTGACGCAATGAGCTCGATCGAAGTAAAACCTCCGAGAAGGATCATAAACAAACCATTTACACTGCATCAAAGCACATCAAGTCAGAATGCAAGCAGACGGTACAGTACCTGCGTCAAAAAGTAATCTCGCTCGTACAGCCTTGACATCTGGAAGCTGGACTAATGGTAATAGCTCGGATTGCACTCCGTGGCCGAGACTATTTGACAGAATGATCACACAGGTCGTCAGCACCCACTTCGCACAGTTACGCCGTTCAGAACGAGCCATACCGATCCCTCAAATGAGCTAGAAGCACCGCTAGATTGCCCCATTGTAAACGGTTGCAGAATACAGCGTACATGGCCGCCAGCATAACGGCATTCAGCTGCCCATAACACGATGCGACGCGCGTAAGAGCAAGTCAGATAGAATACCAGTCTGAGCGCTGTCAAGCATGAAACGTACTTGCAAGCTCTGCAAGTCTCCTCTGGACACACTATGCCGCCTGCATATCTCCTGCATGGACATCTGCAAACACCAAAACGCAGCACACATTGAACGCGGTCTGGACCACCGAATAGCGATGCAGAATTGCAATCACTAGCCTCAGATGCAAGGTCCCGCAGTACCAAGGCAGTGAAAAATTTCCGATAAGGGATCAAGGAATCTTGGCACGTTGCCGCTGGTACCAGACTATAGACACTTGGACCGCGGTTTCTGTCGCGAGCAAAACGAGCCAAGTGTATTACCACAGCCATGGCAGCATTCAACATGTTCATACTGCGCTTGAAGAGCCTGATACCTGTGCTGATTTTTCACAAGATCTTGATACTTGAGCCCCAGCTTGGTGAACACGGCGCTTTCATGAGAAACCAAGGTGTCCGGGTTACAATGCTGGCATGGAGGGGCATGTAGTATTATTGTCAGCGATACATTCCGGTCGTCGTTACGTCAAATCCAGACTTACCTCACAAAGCTTACTCCAGTCTGGCTCCAGTATATTGGTCGAAGGCACTACGTAATAGCAAAGGTGAAGCGGTGATGTCAGGACTAGCCCCCTGCGGGCCTGAGTGAGCTGCTGCAGCACCAGCACTGCTTCGTCGGGTCCTAAACCCGAGGCAAACGCAGCGTGACCTAACAGTGTCACCTCCAGCCGTACGTTCATCGCCCCGTAGAACTTCTCCGTCAACGTCATATCAACCTTACGATCACCGTCTGATAGAGCAGCAGCAGTGATTGGAGCAGGGATTGTGTCAGCTACACTACAAGTGACGACACTTTGTAGAGCGGTCACAGCGGTTACGGTTGTCGCCTTGCTTGACACATTCTCCATAGGTGTGACCAAAGGTGCAGTCGCAGCCATCGGATGCGAGCAGAGCACACCTGGTGCACTCACACTGGCGCTAGGACTAACAGCGACAGTCGGCGGTGATGTTCGCGAGGCCTGTAGTGCTGGGGACGCCTTTCGAGCGATCAACCGCATCCACGCACTGCTAGCTCCTGACGGTGAGGCAAAAGTATTCACTGGGCCTTCAAGAGCGCGCCGGTCGGGTGTCTCACACGTCGCAGACGGTGCTGTTGCATCGCCACTCGTATGAAATGAAGAACTCGCCCGGTCGCGTCCAAAGGAGAACACACGCCGCGGGGTACCACATGATGCGACAGCAAGGGACGGCGCGGTAGCGCTCAAGCACGATTCACGTGTCGGCCCAACATTTGGCTGGCAGGTGGTGTCAGAGAGCAATGCTGGCGCACCAGCCGGCGTGTTGGATGATCCTCCTGCAGAGAATGACGAGGCGCGTGTGGTCCACAGGTTGCGTGATGAGGTTGGTGCTGGTACTGATGCGACTGCGGGGACAGCGTGACACGCGTGCTGCCCGGCAGCATTTGAGATTTTTGACGACTCTGCTACAGCCCCAGTCGTCACAACGCCGGCAGGCAATGTCACGCCCACAGCGGTTCGGCTCACTGTATTATCTTGCAGGTTTGCAAGCTCAGGGGGGCGAGTTACGATGCTGGATGGCGCTTTTCTGCCTGTGAAGACTGCTTCGACGAACCCATCGGTGACTGGATGATCGCACTTACACGTCAGCAAAACGACTCCAAAGTATACTGCGCGCAGGTGGTGAAACGTACCTAGCTGTTCCAGACAAGACGCTACCGAAGCCTTTAGCTCTTCAGCTGACACGCTTTGCGCATACAGGGAATGCTGACACAGCGCTAACACTCTGTTGTTCATTCAACAATTCAACAACAGACAATATCAGAGACTCTCGCGTTGGAGTGAAAACGAAGGAGCCCATACGCTTCAGGCTGGTGCACGCCTCCGGCAGCCAGGAACTCGATGATGGGACGACGAAGCGTCTTGCACCTGCGATTCGTTTGATTGCACAAGCATCGTGCATGTGAGTGTTCACAACAGGAATGCAGAATAGGAGTGCTCCCCTGTAAGAAGTGACTGCATCACGACAGTCGACGCTCACGTACACGGGAGTTAATACGCTGACAAGCGGCTCCAGCTCCGCATTAATAACCCTGCGTATGACTTCTCGATGGACCTTGTCGCGATCATCCAGAATGATGATGCTTTCTCCTAGCTAGCTCAGTGCACCAACAAGAACGAATAGCAAAGTAAGCACGCATTTATGAAAACATAAT
>ENA-ORBV01014554-ORBV01014554.1-microbial-mat-metagenome-genome-assembly--contig:-NODE-14554-length-11734-cov-6.043150_pt1 | contig 11734 bp, 8 predicted proteins | sample MGYA00237777_ERZ505514 | MGnify/ENA primary metagenome ERZ505514 (study PRJEB26160, sample SAMN06269048) | microbial mat metagenome | isolation source: Oligotrophic lake microbial mat | place... | reverse complement strand
TAATGATACGGCGACCACCGAGATCTACACCTCTCTATTCGTCGGCAGCGTCAGATGTGTATAAGAGACAGAACGAGGCTTTTGTTTTCGGATGGGGGAATCTTTGCTTTGTCAAACCATCGTTTTTATTATAGTATGCTAATTTTTATAGTCGAGATTTGCTTCTTCTCTGTGGCGCTTCGTTCTCATAATAAATCAATGGCAAAAGCTTGCTGCTTTCCTTTTCTTCAACGTCCGAGGTCGTTTCTTCAAACGCTAGATTCATTCCTTCTAAAGTGTACGATTGCTGCGAGGTACTGTCTTTTCAATGCGGTGTGGGCACCGTCTTAAGGACCATAGTGCACAAGAGCTTTCGAGTGGCAGCTACATCGGCACGGATTGCTTCTAAGAGTCGACTGTCTTCTTCTGCACGACGACGATCTTCTACCCGATGTTGTTCGCGTCGACGTTCTTCCGCCCAATGTTCTTCATCGCGTTGGCTTTTTTCATCAAGTTGGGCACGCAATCCTTGTAATTCTTTCTTGAGTTCGTCGTTGCTATTGATGCCATTGCCACCCATGTAACTGGACCCAGCCTGGAAAGTAAACGAGAAGCTCACAGGACCACCCTTGGCGCTGACCACCTTTGCTATCTCTAGCATAGTATCGCAGCATCGACCCCTCCACCTCCATGAGCAGGGACTATAGCACTACCACCTCCTTGTGTAGAGTCCAACGCACCACCGTCAACGCCAACGCCAACAGCAGCATCGACACGACGAGGACCTCCAGCAGTGGGGACAGCAGGCATTTCTTCAATGGCATTGGATGCTTCTTCATCATCGTCCGACGCGTCTTCTATGGTAACTTTGTTCCTCGAATTACATTCTTTCGCCATGGTTGCGGTAGAGCAGTAAGTTGGGCAATCAATGACAGCAAGAAGTGGTTTTGATTGTCGTTGTGGTGAATGAATGATCTCTGGTACGTGCATATAACGGACTCTTGCTTGCGAAGAGCCAGTCTTGCTTGTACGAAGAGCCGGGCCGCCAGCGAAACTTCCGAACGTTGCAGCATTGGTCGTTTGTAATAACACGAGCGAGTCACTGTAATCATGTGTGCGTCTTAATCACAGGCTTCATGTAAACGAAGTACCGTACTCGTAGTAAGTCCCACAGTTGTTCGGTTCGAAAGGCCAAAAGATCCAAAAAGACACGCGACAAATTTATCAGTTCATATTTCGAATATGATTGACAACAGCGGCCATTGAATAGCTATCGCTATATACTGTTCTATATAGTGGCAAAGGCTACGATACCTATTTTTAGAACTACCACAACTGTTTTCTTTCTTTCGACATGACATTTACTTGGAACAAGTCTCGGCAAGGGCTGCTCCAGCAGCTGGCTCGCCGCCCCTTTGGTGTCGCCCTGAGGCAGCAACAACAAATTTCTTCGCTGGCGTCAAGGTGTTCTCGTCGTTGGCTTTCGTCGTCGTACTCGGTGCCAGTATTAGCACGTGCATCGCCGTTCGCTTCTTCCATTTCTTTTAGTAGGCACCATTCTACATCAGCAGCCCCCAAAGTCAAGGGCGACAACAGTAGCAGCAAGCCAGAATTAAAGCACATTCCTTCGTTTCCCTTGGTGGGAAGCACAGTTCCTCAACTTTCGGGTATCCCCGACACAATCTTTCAGCCCTATGCCTTTTGGCCGGAATTACGTCGTCGATATGGAGATTTCTACACCATTGGTATCCCCGGCATTGGCAAGGCGGGGGACATTCGTGGAACGCTACACGTGGTGACGGATCCACGGGAATATGTTCCCATCATCAAGGCCGGCGGTTCCTACCCCAGTGGATTGGTAGAAACCATGTGGGTGTCTCAAAAATGGATGGCAGGAAGAGACGACATTCACACCAAGGGATTGTTTGAGAATGGACCCGAGTGGAAGCGTCTGCGAAATTTTATGCAAACAGATTTGTTACATCCGGATGCAGCTCGGGGATATGTCCCTGGTCTTGTCAAGGCTGCTCAATTGGCAAGCAAAGGAGCCAAGGCTGCAGCAGAGTCCACCAAAGAAGACGGTGGTGCCCTCAATGGATATTTGGCACGTTGTTCCTTTGACATGTTCTCCACTGTCATGTTTGGAGAGTTGACCGAAGTGGCAGATCCCACGACACACACCGATCCCATTAATGAAGAATTTGTCACCAATACTACCCTTGGCTTGTCCACCAGCATCAACATGCTGTTCTCTCCCTACGAATCCTTTCTCAACAATACACTGGGAATGACCACAAAACAGTGTCAAACCTGCTTGGATGCCTTTGATGTGACATGGGTCATTGGTCAAGACAAAATTGAGAGCTTTATGCAACGCAAAGCCAATGGGACCTTGTCGGACCGCGAACGAAATTCGTATTTATATCGAGCCTTGGATCGACAACAAGAACCGGATAGTCAAGTAACGGTGAAAGAAGCGCAAGAAATGGCCTCGTCGGGATTGTTTGCAGCGGTCGATACAACGTCATCCGTATTGGGATGGAATCTTTTTCACCTGGCGCGATGTCCAGAGATCCAAGAACGATTACACCAAGAACTTGTGGCGTCTATTCAAAAGGTAGGAGGCGAACGACATGAATTGTCAGTGGAAGCTTTGAGCCGCAAGCAAGTGCCCTATCTACATGCGGTCATTCGAGAAACACAACGAATATCTCCAGCGGCGGTATTGTACATTTTGAAACGAATTAATGCCGAAGACGGGGTTGTAGTCAACAATGTATTGCTGTCCAAAGGAGAACAAATAGCATTGGATGGATACTCTATAGGTATGGATCCCGACTTTGTGGAGGACCCGGAAAGCTTTCGTCCCGAACGATGGTTGCCAGAAGGTGTGGAAGCGCGGAAAGGGACGCCTCGAGAAGTTATTGATCACCCATTTTTAAAAGAGCCCTTCAGCCAAGGTATGTTTCTGAAAACAGCATTAGTTTTTTGTCGAGCAATCACCCAGCGATTGTTGGTCGCCTTTCCGTGTATTCAAAAGAAACAACAACCGACCAACCCGATTTTCTTCTTCTTTCCTCAAATGTAGGAGCCCGCAAGTGCCCCGGCTCTCGCGTCGCGATCACGGAAGCTCAAGTCATGATTTCTCAGCTGGTTCTGGATTGGAAACTATCTTCTCCAATCAAGGAAATGAAAGACGTTACGTATCACCAGGGAACATCGCTGGAAGTCGACTTGCCAAAGTTGGGCTTTGAAGCCAGGGCTTGAAAAAGGCAATTGCCCATATTGTAAACTGCATCAGTAGATAAAATTCATTAATCGCAAAACAAATTCACTTCGGCTGACCGACCCTCGTGGATAAAAGAATGAAGCACGAGTATCTTGCAAGCTGACTACCAGTCTTGTAATTGTTACCAGTAGCTAGCTAGTAGCCATGCTGACCCAGGAGTATCCATCAAAATCTTTTCAAGAATGATTGTGGAGTTGTGCTTCATCTATTTAACGCCTGAAATAATCTGGATTATCTAAGAGGGCAAATTGAATGGCGAATTCATAGGCTGACGTTTTCAAGAATAGGATACCACTAATACTTTTTTAGTCCTTTAAAATTGTATTGCTCATCTGCCAAAGACCGCAATACCAAAAAGACGCAAAAGTGTTTTTGAGTCCATCTTCCCTTCTCCGTGTCTTTCTTTGTCTCCTGGTAGGCGTGGGGAAGAACAGTCGATTTCCTTACTCGACTCCAACTCTTGCGATGCCTCATCGTGATGCACTGCGAAACTAAGCAGACGCAAAAGTTCTTCTGCGCTAACCTTCTCTTCATCATCTATTTCTTCATCTCCTGGTGGGAACGAGACATAACAGTCGTCGTCCTTACTTATTTCTTCTCCGTGCATTTCTTCATCTCCTGGTGGGCACGAGGAAGCACAGTCGTTGCCCTTACTCGATTCCACCTCTTGAGATGCCGCATCGTCCTCAGGCGCATTATGCAGGTCTCCTCCACCCAAGGATGTTGTCTCCAGCGAAACTTCTGACACGTGTACGCTTACTTCTCTTCCACTCAAGTCGCCCCTCGTCGTCTCTTTGGACTTTGTGGTGTTGCACGTTTCTTCCGCTGTCGTTTCCGTCGCCGCAGCCAGCCTGCTTCGCAGTTCTTCCATTCTGGAATGGAGATCCAGGTTGCCAATCAAATGCTTTCGGAATTCTCCTTCCGTCTCCAGCAATCGCTTGGTCAACTGATTGATTTTTCTGTGCAACCCATCAACGGTTGCCTTTTGTTCGTTGACGACACCCTCCATTTCCTTGGTTCTTGCTTTTTGTTCCTTATACGCTTCTTCCATGGCCAGCTTTTCGTTCTTGAGGCACGCCATGGTTTCTCGTTGTTGCGCCGTGATCTCTTCCGTCTTGAGCACGAGGGATTTCTGCAGTTGGAGATCCTGCCATGTCGTGTGGTGGTCGCGTTCCAATTGCGACAGGAATGCCTTTTGCTCGTCACGGGTTCGTTCCGATGTCTTCAAGCGTTCGAGTAGATTCGTCACTTGTTCCGTCAAGGAAGCATTCTTGGTTCTCAACTCGTCGTCGTGAAGCATGGCCGCTGCGTACTCCTCTGGAGAGGATTCCAATTCTTTGGTTATGGTTGTCAGTGTTGTTTGCAGCTTGAGTTGTTCTTGCAGACTTTGCAGTTTGGCGTTGGACTCGGATTGAGATTCTTGGAGCTTGTGGAGCAACTCTTTGTTCTCTTGTTCCAAAGCCTGTAGTTTGGACTCGGATGGAGATTCTTGGAGCTTGCGGAGGAATTCCTTGTTCTCTCGTTCCAAAGCCTGTATTTTAGACTTGGACTGCGAGTGAAGATCTTGTAGTTCCCGGTACAGCCGCTTGTTGTCTTGTTCCAATGCTTTTTTACAATTGTCCTCTTCGCTGTCAATGGAATTGCTCAACGTCAAGAGCTTGGATTCCTTGTCCGAGCTCGAGTCCCGCAATCTCGAGAGCAGCTCTTCTTGGTCGCGTTGAATAGCTTGCACCAGTGACGCTTGTTGCATCCACGCGGCCTCGAATTCTTCAATCTTGGAGCTACCCAAGTCGTCGTTGTAGGATGGAGTGTGGTCTTCTTGTTGTGGCTGAAGATCGGCTTCGTAAATAATGTCGGATGTTTCGTGGTTGGCTTCCTCCTCGAGTTGCACCTCCTGGCCAATGCTATCGTCGCCATTCATGACCTTATCATTGTCGTTGGTGTTGGTGTTGGTGTTTTTATTGAATGTCCCCAGCGAGCGGAACAAATTCGTCAAATCCTCCTGGACCGTGTCGTCCGCAGTGGTGATTGGATCGGAGGAGGATGGTTCCTTGTGGTGGTCATTATCACCACTCAAGTCGTCTGTCTCTGCTGCTACTGATGACACGACAGACTCGCACGAGTCACTATCCCAGAACGACGACGATCCTCTTCCTTTTCCAGTTGCTTTAGTAGCAGTAGTAGCACCTTGTTGTTGCTGCTGCTGCTGTTGTTCAAGTTCTCGATTGACAATGGACAAGGATTCAATTTGCAATTGTTGTGTCGCGACCGTTTCTTCCAATTCTATGACCAGAAGTTGCGATGCTTGTGTGGCAAGTACTTGTTCTTGGAGCTTGGTTTCGAGTTGGGTATTGGCGTGTTGCAAGTCTTGGATTTGCTTTTGGTCCTGCAGGGATACTTCCACACTTGTCGTGGTGGCTGCAGTTTCCGCTGGACACGAAGAAGAAGAAGAAGATGATGGTAGAGGCAAGGCATCCTGTGGCGGTTGTCGTTGTCTTTGCAGATACTGCTGTGTGTCATTGTCGTGGTCGTTGTCGTCCGATGGTTCTGGTAGCAATGGCAAATCACAAGGATTTTCCTCCTTCTCCTTCTCCTCCAAATCATCATCCTCCACCGACGAAGAAGACGCGTGCGGAGAGGATTCCAATAAGTTGGCAATGACTCGATCGCGTTGTTGTAACTTGTCCTTTAAATTCACATTGTCCTGTTCCAATTCTTTGACTTGCGCGCTTTGGCGTGTGACTTGCCGTTCGAGTTGTCCGGCCTGCCCTCGCAGAGATTGGACTTGAGCTTGCAAGGGTTCGACACACTCTTTGAGTAAAACTTGGACTTGGGCTTGATGCTTTTGAGATTGGGCCTTGTAGTGTTGCAACGACAATTCCAATTCGGACAAGACTTTTTGGAGTTCGGCCTTTTCTTGTTGCAATTCTTCGAATTGTTGTTGTGTTTGGTGGTCTGGTTCCAACAACAATGGTGGTTGGGCCGACGATGCATCCTCTTTGTCGATTGGGCTTTTTAGTATGTTGGTTGCGGATTTGTGTGGCAAGGAATCTTTTGGAAGCAAGGAGGAGGAAGAGGAGGAGGAAGAAACCTTGATATTTCGTGTTCGAATGGCCGTCGCGCAAGCCAGAGGAGGAGGGTTCGTCGTAGTAGTACTAGTACTTGTAGTAGAAGCCGCAATCCCCACAACCGGCGTCTGTGATTGTGACTGGCTACTATTATTAAAGAGTCGTTTCAAGTCCTGGACCGAAACACCTGCAAATTCCGTCATGACGTCTTGCCGCAATTGTTCTAGCTCTTGCAGTTCTTGCTCTTCTTCGAGCTCGTCTTGTTGTTGCAGGGCCAAGATGTGACTGCAAATTTGAATCAATTCGTCGGCACTGCTACTATCAGTGGCAGTAGTGGTATTGCTATGGATTTCAGTAGTGGCCGTACTACTAGCACCGTCCGTGGCACCAACGGTAGTAGAAGTCACAGTTGGGGATTCCGCTTCGACTTCGATCGCTTCCTGCACGACACAAGAAGGATCTTCTTGGACCACAGCAGGCACGAATGGATCTTCTTTGGCCTCTCCTTCTTTGGCCGCCGATTGCACAGGAGATGCCAGAGGTACGTAATAAGGAGCCTCGGGGGGCTCTTTCTTTTTGCTGGAGCTCTTGAAGGGATTCTTGAACTTCATGATTGTCGAGGAGTACGATTCATTCAGATTGTTCTGCACACTGGCTCTTAGTGGTACTAGTAGTAGGGAAGGGAGGGAGGAAAGAAGGAAGGGTAATAGATGGTAATGTAGGTTAGTTCCGAGTATTTGGAACCAAGTGTATCAACGATTCAGGTACGCGGAGCAAGATTATTCTTGTAATGCCTCGTTCATCTGCCAATAGAGTAGACTACTAACGGTTGCAGGAGAATCAATGAAGGCGGCTGGCTTTTCGACGAAATGTTGGGCAAGGTGAGAAGAAACAACCGGTAAGTGCCTGTTCGACATCGGGCTTCAATAATACTGAGTGAATAACGGGTGGCATAAGCGCAAGAGATGCCACCAACGTGGCAATCTTTCGCGGCAATTGCCAAATTTGGCCGGCACGCGTTTGGAAGGTCATCCCCATGTTGGTGACTGACAAGACGGACGCATTGCACATCGGTACGTCGTATGGTCTGTGCAGGCAAAGTTTTGATCACCCCAAGGACCAGAAGCAAGTAAAAAAAATCAAACAATCTCTCCATCTCATTCACCACAAGATTGGAAGAAAAGGAAGGTCCTGTTGATAAAAATAAGCATCTTCTCTTACTAGTAACAAAAAACAGTGCGACAATGGTGAAAACAAAGTCTTCAAAGTCAAGTGAGGCCAGAACAAGGAATGTTGACTGCAAACCAATTTCGAAATGTGAACACCAAATTAACATTTGTTCCACATTCGCATTTCTCCATGTGCTTCATCTCCTCACCTAGCTAGTAGCTGTCCTGTTGAATTTAAGTTGTGGGTTTGTTGAGCATGTCTTGACCTGCCATTCCAACAATTCAAGTTGAAGTGAAGTTGGAGACGAGACATTGGCAAAAACAGCTGACTCTTCTCAATGTGACAAACAGACCCAAATCTCCTTCTGTTCTAAGTTTTACAGATAGAAAAAACATAGCATTGTTCAAAGCTATCCTTCTTTGTTTGCAAAGGGGGGTCCCAGTCGCTGCATGTTTTTCAGCCAGGTTCAGTTGTGCATGTTTGACCATTGATCCCAAGAAATCATGCTCTCATCTGTTTCGCACAGAGCTGCATGAAACAGCATGTTGATAGATCAAACAACCAAACCAGGGAGACCAAGACAGCGTCTTGAGTGCCACGCAAGACAAAAAAGCAGTTGCTCTGTGAGAAAGTGGGTCGCCTGGTCTCTTTGATCTGCACTCACAGGGAGAAAAAAATGTTGTTGCAAAAGATTCTTTTGGGAATTCCTGGTTCTGGACGTCTGTTTTGTGGATCTGGACCACACTACCCGTGAATTAAAACAGGGGCATTGATGACTGCTCTGACTTGCAGTTCAAGTTGTGTGCCAAGTTGTTGCATCAGTTACTTAGGTCTGGAAATTTAGAGTTTGTGACACAAGGAATTTTCAAAACACAATGCAGACTGCTACAACACTTCTGCGAGTTCATGTGATGCTTTTTTCAAGTAGCGTTGCTGGCTTAGCACCAGACAATTGTGATCATTTAGCCTTTTTGTACACTTGTAGCTTATCCAGACACTGTTGAATCTTGCCATCCTTGATTGCTACAGCAACAATGAATTCCAATCTTTCAAACTTCCACAACTGTTTCCAGACCAAGATGATTCATGTTGATCCGGGATTCCCCTTCCGCCTGACCCCTGTGTCTTTGGCACTTGAGGCTATCAACTCACCTTAGGGTTGAGCAGCGGTGCAACTTGTCCATGTTGCTTTTTGGACTTGGATCTCTGTCTCTGTCTGTGTGTTCAAATGTCCCCTCATCAACTTGCATCTGATGTTCTTCAAAAAGCATTCTGATGAATTGGGAAAATGGCTCTCTTCAAGCATCTTGTGTTGTGGAAAGTGACATTCGTGTATGAAAGAATGTGTGCATTTTTGTTGGTCGCATTGCTTCTTAGCACAATCTCTTTCATGCCACAAACCACAATGCTTCTCTAATTGTGTCCTTTGGTTGCTCTGAGAACTTTTCACTGGACCAATCATCAAATGTCAACTTGGTTGAGGGGGGAACAACATTTTGAAAGGTGTCCCAGTTTTCATGGGAGATAATGTTTTGTTTAGTTTGAAAGGGGGATTGAACAACATCAAGAAATAACAGTCAAATGTTGTCTTACATTGGTTAGGTTCAGAACTCACCTACCTAACTATCTAATGTAACAAATAGCAAATGATGTGGTCATTTTATCCAAAAGTTAAGTAAGAATGAGTGTGGCAGTTCAGTCAGTCATAAGAATGAATGTCCATCAGTCTCGTGGCCCAAGTTTTGGCAGTTGCAATTCACTGATTGGATTATTTCTATATTTGTAACAACTGGTTTCCATCTTGATCTGTTTTCTGCTCTGGCAAGGTCTTTGAGACTCTTGGGTCGCCTACCATCAGTCCTCCACAGCAAATAGGAAACTGCCTAAACAAGTTTCAAAGCACAAGGGGCTTTGTAGCCTTGTGGCCCAACAACATCAAGAGATGCATCAGCTGTCACTAGCATTAGGGAAACCGGTGGATGGATTCACCAATAGCAAATGCACAGACCACACAGCAGCAACATCAACAGGCTCTGAGGAATGGTTAAGAAAGGGGGGATAGGTGCATGTGACAGGAGACTGATCCTGATCAGTCAAGTGAAACAAATGTTCATACGAGTGCATTGTTGTGTTCATGAAAAAGTGGTGCAACTGGTAGACAACAGACCATGCCAGTAGGGTTTGTGCAGAGATCCAAATCCAAATCCAAATTCAAAATTACAATCCATTCAACATTGTGCAGCTACAAGCTCCTTTGTCACTGTTGTTATTAACTCAAAGATCAGCATCATTGTGGCAAACCACAGCCATTGGTAACTCGACACAGTCTCGAAAGAAACATCAGAAGACACTCAATGTAGACAGCCACCCCTCATTGCCCGCATGGTAAGGTTGAGCACTGTGGTGTTGTAAGATCAGATTAAAAACATACAAACACAAGGAAAGGGAAGGAAAACACATCATGGCACTCCTTTGAAATTCCCTTGAAAGACATGGATACAAAAAGACAAATGAACCAAAAGACTGATGACCTCTTTTGGCATTAAATTGGATCAGAGATGAGAGGAGGAGGGCTCAGAAGAAATGTATTGAGTTGGCGGGAATGGGATGGAAGGCGCTGCATGGGGAGGCAGGAGGAGGCTGGGGTTGTCTGCTGCACCCAACCCAGTTGTGTAGCTTCTGCAACTTTTTCTCAGGGAAAACATCCCGGTTGCACTTGGGGAGGAACATGTTGATCCACTTGTGGAGGGCCATTTCCTTGATCCAAAATTTGTGCTTGGATTGGACAAGGACCAGGGCAATTGTGATGCGGGCATTCTTGGTGGATGCTCTCCTTGTCAGTCTTGCCATTGACTCCAGCAGGGTTGTGACGAAGACAATCATGGGTGGCATTGGCACGTCCATTCGCAATCAAATCATCCAGCATTTCAGCATTTCCTGTTCCATTTCAGCCCAGGCAGCATGCCTAAGCATGGGGACTTTCTGAATCTTATGATTGGGGCTCATGTTGGCATTGTGGACAGTTTGAGTCTTGCTGCTGCATACCAGCAGTTTTCCAATAAGCTTTTTTGCACTGGGTTGTTTGCAGTGTTGTGGAACCCAGATGGTGTTGGGATTACAGTAGGAAGAACGTTGGCCATGGTGTTGGACATAAGGATTGGGAATTTTTGTTGTTGGTCATTGTCAGAAATGGAGCAAGGTGAGCTTGAGAGGCTTGTGAGAGAATGATAGTGCGGAACAAAGAGCAGCAGGTGTCACAACAGAAACAGCCACATCATGACCTCTCCATCATGCTTCGTTTTGCTAGGGTTGATTCATCTGTTTGTTGGGGTGTTCTTGATGGACTTGTTAGAGGTTTTGTGTGAGAGTTGTAGGGTTCTGCACGCATCGTGGCTGTTGGAAATGCCAATGAAGAGCAATTCGTTCATGGGTGATTGCCAGCACAAATTTGTCTTCACATGAAGAAAAACATCTGTGTTCCCGATTGGATGGGGATTGGGATGAGCCACTAGGATGGGGCATTGGAAGAGATAAGGTTGAGGACAGAGGGTGCTGGCTATGAGGCTCTGCCAGTGGTCATCCGCTTGATCAATTTGGAGTTTGCTGCGGAGAGTGATTGGATGCCATCCAATTGAAGTTGCCTTGTTGCGTCTCACACCTTTGTGTGGCTGCAAGAACATTGAGTGGCCAGTTTCCTTTGCATTGTGTAGATATGTCCATGAGATCAGATAAGTTGAGTTCAATGTGGTGTCTGTCAGCAAGGGATAGGGCCCGGGCACCCGCCAGCAATTCTGCAGCAATGCTGCGAGCACCGTTGTCATCTCCGACCCGAAATGACAAGAACAACCAACACCTGAACACCATCCATTGTGGTTCTTGACATGCACACAATGTCATAGAGTAGCTAGTAGTATGAAAGATGGCTACCTGGTAGTAGTCATGGGTGCAGATTCATGGGGTGGCGGGCCATGATCCTGTTGATTGCTGCTTTGTGTTTCTGATGGCCCTGACTTCCGCTTGTGCAATACCCTAATTTGCCTATAATTGGCTATGCATAGAGCATCCTCATGCAGAACTCACGGGGTCGTGATTCATTCACGAAAGATACGCTTCTCAGCGTATCGGACTAGTTGCTACTAGCCCAACTCTTAACAAGTAATAAAGAAGGTCTCTAAGGATAGAATCCACGACCACGTAACCATCGTCAGCAGACGCTGGCCTATATATC
>ENA-ORBV01014553-ORBV01014553.1-microbial-mat-metagenome-genome-assembly--contig:-NODE-14553-length-11735-cov-5.108252_pt1 | contig 11735 bp, 9 predicted proteins | sample MGYA00237777_ERZ505514 | MGnify/ENA primary metagenome ERZ505514 (study PRJEB26160, sample SAMN06269048) | microbial mat metagenome | isolation source: Oligotrophic lake microbial mat | place... | reverse complement strand
GGACAGCATGCTCTTTGGAGAAAGGGGCGCCACAACCAAAATAATGAAGACTCTTTTCCTGATGAACTTACCACTACCTGGTGCTGTACATACAAGCAAGGAGCTACCACGACTAGCTACTAAGCAACAATTGGTTTAATTTAGGTTCTTGTGATTGTCTAGCTACTAATGAATAGTAGCTATCTTCTTAAGCTCATTCTAGTAGTAGTGCGCTCAGCATGGTGGTCGTAAAGGATGAGGATGTAAGGACTACTAGTACGGATGCTGTGGCCAACGGAGGGCATGCAATTGTGGCCGATCCTCTTACCAATGGTACCACTACTGGTAGTAGTAGTGATGGATCCAGTGCTACGAGCATCCACCACCGAAAGCCCTTTACAGCAGCAACAAGCACCACTACTACGTGTACAGATCATACTACTACTACTTCTTCACCACCACAATCACCTGGCACTACTCCAAGTAACAACAATGATTGGGCCAATCAAGAAGGCCATCGTCGGCTCCGTGCCGATCAAGTCATGAAGGACATGCGCTTTTTAACGAGCATGGCGGCCATTGGGGGTTTCTTGTTTGGCTACGACACGGGCGTCATTTCCGGGGCCATGTTGCCACTGGCCCGGGCCTTTGACCTGAGTGCGTGGCAACAAGAAGTCGTCGTGAGCAGTACCGTCTTTGCGGCACTCCTTGCTTCCTTGGCGGGAGGGTCGCTCAATGATATTTGGGGCCGCAAATATTGTTGTTTGCTCGCCTCGGGTATCTTTACCTTGGGGAGTATGGTCTTGTTGGTGTGTTGGGATTATCCGACGCTCGTCGTGGGACGCATCATCGTGGGCTTGGGCATTGGGATTGCCAGTTTGACGACGCCCGTGTACATTGCCGAAATGGCACTCCCACGGATGCGAGGACAATTGGTCACCGTCAATGCTTTGTTGGTGACGATTGGACAATTTACAGCCGGCATGGTCGATGGCATCTTGGACGAATTGTTGCCCAATGCCGGTGGATGGCGGATCATGTTGGGATTGGCGGCCGTTCCGGCCTTGGTCATGATGTGGGGCTTTGGGCGGTTGCCGGAATCCCCCCGGTGGTTGGCCCAAAAAGGACACTGGACCGAAGCCATGCGCGTTTTGCAACAATTTCGCGAGTCGGACGAAGATGCCCAACAAGAATGGCAAGAAATCCAAGATGCCTTGCCGGCAGATGTGGTACGGGACCATGAGGCGGCACAACAAGAGCAACACGACCATGACAACAGCAACCATATGCCTCGAGCAGCGTCTACTAGCGAATCATCATCGTGCCTTTATTCCTCCTTTGCGGGTGCTCAAAACTTTTTATGGCAAGTACGAGAAATGCTACGAGAAAAGGGGACACGAAAGGCGCTCTTTTTGGGATGTGGATTAATGTGGATTCAACAATTATCCGGAATCAATACTGTCATGGTGCGTGTTTTTTACTTTGCGAGTTGGTGCTGGAATAATCTCCTTCTTTTGGAAGCGTTTGGTAGTTTTCCCGTTTGGTGTAAGCTGCACGTCATCCATCTCATGTTTCCTTTTTCCTTTTCTTCATTAGTATTACGCGGCCAGTATCTACGAAATGTCCCAATTCGACGGTACGTACAACAAAAAGACATTTTTTCTCTAACGCAAACCAATACGCTAATTATATTTTTCTTGTCCTTTTGAAACGCTACGACATGTATATGACGACAATAATTATACTCTATGTTGCAGAGGTTACGTCCGTTTGGTTAAGTGGTTTTACGGCTCTGGCGCAGGTTGCCGGCATTGCTGCGTCCATTTATTTGGTCGAACATTTGGGACGACGACAATTGGTTCTGACATCCCTCGGTATGGTAGCCATTTGTTTGATGGGACTGGGGGGATCCTTTTATATGTCTCGAGTCTACTCCCGCGATGTCCTGGCCACGGATGATACTTGTCATCAAATTGACGCTCTGGTATGGAGCGGATTGACAACCTACTGTTATGATTGTGCCCAAATGGACGGATGTGGATTTTGTGGAGGACGGTGTGTGGCAGGAGACGAAATGGGACCCTTTACCAATACGACACCTGTCATGAGGACGACCAGTTTTGCAACACCTGCGACCTATTCGTTTGAACCTCCCGTTTGTGCACGAGATACCACGTGGATTTATCATTCTTGTTCCAATCATTGGGGATGGCTTTCGGTCTTTTTCATGATTGCCTACTTGTTGGCATTTGGCATTGGAATGGGAGGCTTACCTTGGACGATCAATTCGGAAATCTTTCCATCGCATTACCGGTCCGTGGCCGTCAGCTGTTCGACGGCTTCCAATTGGATTGGGAATCTCATTGTCAGTGCTACCTTTTTGTCAATTAGTCGACCGGAAAGTATGACAGCTTACGGTGCCTTTTGGATGTACGGATCCGTGTCTGTGATTGGGTTTGTTTGGTTATACTTTGCTCTACCCGAAACAAAAGGATTGTCGCTGGAGGAAATTGAGCAAATGTTCCGGGGCGACATGCCCCGACACGGACGACGAGGAGCCGGTTACGATGCCATTGATAGCATTGACGAAGATAGTTCCTATGACGCGGATGTGGCCAGTCGCGACAGTCGAACCACGAGCCGCATATCTCTCCCCGAGATGGAACAACAACAACAACATCAAGGGATATCGGCAGAATCTCCACCAAGACCATATAATTCGTCAAGGTTTTGAAGACGTTTTTGCTAGTACATTGGTCGAGCTGCAAGAGTCCATTCAATTCACACTGGCCTTCTCGGATGTTTCCATTTTGCTATCGAGGCGTCGCGACGTCGTTCGGGTTATCCCTGTCCAGCTTCTTAAAATAGCAAGGAAGCAGAGCTCGGTATGAGACATGCTTCTGATCCGCCTAGCTAGGACTGCCAGAAATCTCTCGTCGTGGCTTCAATGCGCACACGGCGTTGAACGTCTCCCCCCGGGTCCTGCGATGAATATACTTAAAGCTGATGGCACGCAATCCGCCAGCAACGAATCCAGACGAATCGTTTTTTATGGCCTCTATTTGCTAAAAAGTAGCGGAACAACATATCTAGTAGCCAAGGGGGTATCTGCGACTATTTGCAAAGCAGCGGAAAAAGAGATACTATGTAGTCAAGGGGGTTACTAGGTAGAGTTATCGGTATGAGCGATGAATAGGAGGTCTTGCCAACTCTAGCTAGAGAGTAATGATTTTCACAGTGGCTTTTGATTACAACGACAGCACGATTCTCTGTTTGCGTGCTGTATCCGTACGCTATTCGTATTTCTCAGTATGCCCAGCCTCTCTAATTGGAGGCGCAAACACGAGCTGGGTCGTCCAACTCTAGACTGGACCTCTGGATAAAGGGAACTGAGCTTTCCAACTCGAGAGCTTCTTCAATGAAATCCACAAGCCCACGACCGTTCTGAGCAGCAGGTCCGGTGGAAGGAGGGGAGTGGAACGAAGCACCCCAAGCTTCATCAGCGCGCTCAATGGTGTCTTTGAACGAACCCAGGTCTGTCAAAGAGTCGCCGAACGCAATGAGACGGCGAAGGTTTTTCTTGATTCCCGCCGGTACAGCCTGGTCAATCGCCGGCAAAATCGTTTCATCGACAACACGCTCCCACATCGCCGACGTTGGGTGGACGTCATCTGTCCAAGCAGCATTCTGACAATTGTAAAAGCCATCGGCATCGGGTTCGGGGATGTATGGTCCCGAATAAAATGCATCCTTGCAAGAAATGTTCGTGACAAACTCGCCCGATGCCAGCAATTCTTGGAACTTGGCCAAAATATCGACAAAAATGACAACCGCTTCTGGGTTTTCTTCTTGAAATTCCGCAACAGCTTGGCGCATGCCACGATCAAATTGTTCTGTCCAAACAGCCGAATAGAGTTTGAGCCCCGTGGAGAAACCTGGAATTTTTTGATCTACCCTAGAAAGCTTGTCACAAGTGGGTGTACTGCATGGCGCAAACGTATTTCCCAGGAGGATATATTTGACATCAAATTCTTCATAGATCCGATCCAATGCCTTCTTGAGATTCTCCACACTTCCGGCTGCAGTAAGTGGCTTGAATTTTTCCAACTCGGCAGGAAAGGCTACTCCGTATTCGGGTGGGGTGATGGAAGGATTCCAGCCTGGCCACGGCCCCAAAAAGTCGTTGGCTACAATTAGAGAATAAGTGGCATTGATTAGCAAAAGCTCTCCAATTGCTTTGTCACGAAAAAGGAAACAATCAAACGATACAAAAACGACAAATTTAGACTCACTTGCAGCCAGCAACATGAAAAGATCTTTATTTTTGTGTTCATCGTCAAGTACTTGGAGGGCGAAATCGACTTGTTGCTGCACGCCAGGAAGAATCAAACCGGCCTCTTCCAAGTACCCTCGTTGTGCGACCACGCCCTCACAGCTACGGAGGAGTCCACCCAAACACTCGAGGACACGATTGGTGGTTCCAGTTTGTGCTCCACCAAACGCAAAATTCACTTCCAAATTGAGGCACTTGTCGTCGCTGCCCGAAGCCTGCCTCTCCTTCTTGCGCAATCCCTTTTTGGAGGATCCATTTTTCTTTGTCTCTTTCGAAGACTGCTTGGGGGATACATTGACACCCTTCTTGCTGACGACGCACACGGCGAGAAGGCTAAAGATCAAGAGGTGGAGTTTCATGGCGACAAAATAAATCAAACACAAGTCGAAATGCTATGGGACGAACTGCAAAAGGTGTGTGTTTTGACCCTTAGCTAAAACTGTGAGACTCAGCTGCTGTGTTAGTGGAATAACAGCTTGTGTACCGTGGAGTATCTTCAACCGGTGCCCATTGTAAAGCCTTCTTGTGCAGTGAGTCTCCACACGCTGTCGACGCCGACCAATGACAACTCGGAACCATCGTGTTGCCACTGGGCGAAATAGGGCCACGGTGCGTCAGATCATACCGTGTACTCCGAGTAGTGAGTTTTAATCGTTCGATTCGAAAGTTGCGAAGAGCATTAATTTTTTTGGTAAAAAGTTCTAACAGCATGTGGTCCGTGGGCCCTTGCTCACAATGGTTAAAGATTTGGACCACCTTTAAACAGTGAGGAATTTAATTTAGTTTCTTGTGATTGTCTAGCTAACATGATCCAAACATAGAGTAGACATCCCCTAAATTTAGTGGAGAGTTTCAATCTCCACTCTGATTTCTGCTCTGACTCAAAGGAGAGTTGCAATTGCTCATCTGAACTCTCATCTGACATGAGGTGCCAGCAGAGTTCCGAACACAAGTGAAAATGGGTTGCATTTTTTCTTGTTAAAAGTACTCTTGCCTAACTCTCCCACATTTTAGGGGAGAGTTTCAAATTTGCGCTCCCCACTAATTTAGGGGAGAGTTTGACCTCCACTCCTGTTCATTGTTGCGCTCCAATGAAGGGAGAGTTTCAAAAATCAGTCAAAACTTGCTTTCTGGACAAATGAGGCACTCTCCAACAAAGTGGTTTATGAAGGAACATAATGATTGTTTGCAAGGTCAACAGGCACACACTTTTCAGTCCCATGCATGGACAGCGGACACCCCATTCCCCAAATGCTCTTCCACAGTTGCTGGAGACAACTGTGTTTGCATTTCCATCCTCATTGGCAGCTCATTTTTGTGGCCCATGTTTGTGTTGAACTGCAGACATCTTTGTAAGATGGTTTCTTTTCGTGACATGCTGTTGTTAATGATGGTGGAGATCATTGCTGGCAAACTGTCTTTCACATGTGAAACATGTCTTTGTCACCACTGTCATCTGATCAATGCAAAGAGACATGTGTTCACATCAATCTGCGATGAGTGCCAGACAAAAGCACCAAGCTGCAGCACATTTTCTCCGCCATTTCTTGGACAAACACATGTGCAAAGAAAAATGTGCTTCCTGACAGTCGAAAAGAGTCAAACCAGTTTTTTTCTTTGAACAAAAAAACATGATGAAAATGAAATCATGATTTCAATGTTGTGTCTTTCACCTAGAAACATTCTGAAAAGGGGTTCACATTGGATCCATGTCTCACAATGTGTTTGTTTTTGATTGTTTTGGTCTGTGTGTCTGTCACAAAGTCATTGGGAGCAGCGATGTGTCGAATCGCAATGTTCACTGGAACTCTCACATCAATGCCCCTTAGTCATTTCCCCCCGGTGGCTTGACAAAACTTGTAAATGACTAATTGGGTGCTGTGAAGATCCATCTTAGTTGCTGTCACTTTGCTTTCCTTGTTTTTAATTTCCTGAATCCGCCATAACATGTCTGTCCATCCTTCAACCTGCCCCAAGTTGGTCCAAAACTCGTCCGTCCGCCTCCACGATCCGCGACATCGAAAGGCTTCGCGTTGGTTACGTTGTATCTCTATTTTTCAAACACAAAGCGAACCCTGAAAGTCCTAAGCATCGTTCAATTCTTTTGTTCAAGTCACTCGATCGTGGCCACCTCCTCGCCATAATAAAACATCCCGAATATTCATTCAGTATAATGCATCTTTTATAACGACGCACAGTACAGTTCTCCCAATAAAGGTGCATTATTTCTCAACATTATCATGATGAACCACCACCGACACCCTCCTCCTCATCCGGGGCATCACTTTGGAGAGCGCGTTGTCGCTCTGTATGGTATGATTTGTCTCTTGTCCACGCTGCGCTTGTTGATGGTCGATCCTTCTGGCGACGAAGGACGAGTGCGACTCATGGAACTGGAAGACAATGATGACAACTTTGCTTTGCATATGGTCGATGCACCGACACAAAGTGGCACACCCACCGTTGTGCAAGAAGAACAAGAAGTACCAGGACCACAACCACCACAAAAGGAACGAAGAGTCGAATTTCTAACACGCAAGGAAATGATGCCCCCCCAAAAGAAGGGATTCCAATATCACGAGAGCGATGCCTACAGTGGCATGTGGTGGGCCCGTCGGGATATCTTTGTGGAACGGTGGGAAAATCCGTATTTTATGAAGTTTGCCGTCTGGGCCTCCTTTCAACCCTTTCAGCTCTTTGGAGATGACAATGTCCTCCTGGCCAAAGATTGGCTGGATTTCAATGTGGAACATTTGAGTCACTATTTCAAATACATGACGCTCTCACGACAAAAAGGCGATCCAGATGATGGGGGGAACCAAAACTTTCTGGCTCACGTGGCCAAACAAAAGGCTTATATGCACAAAGTACATCCATATGTCAACAACCCAGACGCAAACTCAGACAAGAAGTCGTCTGCCTTTGCCGAGACACTCGCCATTATGCCATATTACCGAGCCTTAAACGACAAGGCCGACGATTACGATTGTACCATGGCGGAACAAAAGCCAGAAGAGAAGCGACGCCGCAAGTGTTTGTACACGCTCTCCATTTCAACCACCTTGGCATCACTATGGCAAGTCGGAATCCAACGTGTCCTTATAGCCGGGAATACCGTCCAACAACCACCCGAGATTCAACAAGCCTTTGACATGTTTCGCAACAATACCGGTGATCAGGATATGGAATTGCAATACGTATCCACCTTTGAGAAGGACCGTGAAAAGATTCATACTCCCACCTATGCGTTGGAAAAGTTGCGCATGGCATTTAATGGGACGCTAGAGGAACCAGAACGAAGACTGTGGTTGGGAACCCCTCGTCCTAGCAAAGCAGCAACAACAACAACCAATACCGCAACGGACCCCTATTCGCACTGGAAGTACATTTACTTTTCCGAACCCGATTTGATTTTGCACACACGACCGGCAGCGGTCCAGGCTCTGACACGGGCGGTGGCCGATGGCAAACTCTTGGCCGCCCATCGATTTCAACTGCTGCCACATGCGGTTGATTTTTCCAACCACACGAGTCGCCGGCATGAATACATCCCCAATACGGGAATCTTTGCCGACTTTGTCGATTTGAACGAGGATACCGATGCCTGTTGCGATGCTGGAAATCATTGGCCCGGCGTGGACAATTACACCGATTGTCAAGGTGTCGCATCTTGGAAAGTGTGGTGGTATCGCTGTGGTGCCATTGAAGCCCAGGAAACCAAAAATGAATCCCAATGATATCCACTGCACGAGCGACTCTTTCCCTATCCCAACATTCGATTGATGAATGGCATGGGTGTCCGAGTTATACAAGAACATGGTCGCTATTGTATTCCGCGTAAGAATGGAGATTGCTTTAGCGACCAGTCGATCCATGCATCAAAGCAAGTAGTTCAATAGCAGGACCATGCCATCTCCAGAAGTTCGATCTTGGGGCATACATTGGCTCGCGGATAAGACGACGACGACGTCGATCCTTCCCAGCTGATTGTCGTTTCCAACTACCGCCGAGATTTTGGTAGCAAATGATTGATACCCGGCTCTGATTCTTGTTTAATGTCCTACACAATGTATTGTAGATTGCGGCTGAGAAAACTCTTCTCTCTTACGGCGACCCACAAAAGTCGTAGCTAGCTAGCTAGCTAGCTAGAGATACCAAACCGAGACGCTGTCGTCTCCATTCCTTGTAGACATTGATTTACACCTTTTACTTCTCGTTTCTTTATCTGGTTTTACGTTGAGACAAGGGGTATTTCTGCCAGTCTCCATCCCCAATTCTCGCACTCTATTAGCTAGGACCATTTGATAAACTTTCAATCTTTTAACTTTTAGTTTTTCTATCAAGGTTGTATTTGTCAGCATACAAAGTTTCTCATCACACCCGAGTAATGTCTTTTTCCTCAATTTTGATTCCAGTCTCTGCTGAAATCTCCAACAAAAGAAACAACAGAATGACCATTTTCAAACAAAATCTCGCTCCTCTCTAGGGATCGCCTGAAATGGAAAACCAAAAGTTGCGACTCGTGTTTCTAGCTCCCAGAGGGGGAACTGCCATGTGAATCCACAGTTCAGCTATGGCTTCCAAATTGCGAGCATAACGAATAGGCCCAACGTAAAAGGGCTTGAAGCCAACCGCTTTGACAACATCTTCCGCAATTTTTCGGCTTGCCTCATCACCATCGCCAGCAATCATCATGTCCTTGCCCAAGGCGTATTTCATATGCTCCACGCCCACAGTGTTGAAGGTCTTGTAGACTTTGGCGGTGGGCAAAGCTTCGGCCAGAATTTCTCCACCGGATTTGAGTTGACCCCAACGAACATTCAAGCCTTCCGCAAAGGGACCAAGTGGATTGGTCGCATCCAAGATGATTTTGCCGGACATGTCTCCCAAACTGGCAGCGAAATCGCGAATGCCTTGGTCATCATGCTTTCCTGGCGTGGCAAGAATAATCACGTCCGAAGTCGAAAGGCCTTCTGCCATGGCCTCCACAGTCAATTCCGACAGTTTGGCTTCTGCCAATTGTTGCTTGGCCTTGTCGGGATCCCGAGCCGCAACAACCACATTCTTTCCACTGTCGGACAAGGCTTTGGCCAGTGTTGTCCCAACACTGCCTCCTCCCAAAACGGCAATCTTTGACATGGTGTTTGTCGTGGTGGTGGATGTTGCACGCTGCAGAAATGATTTTATGAGAAAAGGACGAAAGAAAAAGCATATGGTTTTGATGCATCCAGAGGATCAACACTTCAACAGACAATGCTGATACTAGTACTGGCTCATTGTGTGGAAGAAAGTCAGTTTCCTTCCGTGTGGGGGGGATGAAGATGAATCGAATCGAATCCATTCGAAAGATTCAATAGATGGGAAAACCACTTCAAAAAATGAGGAAGTGAGAAAATCTCGAACAACAACGAACGTCGTAGATCTTCGACACACTGGTATCTTTGCAGCAGATACTGTACAAAAGTGCGACTTTAAAATGATCAGAAGACGCACATGTCTTCAACAAACCATTGACTTCATCAGTGGAGAGCTGTCACTTGCAACAGCTTATTGAAAGCATTGGTTAGTTAGTCAGTGATGTTTCCTGTTGCTACGTAGTGCAATTGCCAGCTAACAGCAACTTTGTTTCATTGCTGCGTTGTCCAAGCATGGAATGAACCTAACAACTAACCTTCACCCCTGGTCTGTGCCCCACAAGTGCCGGGGCACGGGACCAGCAATGGCATTGTGTAAGCGAAACACAACAGGTGGACAGAATGAATAGCCATTGGCATGCGTAGGAAACACAAACAAGTCCAGCGCTTTGATATAGTACCCGAGATTTACTGTCCGTTTTGAGAGCAGTGCGTGTTGCACGTTTTATGTTCGTCGCGAGGACAGCATTCCTTCTCTTTTTGTCTCGACCCAGAATAGTATCTAGCTCGCTAGACCTACTTCCGTTTTAATCTTCGCAATGGCATGGTATCCACTGGTTTTCCCTTTTTTGCCTGGAGTTTCGTCGTCTGGTTGCATTGACAATGTTTCGGTAATTTACAGCTCTAGTTGGCTTCACCGTCATGACATGAAACCTTTTAACTTTATTTTTTATAGCTCTAAGTAAACTATTATTTTATGCATGAATCCACGGTCCCTTCAGTAGGAGGACGTGTACCACTATACTTGTTGAAAGTAACACGAAACATGAGGGGCGTTAGGACCTTTGATTTTTCTTATTGCAATCTTTGTAGACGTTTGTATTGCAATGTTAGGACAAAGCGAATGACCAAAGCCTCGACGCGATCCACTCGACGACGATACTCTTCATTGTATTTTTCACCCTCGCCTTCTTCATCCTCATCCTCTTCATCGGAATCGCTTTCTTCATCATTGTCGTTGTCCTCCTCTTCTTCCACGATCTTGGGCGTAAATTGAATGACTTCTTTGCATCTCTTTGTCAGTTCATCGTCAGCATCCAGATCGGGGACCAAATGCCATGGCAATTCTTCATACTCTTGATCTTCCCAGGATACTTGGTCGTGATCTTGTGCCACATGATCATCCTTCCATACATTGGTCGGCGCATCTTCGTCTTGGACAAAGTCCAGTTGATGGGTGACGAGAGGTTCACAAAACTGGATGGTGATTTGTCGTGGAGGTTCTTTGGAGTCTTCTTTGCTATCTTCTTCGCTTTCGTCGCTGAGCGCCGAGAGACCTGGTACATCTTCCTGTTTGTCGTCGTCGTCGTCATCGTCTTCATTGTAGGCGACACCATCCACTTGTTCGAGAAGCTTCTCCAACGGCGACGCCATCTTGGGATTCTTTTGGCGGCCCAACTTTTGTTTCTGCAAGGTACCAAAGCTGGATTCACTGGCCTGCAAATCTTCGCAACTCAAATGACCACTACTGTCATCCCAACTAAACTTAAAGGCAGGCTTGTTGGCCGTGGCCTTTCGTCGATGGGAGGAATCGTCCATACCACCACCACCACGACCTTTGCGCCGACTTCCAAAGGTAAAGGACACGCCCGAGCAAGACATCATGCTCTGGTCGCCCATCTCACTCTCACTGTCACTGTCATCAAAGTAACCCATCGTTTTGTATTTGCTTTATTTGGTAGTTATTATGTGAAAAAAGTCTGCTGGATACAATTCTATGCGTTTCGTTTTTGAAGTTGGCCAAAAATGCTAGGAATGGGAGCTTTGCAAAAAAGAAGTAGGAAGGAATGTTTGGTCAGCTACTGTTGATGGCTGGTAACTAACAAGTACTAGCTCTAGCTAGCTAGTAGCACTACTAAAAATATCCTGATCATGAGATAGAAGAAGCAACGTACCGCCAAATCAAAACGTCGTCATCATCCCCTTGATAACATACAGTACGATACCCACTGTAGTTTACTGGGTTGTAATTTTGTTATGGTACTACCACGCTGTCTCTTATACACATC
>ENA-ORBV01014551-ORBV01014551.1-microbial-mat-metagenome-genome-assembly--contig:-NODE-14551-length-11737-cov-4.682333_pt1 | contig 11737 bp, 9 predicted proteins | sample MGYA00237777_ERZ505514 | MGnify/ENA primary metagenome ERZ505514 (study PRJEB26160, sample SAMN06269048) | microbial mat metagenome | isolation source: Oligotrophic lake microbial mat | place... | reverse complement strand
TTTTCAAGCAGAAGACGGCATACGAGATTCGCCTTAGTCTCGTGGGCTCGGAGATGTGTATAAGAGACAGGGTAGAACCAGCTTCCAAAAGAAGAACATCACCAGGGTGCAATACAATATTACCAGGGTGATCTAGAATCCTTTTTCCCTCACGATGCACAGCAATCACAGCAGCACCATACCGAGTTCGAAATCGAACTTCCTTGACGGTTTTCCCCACCAGGGGGCCTTGACGGGCGATGACAGCTTGAACCAATCGCCGATCATGAACGTTCTCCTCCATCTTTGCTACTTCCTCGCTTTCATAGGAAGAAAGCCCCGGTATCTTGCGCAGGTCTCCTAGAGCAGACGCAGAGCCAGCAAACCACAAGATATCCCCTCCCTGGAGGGGTTGCTCGAGCTCGATTGGCAGAAATGTGGGCTCTGTTGTTCGTACCGAAATATGTCCTTCAAAGTCGTTTGGTGCTTCCGAGCCTCCTGGTTCTGACAGCGCGCGCATGTTCACAAGCGTTGTGACTTGATCCTCCACTAAATTTGGGCGTTCAATGCTGATTAGTACTACCCCTGGTAGTTTGATGATTCCCGCTTGAGCTGCTGTTTTCCCGGCAAGTTGAGAATGTTCAACCAAAGTCATGGCAGTAAGGAATTCTCGCGAGGGTTGAGCACTCCCGCTAACGTTGGCCAATAATACTTGTAAATCTCTGAGAATCATGTCTTCTTCAAGGCTATCAGAAGCGACCTGGAATCAAGATTTTCGACTGAGAAATACATTGAATGCGAGGCAAGAGTCGTCAACAAAATTTGACCAACTTACCATTTCTTCAGGGGACTGTACGGTGGGGACAATTTCTACATCGGTGTCCCCCGCCGGCACAAAAAATTGCCCGCTGTCATCCGTCGGCTTTTCCGGGGACAGCTTTTCAGTGTTTCGTGGGAAGGGATTTGGCCTGTCGCTGGGCTGGTCTAAATTTATGGGCTGGGAATCTTCCCGACTGGACCGCCTCGATAAAGAGGGAAATTTGACCATGTTTGACAAAGATTTGTATGAATTGGGCCGTGATAACTTCTGCGCAGATGCTGCCGCCTCTTCTTCAAGTCTTTTGTAGAAATCGTCAGTGGGCGGCTTCAAGCGCAAGAGAGGGGAATCATCGCTAGCTTGTAGAATCAAGCCATCTCCCGCCTCGAAGACAACCGCCGACAGAGCCCGGTTGACGTTTTTGCCTCCTTTCTGCACTGCAACAATAGCTGCCTTATATTTTTCACGAAAATTGATCTCAGCTACTGTTCTAAGAAGTAATCGTGACACGGGAGTCACCCTTGCACGAATGACACGAAGACCTCGCTTTTTCACTGCCAGGATACCATTGTCAACTTCCAGAAGCGCCTAGGAAAGCATTTGCAATCGCCATCGTGAATAACGCAATCGTATATAGAAACAAATCAGCGAGTGCGGGAAGTTGACTTACCGTCATGGTTTTCCACACGTGCTCGACATCCGCAATTTCCGTTCCCATCGGTTCGCATCGCCAAATTGAAAGAGATCTATTATTAATGACCGATGCCTCCGTGTGGTGGAACTGTAGTCCAAGTGAGTGGAGACCTTTTGACAAATCCAGCAATAGCCCAGGCCTGTCCCTCGAATCGACCCCAACCACAACCAAATCTCGATCGACTGTTACTATGACTTTTGGTGCATCTGACAAGGGGATCGACGCTTGCCTGCGGCGTGGCGAGCGGACTGCATTGAGGTCTTGAGATTCATCGCGATCGACTTTTCTAATCATATCTGTCATTCGGGTGATGCTTCGTAATCGTTCAGCACTGTCGGCCTGAAGAAGGGATTCCTTAGTGACACCAATTTCGATAGGAAAATCCGCCAATTTATCGTCATCCTCCAAGACCGTCGGAAGAGGTGCTCCATTGTTTGCTGCTGATGGGAGAATAGCCTCGGCATCTCCATTCTCAATGTCCCTATTAGATGAACCAGTGTGGTCGTTGTCTCCTACCATATCTCTAACGTCCTCGGGCAATCCTTCTTCTACAGGAACTGGGTCACCAGTGCCCCCCTTCGGAGAACGAATGGTGTCTTCGATTTCGTTGGTGATCATTTCCAGTCCGTGCTCTTCGCAAAAAGCGCCAAATTCCTCCACGAGCCCCGTAAAGTACAAAATATCGCCGGCGTTCAAAACAAAATCCTGCCCCACAGCACGATGCACATTTCCAGTGACATAACGGTGCACACTCACCAGATAAATACCACCCGTGTCGCGTAAGCCTGAACGTTTGACCGTTCTCCCAGCCGCAGGAGACCACTGCGTCAACCGGGCACCCAACAAAATATCCTCATTGTCTTCTAAGGGTGTGTTTCCACTTCTTTCTGCCGACTTGCCGCCACCGTATGGCAACAAACACGGGGAAAACAAAAGAACATACGTCATGCCAACAAAGGCCACGGGCACACCATAGACTCCCAAATCGAATAATCCAATGGCGACAGAGGGATCGCCTGGATATCGGTCTTCCAAGAGTCCTTTGACAATCAAATTTGTTGATGTCCCAATCAGTGTGCATGTTCCTCCAAAAATACTCGCAAATGACAGCGGGATGAGCAATTTTTGTGGACTGACTTTAATATTCTTGCCCCATTTCTGAACAATGGGAATCATGACAGCCACGACGGGTGTATTGTTCAAAAAGGCGCTGACAAAGGAAATGGGTAGCATTAATCTTGCTTGGGCGGATCCTATCGACTTGGGTCGACCCAACAACTTGCCCATGTACCAATCGAGAGCTCCGGTTTTGGAGATTCCATCTGCCACCACAAATAACACTAACACTGTCAAGAGTCCTTCATTGGAAAATCCTTTGAGACCTTCCGTGGGAGATACTGCCACAATGCCCGTGGCCATGTAAATTGTCAGGGCCGCTAACATGACGGAATCGGCTCCTGCGTAATCTCCAATGAGTGCGACAAACATTCCTATCAAAACCACGACGGTAACCACCACTTCCCATGTTTCGGCATCACTTCCAGGCGGTGGTGCGTCCTCCAAATGCCGTCCGTGTAGCAGATTATTATTCCTGGACGGACATGGACAAAAATTTCCTTGTCCCATCATAAACAATGGATTGTCGTTACTAGCGTCATTCAAGTAATCGTCGTGAATATCCATTTCTCCATAGTCTCCATAGTCTTCAATGGGGTCGTTGAAAAAGGACATCATTCTTTGCCTGTACTTTTGCGTAGTATTTCTTGTAAAAAATGATGACAGCTGAATTTGTTGGCGTCCTTTTTGTACTGTAGTAAAAAAAATCAAAAATGTCGGTGTCTCGATGCAGAAGGAAATCAACCGAAAAATCGGAGGGTGTCGTGTGGTGCTGTCTATCTATGTCCAGGTGTTTGTTGACTTGCTCTACCGTATTATTAATTAGATGACAGGCAAGCAATGACTGGCGGTAAAACGAGGTTTGAGATTCGAGATCTCTAGTAGTCGTTATAGTAGTAGCTACTAGCTAGTAGTAACTTCTAGCTAGAATATTGGGTTCGGTCTATTATGGAACTGACTGTACTAGTATTGGTTTATCTTCCGTATACTATAGTATCAACATCAACATCAATGGTTGTGGTTGATGTGTTGGGTATCATAAAATAATTCAATCCAGTTCCGAGAGGCATGCCAACCAACACAACAAAAACAGTTGAGTAAGTTTTTGCCGTTTAAATTTATTTTTACACGGTGACAACGTGACGTTCAAGGTGTCGCGATGGTGACAACAGCATTTGCACTTGAATTTGCACAAAAGGACCTCGGAGCGAGAATCAACTGCGGGACTGATTTCTCCGATAGACAATCTCACATGCGCACGCACAGATGCTCCATCAAGTTCGATTGATGCATCATCATGATCAAAGTCATCTTCCTTTCAAATTGATGACCAAAATTGAATAACTGAGGTCGACACAAGATGAGCCAATATATCGTATAGCTGTAGCTAGTACACCAAGTTGACTGCATCAAAGCTATCATCCATACTAGCTAGCTAGTAGAGGTTTGATGCCCCAAGCCTAATCTACACTCATAAACCGAAATAAACTTGCAAAACCATGGTGTTAGGCAATCGGGCATCCTCATCGATTGGGAGCCTTCGAAAAAGTCACAAGAAACCTCCCCAAATACGAACGTCACACATTGTCTTGGGGTTATTGGGTTGTGCTTTGGTTATCTTTGTGGTGCTCTTTGGCAGTTCCCTTCATTTCCTTCTGTCTAGTAGCAGTGGTACTGATACTGCAGAATCTGTTAATGGTCGTGATAAGGCTGCTTCGTCATCTCAATCCAGCACTAGTCGATCCAATTTGCGACCACCTGCTGCCAACAACAAAATATCCCTCCAAGTGGCTCAAGAAGCCTTGCAAGCCGTCAAAAATGAATTTTATGAACGCTATGGCGGACAATCAGCAGCGGAAAAAATGTTGGAAAAGACCATTACAGCTTTTGGATCGATTGATGCAACGGCGGAACGGATATTAAGAAGCATTGCACAGCAAGAAGCCTTTGTCATGGGATTTGCGGGATATTCCATTACCGTGGGACGAGGAAACTTTTTCAATCAATCCTTTCCCTTTGTCGTGGAACGCGTCTTGAAAAAGCCCATGAAGGCTGTAGGAGTGCCCAACTTTTTTGTTCGAAATTCGGCCATTGGAGGGTACGTACTGTATTTTTGTAAATCATGGTATTTAATTTTGTTTGTTTTCCGTTTCAATTTCTCACCCGATCAAGCACTCAAATATTATATTCCAGAATTCCTTCCTTTCCATATGCGTATTGCCTGGATCATTTTGTGTCACGCGACACGGATATTTTATCATGGGACTTTAGTATGAATGAAATGGCCAAAGATCCCGCCGTTTTTGAAGCCTATGTACGACAGGCTCTTCATCAATTGCCAAAACGACCCATGATCATCATGGTAGATAACAACCGAGTACGCACCAAACTATTGGAAGACTATGTTAACGCTGGAATCCTCAAAGATGCCCTAACAGTCGCCAAAGCCGACACGGTCATTGACGCGGCACTTCTCCAAAAACCAGACAATGAAAAGCCAAGTGGACTTCAACAATGGGATGATTGGGGAGCACCTGCTCGTTGCCCTGGAAAGGGTTCGTGGCATCCCAAATTGCGAGAGCATGAGTTCATGGGATGGATGATCGCCATGCATTTTGTCAAAGCATTGGAACGAGTTGCCGAAATCCAAACGCAAACTCCCAACGACTGGCAATCCAAATACGCTCGCATGGAAAACAAAGCCATGGTCACATTCCCGGACCCCATGAGTACACCACCGAACAACGACAAATCCGTGACGGAAATATTGTTTGGGCATAAAGGTGACAACCACCAATATCAAATGAAAGCGCTTTCCTGTCGCACCAATTTTCTTCCAGCCACGGATTATGACAAGGTGTTGCAAACGTTGGTCGTTTCTGGGATTAACAACCGTGCCACAGCTGCAAACATTATGGACGAACGTCCTGACGACATATATCAGGAAGGTTGGGCCCTGGATGTCAGTCAAGTGGAACGAGACACGAAACGAAAAGTAGAGCGATGCGGTGGCTTGGGATACATTGACATGAAAATTGCTCTTTACGGAATCCCTGAAAGCGGCAAACTGGAACTCTTTCTTCCCTTTGAAGCCATGCCTCACGATCACGATCACGACTTGAATTCGGCAGAGCATATGGAAGCCCAACATTGGTTTGATGGTCTCATCATTTGTGAAGCCAACGATAAACGCCCAAATGAAGCTTGTCAATTAGATCGAGATATTGAATACGTTGTTGGTGGTGCCCGCGTCGCATCTGTCGCCATGGTCAATGGAGCGGGTGAATATCTCAAGCGCAAGACTTGCGTCAATGTGGGGGTCCCCGAAGGTGCCAAAGTCAGTCGACGGAATATCATTGGGACGGATGGTTCTACCGTTGACAGCGTAGGATTGCAAGTCGAGATTGCTGTCAAGGGCAAAGTGACACGAAAAGATGGCGCCTGTTGTATATCACACGTCGTTTGGGAGCAGCACTAAGCTAGTCTCCGTGTAATAGTTTTGTTCGACGCGAAGCATAGCTGTATGGCGTACTCCGCCGATCTTTGAAGGACGACGTTATTTGCTCTTTTCACAAGCCTGGCACTATGAAGACATCCGAGGCAGTTGGCTGGTCACTGGCCGACACATCCGCGCTATGAATTGGAAATGGGAAAGTTATGAGTAGTCTCCGCCGCAGATCGATGACGTTTGCTTCCTTTGATTCTCCTGAAGCCTTCGGCAGGCGAACTCCTCCATAATAATCATACTTTCCTTTGATGCTAAATAAAGTCCAAATATCTGGTGCGCACAGTCATACATACATACTACTAGCTAGCTGTCTCCTTTGTTTTGCACCTACTACAGTTGTGACTATCCAAAGACATGCCTTCAAGTAAAGACTCCATCAAAGGCTGCGACTCCCACCAAAGAAATCATTCCACTCCAATGCGCATTGCAGGATGGCATCATGGTCATTGGCAAGTAGGTTGCATCCTTTACAAATCAACATGACATCCATGGGATACATGAACTCTGAACTTTTAGCATGAGCTGTAGCTGTACAAGCCTTTTGGTTGTTCTTTTTAAGAGAAGCATTGCCATTTTGTTTCAATTTAATCGAATTGGCTTCTATGGATGTGGCTTCATTCCACTGCCGCAACCTAGGAGAAAATCCCTCAGCATGGAAAAACTCTTCAAGCAGTAAAAAGCAACAGCATATGACATCAGAAATAGATTGCAAAATGGTAGACCATCCATTTCAAGGTTTTTTTCGCACAAGCTGTTTAAGTAATCACCTGCATGGGTACCAAAAGTCGGGACAAGCAGGTTGCGGTGAGGCATCTTCCAACACTCTTCTTAGTTTATGTTCCCTGAAGACAACCGTCAAAAACAACAGAAACTAAAGATAACGCCTTGAGATGAACGGGCTCTTTCCCAACTACAGAGACCCAAAAAATTGCGAATGGCCTTAGTCGAATCAAAATGGGAATAAACATCATGGGCAGCCTGTGAACAAAAGTGACATTGGGCATAGAAAAGACACTCAACAACGGTGCTAGTAGAAAGCCCATTGGCACGAGAGATCCACATTCAATCATTTCCCTGGCAAAACTGTTTGTCAATCCCAAATCTCCAGCAGAAGGATGAGACAGTGCCTCAAAAAGGGACGTTTGAGCTGGTGGAGTCTCAGTTGCATCCACAATGGCATGCATGAGCGCCTTGTGCTTTTCCACACAATTGTTTCTTGTAAGCAAGACGACGAGACTTTTCATCAAAGACAATGATGGCCGTCATGCCAACCTTCATTGCAATCCAGCAAGCACCATCAGAGTCATCAATCGATGTTTAACAATTGCTTGCACTGCAGTTGGTGAATGCCCTTGGCTTTCTTGGAGTTCACGTCCCCGGTAGCAGACATCACACAGTGGTCTTGTTTGAGGTGGGCAACCATCCTACCAGCAAAGGGACAAACAATCCTGCAAAATTCTTTGGGGGTTTGAAAATGGTTCGATTCTAGTAATTCCGGTGGTGACAATTCCTGGGTGTCACACATGACTGATGGTCCAGTGAGATGCTGATGCCAATTGTTGTTTTTGTTTGATTGTGCAGTTGGGTTGAGACCAAATGCTTCGGCTTGTGTGTGTGCATTCAAATTGTTTGAATGCTTGGGCTTGGGGGTCACTTGATATCAAAGTGGCCTTGTGCGCAGTTGGGTTAAGACCAATTGGGCTGGCTAGGTAGCCTGTGATCACAATCGAATGATGGGACAAGTTTGACGATGCAATCTGCTCATCATCATCATCATGACAACACGGTTCAGTTCCTATGGCAATGGCATCTTTGGTGGGCACATTTGTGTCAGCCGAGGCCAACATGAGAGCACCGGGCATTTTTGGGCCACTAGTGGGATCATCCATGGTGTTGGAAAGCCACACAGAACATGTGTACATCCCCATGGAATTCCACAGAATGGCATCTTGAAGAACACTTGAGTCAGCAACACAGAAGACTCCAGAAAGATCCATGACATCCAGTAGCACAGCAGCTGCAACACTCACATTTCATTGGTAAACTGATTTACTGCAACATTGCACCAGCAGATCTCTCCCTCCAACACATCATGGTGGCCAAAGTGGCACTGGTGTGTGTCGTTTGTGTTAAGAAAACAATGATCCGGACACATCATTGTTGTGCTGTCCAAAAATGCATCTCCTTTTTGCTGGGCTCTTGGATTGAGCAACACCTTTGTTCTCTTTGTTGTCAAGTTGATCACACACATTTTTGTTTGAAGCTTTTGAGATGGAAGGCCCTCTCTTCCATCTTCCTTCCAAGTAAAAACATCGCCGTCATCCTTGTGAGTGATAATTTTTTTGTAACTAGAACCTAGCTGCCTTGGAGAGAAGAACACTGCATCATCTCATGCATCTTCCTTCCAAGTAAAAAAACATGTCATTGTTGTTGTGAGGAGGAGGAGAAGTGTGATTGTCTCTTGCATCTTCCTTCCAGCTAAACACATTCTCGTCATTGCTGCCAGAAGCTGAGTGATGACTCTTTGATTGTCTTTTTGTTTGGTTGTTTTGAACAAAAGAAGATCAAAACAAATGGCGGCTCTTCACTCATTTGGTTGCTCTGGTGCAAAAAGACATATCTCAACAACTGAATCAGATGTGCATGCTCAAATCAGAAAACAAAAGTTGGTGAAGTCCTGCTCATGCTGTGAATCAATGACAATGATAACACTTTTTCCTTCCAACTGAAACGATGAATTTTCTTTGTGATGCCACCTTAATGCTACTGCAATTGGTTTGTGGACTGCACTCACTTGATCACTGTTTGGAGACTGGTCTGCTGGTGTCATGTCACAAAGCAAGTTCAATGTTCTGCCAAATGATGTGGGAAATGAAGAGCCAGCATGGCCAAGCCGGGATGCCCGTTTTGATTAAAAGATTAGAGTGGAAACAGGTGGATCCTACAGATTGTTTCTTACTTTACCAGTTGGACATGCAACCTCTGTTATTCTTTGCGTGGTTTGGGCATCTGCTGCACCCCACAATTTGTTCTTTTTGACATCACCTGGATGTCCTGCTTGAAACAATTGTGTTCCTTTTTTGCCATCCATTTACAAAGTTGAGAAGTGACCATGGAAGCAGCCTGCCAACAGTGTGTCAGAACATGCAGGCCAAGGATGACAAAGTTGGTGGCCAGCAGACATTGGCAGAAGGAGAAGAAGGGGTCATCAATTGTGCTGTGAGACGATCAATCTTCCTGTGAAAAAAGACATGACTGACTGTTGGTGTCAACCACAGTGCAAATCGCCCTTCAATTGTTCTTGTTGTTTCCATCTCATTGCCACTCTGTCAATGTTGCCAAACACTGGTTGAGCTGACAATGTTCAGGACATTCTCAACTGCATCTGAATTTGGCCAGCTCTGAAGAACTGTGTGAATCTTTCTCTGGGAGCACCGACTAGCTAGCAGTGCTAAAAGTTCACTGCAACAGGTTCTAGTAGCAGCTACTCTGCTGCTGGCAGCATCAGTCAAGTGGGCCTACCGTAGGCTAACAGTCTGCTGTGTTGGTGATGGCGCCAGTCACTTTAATTTTATTGCTAAAAGGCACATGTAGTAGTGTGGCACGTGCACATGTGCGCCACGAATGAATCAATGCAATCGAGAAGACTCTTTTCGAAAACGTTCCGCCAAAAGAGAAATTTCTCGACCATGACACCGTCACTCAAGTTTTTAGGGGGGTTGGGCATAGATGCAGGGGGTCGCAGGGGAAGAAGAAGAGAAAAAAGAAGGAGATTTGATTCCAGATTCCGTATAATGTGCCAGTTGGCATGGGCCCCTAATTCCATTATTTGTAGGAATCTGAATTTACTTATAACCCACAGGGGTGCCGGCATGAAAGTGGGGCGTCCCTTATGTCCATCTTACCTACCTAAAAACTTTTAGTTGCTTTGTCTGCGCGCTAACGTTAACCCAAACGAATGCTGCTGCTGCAGTCGATTACAGTAGCAACAACAACAACAACAAAGCTGTCTAATGTTGTGATGCCGGAGCAACTATCTTTGTCTAATGTAAGTTAAAGTTGTTTTCTATCTATGCCTCTGCGAACACAGCGGATGGTGTGGTGGTCGTCCCCGCCGGATGTTTAACCAAGCAGCGTACTTGTCACAACACGGAGAGAACAAATTTGGTGTGACGATGCTGTTGTAGTAAAATGGAAGTTGCCATTGCATGGGGATAAGTGCGGCCGGTGCAATGGGAGTGAATGCACCGGCCGCGCCTTGGTAAAGATCGGTGATTGCAGCGGTGCTCCTTGGCCGGCGGGCTTGTTGGCGATTGCTGTTGGCGTTGACGTTATTTGTTGTGTTGGTGATTGTTGCTGCGTTTGCCATTACTGGTGTGATTTCTGTTGTCGTTGTTGGTTCGACACCTTCCACAATCCGCACGTTTTTTTCTGGACTCATGGGTGTCGGCGCTGAACAAAGTTTGCACAAGCATTCGCCCAATTCACCTGGCCCGCAATTTCCTTTGAGTGATGGCATTGTGACAGTCAAGTATTCCGAAAAAAAATGTTCTCCATTATCAAGTGGCAATGCCTCTGCGTGTGGAAATGGAAAGCTGCATCCTGCTGTTGCAGCCATGTTGTTTATGTACCACAGTTCAGAGTGGTTGAAGTATGGTGTAACGACATCCCATCCGACTGGAATCTTTTTTCTTACCTCTGGATCGGAAAGTGCTGACATTGGATTCTCATTTGGAGGGTTCTCGATTATCTTTTGGCCTGACAATCGCGCTGATAAAGACCTTTTGTGTTGAATCGAAAGATTGCATCTGGCCGTGCCTGCAAGATTAAGATTATCAGCAAGTGTGTTGCGCATACCACAATTGGCGAAGTGGGCAAACCGGTCATGAAAGGCTTCTAGCTTCGATTCTCCCCTCTTTGACAGGTGTTCGGTCAGCTGGTGCGCTGAATTTGGATTGGGTAAGACCTCATGGTGCATGTCTTCCAAAGGAAGCGGATCCGCGATGCATTGGGCCTTTTCTTTACAATTCTCGATTGCAATTTTGGTGTCAGGTGTAAAAAGAGTCTCCAAACGATTCGGATCCAACCTTCCTTGTGCCGGACGCGATCCATTAGACGAGGTAACTTTGTACCAACAGAACCAATCGTCTAGCATTTGAATTACTGTGGCCTCACCGTGTAATTTCTTACGAAGGTGCTTCGAATGTCGATCCCTGAAGACTCGGGTTCGCTTCATGTCGGTTATCTCTTCTGAGGAATGCTTGCGCCCTGTTCTTGACAGCGTCCCATTCTTTAAAGCACGCAACAGCCGGTCATAGTCATCAGTGCAGTGCACGTACAACGAGGCCAAGAGATCGGTGATGGCCTCAAAATAATCGATGTGAGTTTTTCTCATTGTTGCAATGATTCGCTGCTCATAATGGAACAGGCCTAATCTTCCCTTTACATTCGGAATGACGAATTGCCAACACTCTTTTTTATGAGGCCAAGTGTCACTGCATTTTACTTGGGGCAAGAAGGCCGGTCGCTTCAGCAGTTGTTGAGCAGCGCGGGCAAATGCTTCTGTTTTGGTTGACCGTACGAGTGCTGCACATGCAATCTCTCCTGTGTCTGTCGCCACGTC
>ENA-ORBV01014550-ORBV01014550.1-microbial-mat-metagenome-genome-assembly--contig:-NODE-14550-length-11738-cov-5.281708_pt1 | contig 11738 bp, 8 predicted proteins | sample MGYA00237777_ERZ505514 | MGnify/ENA primary metagenome ERZ505514 (study PRJEB26160, sample SAMN06269048) | microbial mat metagenome | isolation source: Oligotrophic lake microbial mat | place... | reverse complement strand
GCCGCCGACGCACCGGCGACGGCAGGCGGCTGGCGTCGGCCTTGAGCCACAGCCAGCAGTGCGTGTCGAGCAGGTACGTCACAGGCCCCATGCGGCCAATTCGGCATCCGTGAGCGGCGCGTCGAAGTCGCGCGCCATCTGCACGCGCCCCTTCCACGTGTCGACGCGCAGGCGACGTGGCCCTGGCGCAGGAAACGGCACGAGCCGGGCCACGGGCGTGCCGTTGCGGGCGATGACGACTTCGCGCCCCGCCTCGACCTCGGCCAGGAGCTTGGATAATTCGGTCTTCGCCTGGTGCACGTTGACGTGTTTGGGCCGGGCCATGCGGCGATCGTAGATTAGCTAATCATGTTAGTCAAACGTCGCGACGGTCACGCGGCGCGGATGCGTGAGGACGGCCTCGGCGTGTACGAAGTCGTCGCGCCGCTCGGCGCCGGCGACCCCGATCGCCTGATGCGCTTCGAGCGCGAGGCGCGCACGCTCGCCTCGCTCAATCACCCGCACATCGCCCAGGTCTCCGGGATCGAGGACAGCGGCTTCACACGCGCTCTCGTGATGGAACTGGTGGAGGGCGAGGACCTGTCCGCACGCATCGCCCGCAGCCCATCCCCGGTCGCCGAGCGTACTTGTCGGGCCCAAAGAGCGGCGTGGCGCCATTCAAATCGTTGCAGGGATCATGCGGATGCGACCAGATCGCGCAGGAGGTGCGTGAGCAGCGAATCGGCTGGCATGCTCAGTCGCGCGGTTATCTCCCCATCCGCTGCAACCAGTTGAGCGCGAGATTCAGATGCCGGCTTCCGGGCTCGCTCCGGATCATCAGGAACTCCCGCCCGTTGGCGCTGACGCTGAAGTTCGGGAACGTGAGGTTTGGACCGAACTCGTACCGGCGCTCGAACAGCACCTTTGGCGTGCTCAGGCGCACCTCGGGCGAGGTCGTCACCCCCACTTCGAAGAGCTGTTGGCCGGAGCGATAGAACGCGCGCTGGCCGTCGCGGCTCCACAGCGGATGCAGCCCTCCGCCGTTCGACACGGGCCATTTCCGATCCGGTCCTGCGAGCGGCCGCAGGAAGACCTCCATGCGGCCGGACTCGCTCGACACGTAGAGCAGCCACTTGCCATCGGGCGAGACTTGCGGGCCGCCCTCGTAGGCCTTCGTCACGAGGATCGGCCTGATCTCGCCGCCGGCCGACGGCATCGCAAGGATGTCACCGGCCGTCTCGGCGGTGATCCGCAGAAACACCAGCGACGCGCCGTCCGGCGTCAGCGACGACGGATAGTCGCCGGTCGAGGTGTTCGGGAGCAGCGTGACCTCGCCTTCGCCGTCGGCGCTCCTGACCCGAATCCCCTCGGACGATCGGAAGAAGATCCGCTTGCTGTCTTGCGACCACGCTGGAAAACCGACCGTCGGCTCGCTGCCAGCCGAGACGCGCGTGAAGGTGCCGCGCTCGGGATCGAGCGTCCAGATGGTCCCTGTTTCGGAGAACGCAATCCGGCGGCCGTCTGGCGACACGCGTGGGTTCTGGAAACCGCGCGGCGCGCCGGCAACGACGCGTTCCACACCGGCGGGCGACACCCACACGAGATGGGCACTGAACAGACGCGGCGGCGCGAACAGTAGCGATCCGTTGTCGGACATGGCAACGGCAGATCCGCCGGCCGGCGCGGTGTGTAGGGTCTCGCCCATCCGCGCGGGAGCACCGCGGAGCGCCACGGCGGCCGAGTCGAAGCGCGACTCGAACAGCGCATTGCCGCGCGCGTAGACGATGCGATCCGCGGATGCGAAGACGACCCGTTCGACACCGTCGAGCAGGACGCGCCGTGCCCCGCCGCCAAATGGCACAGCCTCCAGCCGGTACTCGCTGCCGCTGGACGTGTTTCGCAGCGACGAGAAGATCACCGTCCTATCATCGGCGAGCATGAACGGCCACGACAGGGACACTTCCCCCGCGGCCTTATCCGCCGTCGCCAGCTCGCGTTCCGCGCCGCCAGCCGCCGGATGAACGACGAGCCCGCCTCGTCGGCTGAACACGATGGACCCGTCGTGCGCCCATGCGGGGGCGGACAAGAGGTCCGCGCCGTCGGCAATGGGCTCGACGATCCCGGACCCGAGCGCCACGCGCTTGAGCCACGTGTCGGTCGTCACGAACGCGATGGCGCTGCCGTCGGGCGAGAGCGCGAGTACCGAGGCGGAATCGGTGCCGGCGACGGGCTTCACCTCCATCTCGTTCAAGGCGCGCATATAGATCTCGCGGATGCCCTGGCGGACGCCGACGAACGCGAGCCTTGAGCCGTCTCCCGACAGCGTCGGACCCGAGAAGAACTCGACGTCGGCGGGTACGCCGACCTCAGCACGAACCGTCCGGCCCGCTGATGCAGGCGCGACGGGCGGGCGCAGGAAGGACACGAGCGCCGCGAGACCCAGCACGGCGGCGAGTCCCCACGGCAGCAGACGCCACACGATGGATGGCGTCGGCGCTGCGGCCGCCACAGTGCCGACGGCGTTGACGGTTTCTGACTTGCCGGCAAGCGCCTCGTCGATGACGACGCGGGCCTCGCCGATGTCGCGGAGCCGGCCTTTCGGATCTTTCGTCAGACAGCGCGCCAGCAGTCGGCGCATCTCCGGCGTCGTGCCTGCGGGTAACGCCGTCCAATCCGGTTCGCGCTCGATGAGGCGCGCGAGGACGTCGGTGATCTCCACGCCCTCGAACACCCGGCGGCTGGTGACCATTTCGTAGAGTACGCAACCGAACGCCCAGATGTCGGCGCGCCGATCGACCACCCTGCCGCGCGCCTGCTCGGGCGACATGTAGGCGGCCGTGCCGAGGATCACGCCCATCTGCGTGGCGCGCGCCGTGAGCGTCGGCGAGTTGGACGTGCCGCCGCTCGCGCCGGCGGGATCGGTCGCTTTCGCGAGGCCAAAATCCAGCACCTTCACTTCGCCGTCGGACGTGAGCTTGACGTTGGCAGGCTTCAGGTCGCGATGGACGATTCCCTTCTCGTGCGCGGCTTCGAGCGCGTCGGCGATTTGTCGCGCGATCCGGAGCGCGTCGGACCAAGGCATCGGCCCCTCGGCGATCCGATCAAACAGCGTCGGACCTTCGACGAGCTCCATGACGAGACCGCGGACGCCGCCTGGGCCTTCCTCCAACCCGAAGATGGTCGCAATGTGTGGATGATTGAGCGCGGCGAGCGTCTGCGCTTCGCGCTCGAAGCGCGCGAGGCGCTCATGGTCGTCGGCGACGAGCGTGGGCAGAACCTTAATGGCGACGTCGCGGCGCAGGCGGGAATCATGGGCGCGGTAGACCTCGCCCATACCCCCGGCGCCGATCGCGCCGACGATCTCGTAGGGCCCAAAGCGAATGCCGGCGCTCAGCGCCATCGCGTCACTCCAGAATGGGCGCCGGCGTCGACTGTTGACGGAGACAGGGGCATCTGAAGGTGCCGCGATTATACGTGCAGGGCCGCCGGCTGGAATCGACCGACATCTGCCGCGCGAATTCGGCCATCATGCGCCCGTGCTGACAACTTCACGCCGACGGAGCGTACTGCTGCTTCATTCGGGAGAAGTACAGCGGCACATCGGTCCAGGCTGGTGACACGAACTTTGAGGCCGGCTCCAGTCGAGCAGTCGTTCCAGGTCAGCCGTGGCGACATACGCCATCCCGCAGGCCACGGATGACGTCGATGGAGTGGTCACGGTCACCTGCTCGACGAGTGATGCGGCAGGCAACCTGGCACAGTGACCTTCCTGGTTGGCTGGGTCGAATGACCCGGCCCCCGGTCACGTCGGTTTGACCTTCAGGACCCCCGCAGCGACCAGCGCGCCCGTGAAATCAAACAGGTGTCGCGCGCTGACGATGCCTTCCGGCGAGACGACGTAGTCGGCCGCGCCGTCAAACTGCACGCGCGTGCCCGGCTGCACATCGCCGAAGAACTGACCGGCGACCGTGCCGCCGAACTGCCAGAACAGTGCGACGCGTTGTCCATCCACGAGGGGCGCACCCCACGTGAACTCCATGTCCGGGAAGGCCGCGAACCAGTAGTCGTACACCTTGCGGATTTCCGTGCGGCCAATGACCGTGCCCGCCGCAGGGCTGAAAAACGTCCCGAACTCGGTATGACCCGCGGTCAGGTCGGCCGCGGACCGGCTGGCAAACGCCGCGTGGTGGCGGGCCAGCAACTGATCGACATCGGATCGTGTCATAAAGGCGCCCCTTTTCGTGTGGGACACATCAGGGTCTTGCGCAGAGTGACTCGCGCCTCTTCGACGAAACCGAGTATCGCCACAAGGCCATCCAGCCGCTCGTCCGGTGTCGCCAGGAGCAACCCGCCGATTTGATCCGCGCCGGCCACGTCCTCCTCACCCATGCCACTCAGACGAGGATCGTCTGGCGAGATAATGGGCGAGTCATCGCGGGAAGACATGTTGTTGCTGAGAATACCACCGGATTAGTGCTACCCTGCGGCCGTTCCCCGATTCGATCTGGAGGTATCGTCATGCGTCGTGCCCTTGTCGCTTTCTTGTGGTTGACGCTCGTCGGCCTCACCTCACCGCTGACGGCGCAGGCCCCCAGACCCGCCCCTGCGGTGCGGCCCCTGGTGGCTGAGGACTACTACCGGCTCAAGAGTGTCGGCGCGCCCCGCATCTCGCCGGATGGTCGCTGGGTGGCCTACACGGTGTCGCTACCAGTGGAAGCCACCAACAGCACCATGGCCGAGACGTGGGTCGTGGCCACTGATGGTGGAGCGCCCGTGCGTGTGCAGCATGATGGAACGGATGTGTCCAATCCGCGGTGGGGTGACGACAACCGCCTGCGGGTGACCGCACAGAATGTGACGTGGGTGGTGGATCCCTCACAGCCGGCAGCCGTGCATCAACGCGAGGCGTCGACCACCGATCGCGCCGGACTGCCGAGTCCTGACGGGCGATGGACCGCGGCGCTTCAACCCCAGATCGCGCGACCCTCGTCAGCGCAGGTGCGCACTGACTTCGAGCGACGGCACGAAGAGCGCTTCAAGGGTGATGCGTTTGACTGGTATCCATTCCGCCAGGATGGTCAGCGGTTTCCTCTGCCCGATCGGCGGGCCCGGCCGGCCGCCGACGTGGTCATTCGTCCAGTGGGTGGAGGCGACCCCCGCACGCTGACGTCGCTCGGTGTCGCCGGTGCGGCGGGGCTGCAGTGGGTGCCCGACGGCACGGCGCTGCAGTTCTCGTTCAACGAGCGGGCGGCCCGCGAAGAGGGCGCGTATGGATCGACTGATCTGTACCGTGTCACGCTCGACGCCCGTGTGACCCGCCTCACCAGTGACGGCTACGACTACACCGGCGCGACGTTCTCACCAGACGGTCGATGGATGTCCTACGAACGTGCCCCCAGCACCCAGCTCATCGTCGATCGGAAGATGATGCATGGCGGGGCGCAGGATGTCTACATCCAACCCGCGGGACTCGGGGAGCCGAGAAACCTGACGGCCGACTGGGATCGTGACCCTGGTGCCGTGCGCTGGTCACCGGACAGTCGTCATCTCTACTTCACGGCCGAGACCGGCGGGGCCGTGCACCTGTTCCGCGTGGCGGCTGCGGGTGGGCCGGTCGAGCAGGTCACGCGCGGCGATCGTCGTCTCAACGGCATCGACTTCGACCGTGCGTTCCGGCGCATCGCGTACACGGTCGGTGATCTGGACCGACCCTCGGACGTGTATGTGGCCGACATTGATGGGAGCAACGAGCGGCGTCTGAGTGACGTGCATGCCGCGTTTCTGTCGGAGGTGACACTCGCGACCCGAAGATCGGAGGCCGTGCAGTGGCGGAGCACGGATGGCACTCCTATCGAGGGGTTTCTGCTGTTTCCTCATGGGTACGAGACGGCTCGCGGTCCCTACCCGCTGATCGTCATGAACCATGGGGGCCCACATGCTGCATCCGGCTACAGTTTTGCGTTCAAGCACACGCTGTTTGCCGCGCACGGGTACTTCGTCTTCCTGCCGAACTTCCGCAGTTCGACCGGGTACGGTGATGCGTTCAAATGGGCGACGTGGGGCGGATGGGGCAACAAGGACGGCGAGGATGTGATTGCAGGCATTGATGCGCTCGCCGCACGGTTTGCGATCGATCGCGACCGTGTCGGCACCACGGGTCACTCCTACGGGGGGATTCTCACCAACTGGCTGATCACGCGGTATCCCGACCGCTTCAAGGCGGCGGTGCCTGGCGCTGGCGAATCGAATTGGACGGCCAATTACGCGTTGTCTGACATCTCGCGAACGAAGGACATGGAGTTTTTCGGACCACCCTGGGACCGCCGCGCGCTGGAGGTCATGATCGAGCAGTCGCCGTTTTTCCGGTGTGGCAACACCAAGGCGGCGACGCTCTTCATCCACGGTGATGTCGACTACCGAGTGCCGGTCGAGGGCGCCATCCAGCTGTACACCTGCCTCAAGAAGATCGGGGTGCCCACCAAAATGATCATCTATGAAGGACAGGCCCACGGCATCAGCGGACACTGGAACGTGGTGCACCGGATGCTCAATGAGCTCCGATGGTGGGAGACCTATCTGAAGTAGTGCCCGACGCACGCGGCGACGTCACCTACTTGAACAGATCGTCGAACGCCTTGCGGGCGCTGGACTCGGGGGTCGTCGAGGGCGTCGAGCCCGTGGCTTTTTCGACCCGCGTCGCACCGACAAACAGCGGACACGTGTTGCGGGCGTCCTTGGGGCTCACACGCGCGGCGATGGTTTCGCGGCATTCGAATCGCGCGCCGGGATCGAACGACTGGCACTGGATGCAGGCGTGCAGATCGACGCCGCACGTGGCGCACGTGCTGAGCGAGCCGATGGCGCCGGCGTCAATCGTGCCGCACCGCGCGCACCGGAACACCTCGGTGAACGCCATCATGTTCATCTTCTTCGGCTCGCGCGGAAGGCGCGGGTCGATCGGCTCCCGCGGTGTCTGCGGCGACGACGGCCGCCGATCAGACCCTCCGCTGTCCTGATACCCGCGCTGACGGTATTTCTGATCAGACATCTGTCGGCCCTCTGCGGCGATCTTACCTCCGGACCGGTGGACTCTGCGTCTCATGCCTGACGAGTCCCGGCATATGCTGTTGCGCATGCGCCGATCCCTGACCCTCGTCGCCGTGGCCCTGCTGGCCGCGTGTGGAACACAAACACCGCCTGCCGACGCCCCGCCCGCTGGCGCGATCACACCGGCGAGTGTGCGCGAACACACCGAACTGGAATGGACGCTGAAGGCCGACAAGATGCGTCGGCACCTGATCCCGACGATGCGCGCGCATGGGGTGACCTTGTGGGTCATCATGAGCCGCGAGAACGCCGTGGACCCGGCGATTGAACTGTTCGGGGGCAGCGGCATCACCGGCTGGTACGGCCATCGCAACGCGTACCTCTTCTACGACCGCGGGGGTGACCCGGCCACCGCGCTCGAGACGACGGTTTACGGCACACACCTTTCGGGCCACCTGCGGCGGTTCTACGACACGGTGCAGAGTTACGGCGAACCCGGCCTGAAACCGCTGCTCCAGCAGTACGTCGCCGAGCGGAACCCGGCGCGCCTGGCCATCAACCAATCGCGCACCATCAGCATGGCCGACGGCCTCACCGCCGAGTTGAAGCAGTATCTGGTCGACGCCATCGGTCCGGCGTTTGCGGCTCGCATGGTCTCCTCCGAGCCCTTGCTGGTCGACTATGTCTCGGTCCATACCGCCGAAGAAGATGTCGTCCAGGAGCGGGCCGCGAAGGCGACCTACGACATACTGCGCCGGGCGTTCTCCACTGAAGTCATCACGCCAGGCACGACGACCCTGATGGACGTGCACTACTGGATCACCGCCGAGCGCAAGCGGCAGCACTTCGACTTCAACTTCAACGCCAGCCTCGGCGTCCAGCGCCTGGTCGACGGCAAGGTCGTCTCGCTCGATGATTCGGAAGATCCAGTCATTGAGCGCGGCGACGTGCTTCACGTGGACTTCGGCGTGCGACTGGCCGGCCTGGTGACCGACCAGCAGAAGATGGCCTACGTCCTGCGCGACGGCGAGACCGCGCCGCCGGCCGGCCTGCTCAAGGCCTTCGCCGACTCCCAGCGCGCGGCCGAGCTCCACGCGGCGGAGCTGATTGCCGGGCGGACCGGCATCGACATCAAGACGCGGTCTGAAGCCGCCGCCCAGGCCGAGGGCATCGACCTGCTCGTGTACTCACATGTACAGGGCTACTGGGTGCACGACGCCGGGACCTGGACGGTGTTCGACTGGCCGGAGCGCTACGGTGCCCACCCGCGCACGCCGCTCCATCCGGGCGTCTGGTTCTCCCTGGAATTCCGTACGCGCACGGCCGTGCCTGAGTGGAACAACCAACTGGTCTCAATGCAGCGCGAGGAGGACATGATCGTCCCCGCGTCCGGACCAGCCCGCTACACCGCAGGCCCTCAGACACAACTCTGGATCATCAGGTAGGTCTCTCATGACGCGTGCCGTAATTGTTGTTCTTGTTTTCCTCGCGACGCTGGTGGTGCCGGTCCGTCCAACGGCCCAGCAGGCCGGATCCGCCGGCGAGATTCCCATCGGGTTGTCCTGGCGCAGTGTCGGTCCCGGCGGCACGGGGACACGGATCGTGGACGTCGCCGTGGTCGAACGGACGCCGCGCATCGTGTACGCCGCGACCGCTTCAAGCGGGGTGTGGAAGACCCTCAATGCCGGCACCACCTGGGAACCGTTGTTCCAGCATGAGCAGTCGATCGCCCTGGGCGGCATCGCCGTCTCGCAGTCCCATCCCGACATCGTGTGGGTCGCGACCGGCGAACCCAACATGCGCAACCTCAGGAGCTCCTCCTGGGGTTCCGGCATCTACAAGAGCACGGACGCGGGCCGGACGTGGCGACAGATGGGACTCGCCAACGCTCAGCATATGGGTCGCGTCGTCATTCACCCGACCAACCCGGAGGTCGTCTACGCCACGGTCCTCGGGTCGATGTGGCAAAACGATCCTCAGAAAAACGCCGTCCGCGGCCTGTACAAGACGACCGATGGCGGTGTCACCTGGCGCAGGACGTTGTCGGCGGGAGACAGCGCCGGCCTCGTGGACCTGGTGATGGATCCGACGCAGCCCAACACCCTGTATGCGGCCGCGTGGCATCGGCAGCGGCGCGACTGGAGTTATGTGAACGTCGGCGCGCAGAGTGGACTCTTCAAGTCCACCGACGCCGGAGAGACGTGGAACAGACTGGCCACCGGCATGCCGACGACACCGACAGGGCGGCCCGGCGTGGACGTCTGCCGGTCGAGACCATCGACGCTGTATGCCGTGGTCGAAGGCGCCGATGGCGGTGTCTATCGTTCCCTCGACGCCGGCGCCACCTGGACCCGCCGCAACACCATGTCCGCGTCGTCGATGTACTACGGCCAGGTGCGGTGTGATCCGAACGACCCCGAGCGCGTGTATGTCCTTCAAACCCAAATGGCGATCTCCACCGACGGGGGCACCACGTTCACGACGAACATCCCCGGCCGCAACGTGCACGTCGACCATCACGCCTTGTGGATCAATCCGGCCGATTCTGATCATCAGTGGCTGGGCAACGACGGCGGGCTCTACCAGACCCGCGATCGCGGCGCGACGTGGCTCTTCCACGATCAGATGGCCGCGACGCAGTTCTACGCGGTCGCGGTCGATATGCGCGAGCCGTTCTACTACGTCTGCGGGGGCACCCAGGACAACAACTCGCTTTGCGGTCCCTCCGCCACCCGCAACACGGACGGCATCGTCAACGACGACTGGTACGTGACCACTGGCGGCGACGGATTTGCCCTGCAGATCGATCCCACCGATCCGTCGGTGGTCTACACGGAGTCGCAGTACGGCGGGCTTGTGCAGTTCAATCCGTTCACCGGACAGCGTCGGCGTATTGCGCCCCAGCCGCCGAAGGGCCAGACCTATCGCTGGAACTGGAACGCCCCCATGCGCCTGTCTCCGCACGACCCGGACACGTTCTATTACGGCGGCCAGTTTCTGTTCCGCACGCGGGACCGCGGTGCCACCTGGGATGTGGTCAGCCCCGATCTCACGCGCGGGATCATCGTCGACCCGCAATACCTGATCTCCCCCTACGGGACGTTGTTGTGGATTGACGAATCACCGCGACGCCAAGGATGGCTTGCGGTGGGGACTGACGACGGGCTGATCCAGGTGACGGAGGATGGCGGCGCCACCTGGCGGCAGGCCTCGCCGATCCCCGGCGTGCCGGAGCGTGCGCAGCTGCGCCGGGTCCTTCACTCGGCGCACGACGATCACACGCTGTACGCCTCCGCGTCCGCGCACGAAGACGATGACTTTCGCGCGTTCGTTGCGAAGAGCACCGACCATGGGCGCACGTGGACGCGCATTGAGTCGAATCTGCCTGCGCAGCACCCCGTGTTGTCGCTGGTGGAGGACCCCGTCAATCCCCGGCTGTTGTTTGCGGGGACGCAGTTCGGCATTTACGCGACGCTGGACGGCGGCGCCCGCTGGTTCTCGCTGCGGCTCAATCTGCCGACAAACGCCATCCACGACATGGTCATTCATTCGCGTGAGGGCGACCTGGTAATTGGCACACACGGCCGCGGCATCTGGGTGCTTGATTCACTCGCGGGACTGCGCGGGTTGACGCCCGAGACGCTGTCAGGGCCGGGCACCCTGTTCACACCCCGCCCGGCGTTCCAGTTGATGCGATTCGATCGAGGCCGCAGCGCGTTCGGATCGGCGTATTTCACGGCCCCCAATCCGCCGGACGGCGTCTCTCTCGACGTGTATCTCCATCCGTCAGGTACGGACGTGCCCACCCTCGAAATTGCGGATGCCACGGGCCGCGTCGTGCGCCGCCTCCCGGCACCGGCCGGGCGCGGCTTGCAGCGGGTGATGTGGGATATGCGAGTCGATCCACCAGCCGCGGCGCCCGACGCCGCCGGCCGCGGACGAGGCGGCGCGCCGGCGCTGGTCGCGCCGGGCACCTACGAGGCGCGCCTGACCATTGGTGGCCTCACCACGCGAGTGCCGGTCGTGATTCGGCCCGATCCGGGTCGCTAGAAGACGCCTGGACCCAGACCGGCCATAAAGGCCGCCGGTGCGCCCTCCGCCCAACTGTGACAGAGCGATGGCAGACCGGTGAAGAAACCCCCGAATCGGCCTTTCAGGTGAACGGCGCCTCGTGTGGGGCCGTATCCACCGCACGATGAGTAAACACCCTTCCCGCGTGACCTGGCGATGTTTTGTTGGTGGACTCAGCGCGCTCACCACCGCGCTGGTGTGGCCGACGATGTCGGCGCTGGATGCGCAGCAGTCGCCGGCCCCGTGCAGTATCACGGGCAAAATTGTGAGCGGCACGACTCCGTTGCCTGGTGTCTCGGTCACGGCGACGACCGACGGCCGACTCGTGGCGGCGACCTCCACCGCCGTGGATGGGACCTACAAGCTGGCCGTGCCTCCTGGCGCGCAGTATCAGCTGATGGTGGAGATGACCGCCTTTGCGAAGAGTGAGCAGGCCGTGGCCGTTGGCACGCCCCCCTGCGATCAAAAAACAGACATCACCATGGTGCTGGCGTCGCGCGTACCCAACGCGGTCGCGCAGACGGGTCCGGTGGCGACTCCCGGTGTGGCGCCGGCAGGACGGACGGGTGCCGCGGGCCCGGCCGGACGTTTTTCGACACTGCAGGTGCAGGCCAACGCGGGTGCCACGGCGGCGCTCGAAG
>ENA-ORBV01014549-ORBV01014549.1-microbial-mat-metagenome-genome-assembly--contig:-NODE-14549-length-11739-cov-5.022552_pt1 | contig 11739 bp, 9 predicted proteins | sample MGYA00237777_ERZ505514 | MGnify/ENA primary metagenome ERZ505514 (study PRJEB26160, sample SAMN06269048) | microbial mat metagenome | isolation source: Oligotrophic lake microbial mat | place... | reverse complement strand
TTACCTGACCGGTCTCAAATACGGCCTCGAGATTTACTGCCCGGTCGGCGACGACGGCAAATACCTCAACGACGGCCGTATGCCCGCCGACCTCGTCGGCCTGACCACGCTCGAGACGGTCGAGGACCTCGCCGCCAAGAAGCCCGCGCCCGCCAACCTCGGCGTGCTCAAGAAGCTGGCCGACGCCGGCGCGCTGCTCGCCAAGGCCAAGTATCCGCATAGCTACCCGCATTGCTGGCGCTCCAAGACCCCGATCATCTTCCGCGCCGTCGACCAGTGGTTCGTTTCCCTCGACAAGGCCGGCCACCGTAAGGTTGCGCTCAATGAAATCGAAAAGATCGCGGACACGCATGGCTGGATTCCCGCCTGGGGCCAGGCCCGTATCTTCGGCGCCGTCGAGTCGCGGCCCGACTGGTGCATCAGCCGCCAGCGCTCGTGGGGCGTGCCAATCATCGCATTCTACGGCCCGGATAAAAAAGCTTGGCTCGACGCCGGCGTCGTCCGCGCCGTGGCCGACAAAGTCGCGAGCCGCGGCACGAATCTCTGGTATGACAGCACGCCCGCGCAAATCCTCGAGGGCGTGAAGCTCCCGACCGGCTGGCCCACGGCCGCTGACCTCACCTGCGGCCGTGACACGCTCGACGTGTGGATCGACTCCGGCTCCACCCAGGCCGCCGTGCTCCGGCGCGGCCAAGGCGGCACCTCGTGGCCCGCCGACCTCTACCTGGAGGGCAGCGACCAACACCGCGGCTGGTTCCAGTCGTCCCTTTGGTGCAGTGTCATCGCGTTCGGCGCCGCCCCCTACAAGGCCGTCCTCACCCACGGCTTCATCGTCGATAAGAACCGCCAGAAGATCTCCAAGAGCTCGACGTACCAGAAGCCGCAGACGGCCAAGGCCTACATCGACCAGCACGGCGCCGACGTCATCCGCCTCTGGATCGCCTCGCAGGATTTCCGCGACGACATCCCGGTCGACGAGGAAATCCTCAAGCACGTCGGCGAAGCCTACCGTCTCTTCCGCAATACCCTCCGCTTCCAGCTTTCCAACCTGTTCGACTTCGACTCCGCGCAACACTCCGTCCCGGTTGAAAAGTTGGACGTCCTCGACCGTTGGGCGCTGCATCAGACCGCTGTCCTCATCGAGGAGTGCACCAAGGCCTACGACGCCTACGAGTTCCACCGCGTCTACCAGCTCTGCAATCAGTTCTGCTCGGTCACGCTGTCGGCCACCTACCACGACATCCTGAAGGACCGCCTCTACACGCTCGGCGCCGCCCACCCGCTCCGCCGCTCGTCGCAGACCGCCATCCACGCCATCTTCGACGCCTTGGTGAAGATCCTCGCGCCCTTCATCACCTTCACGACCGACGAGGCCTGGAGCTACGCGAAGACCGGCCAGGAATACTCCGCCGAGTCCATCCACCTGCAGGACTGGCCCGTCGTCCCCGCCGGCTGGCGCGACCCCGGAATCGAGGCCGACTTCGCCCTCCTCTTCCAGCAGCGCTCAAAAGTCACTGAGAGCCTTGAACCTCTCCGCCAGGCCGGCACCATCGGCAAGTCGCTCGACGCCGTGATCAGCATCACCGGCCCGGCCGGCGACGCCGCCTTTGCCGTGTTGGAAAAGCACCGCTATTTTCTACCCGAACTCTTTATCGTTTCCCAGGTCACTCTGGACGCCAAAGCTGGAGCCACCCTCGAAACCGCCCCCCGCCACGCCAAGGAAGCCTCCTACAGCCGCTGCCCGCGCTGCTGGCGCTGGGTACCGAAAATTGTTCACACTCCGCACGGAGAAGTTTGCCCTCGGTGCGCAGAAGCCCTTAACTCCTGATCCTATCCCTATATGGCCACGAAGAAAAAGATCCCTGCCAAGAAGCCCGCCGCCAAGAAAGCCCCGGCCCACAAGCCGGCCCACAAGCCGGCCCACAAGCCGGCCCACAAGCCGGTCGCCAAGGCTCCGGCCAAGCCCGTGGCTACGAAACCCGCATCCAAGCCCGCCGCCCCAGCCGCAAGACCTGCGCCCAAGCCCGCCACCCCGGCCGCCAAGGGCAAGGCCTCATCCGTCGCCGACCTGAAACGCCTGCTCCTCGAGCGCAAGGCCGCCCCGAAGGCCATCGCCTTCAGCCTCGATGAGGTCCGCGAGATCGCGAAGAAGAACGAGAAGCAGGTGGAGAGCGCCGCCAAAACCGGCAAGAACGGGAAGCCCGGCACCACCGCCAAGCAGACCAATCTCACCGCCGACCTGGCCAAGCCCCACAAGCCGCACCACGTCAAGACCGCCTCGCTCGCCGACATCCTCGGCTTCAACCCCGCCAAGGGCAAGAAGGCCCGGGCCGCCATGATCGACGAGTCCGAGGTCCCGGAGAAATACCGTCGCTATTACCGCCTGCTCCTTGAGCTGCGCCACCACGTGCTCACCCAGCTCGGCGAACACACCGAGGAGACCCTGCTCAAGTCCGCCAAGGACGACTCCGGCGACCTCTCTGGCTACGGCCAGCACATGGCCGACGCGGGCACCGACACCTTTGACCGCGACTTCGCCCTCAGCCTCGTCTCCAACGAGCAGGAGGCCCTCGCCGAGATCGAGGCCGCCATCAAGCGCGTCCACGCCGGCACCTACGGCATCTGCGAAACCACGCAGAAGCCGATCTCCAAGGAGCGCCTGCTCGCCGTGCCCTTCACGCGCTACTCGACCGAGGCCAAGAAGGAGGTCGAGCGCCACTCCCACCGCTCCATCGAACGGGGCGGCCTGTTCGGCGACGGCGCCGAGGAGGAAGGCGGCAAGATCTCCGACGGCCGCGACGACGAGTAAGCCGGCGTCCTTCCACCTTTGCCCGACACCCCCTCACGCCTCGAGCGCATCTTCGCCTATCGGCGGCTCTGGGTGCTGGCCGTAATCGTCTTCGGACTCGATCAGCTGACCAAGTATTGGATCAATGCCCGCATGCCGCTGGGTACCTACGGCCCCGGCGCGAGCATCGAGATATTCCCGGACTTCTTCTACCTGGTGCACGTCGGCAACACCGGGGCCGCCTGGAGCATGTTCGCCGGCGCGGGCTTCTGGCTCGCCTTGCTCGGGCTCTGCACGCTGGGGGCCATCTTCTTCTGGCGCCGCCCGCTCGGCCTGCGCTCCCAGTCCGCCCAGGCCGCCTTCGGCCTGCTCTGCGGCGGCATCGTCGGCAACCTGGTGGACCGCCTGGTGCACGGCCACGTCATCGACTTCCTCGATTTCCACTTCGGCGGCTACATCTACCCGACGTTTAACGTCGCCGATATGGGCATCTGCATCGGCGTCTTCTGGTATGTGCTCTGGTCATTGCGGCAACCCGCAACGACCAGCGAGACCTGAGCCGGGATCAGGCAGTGGGCCGTGGGCCAGCGAGCTCCTGTCAGCCGTAGGCCGGGCGGAGGCTGATGCTCGCCCTCTTAAGGCGCCCGCGAGCGGGCTGGCCCACCGTGGCATCAATCCGTTTCCAAAGTCTGCGGGTAAAGTCTGGCCAACGGCCTGAGTCGGCTGCGAGCTGAAACCTGAGAACTGAAGAATACTGGACCTGAAGGTTTCAGGTCTCTTTTGCGCCGCAGGCGTTACTCCACATTCGCCACCTGCTCGCGGATGCGCTCGAGCTCGTTCTTGAACTCGATCACGCGCTGCGAGATCGCCAGGTCGTTGGCCTTGCTGCCGATCGTGTGGATCTCGCGGCCGATCTCCTGTAAAATGAATTCCGCCTTGCGCCCGATCTCGCCGTCGGCTCGCAGCAGCTCCTTGAGCTGGCCCAGGTGATGCCGCAGCCGGGTGATTTCCTCTGTGATGTCCGAGCGGTCGGCGAAAAGCGCCACTTCCTTCAAGACGCGCTCGTCCGCCACGTCCAGCTGCAGGCCGGCCGTGCGGAGGCGCTGCAGGAGCAGGTCCTTGTAGGTGCCGCTGATCTGGGGCGCCCGATGCGCGATCGCCTCGATCGCCGCGTGCAGCTTCTCCATCCGGCCGAGAAAGTCGATGAGCAGCGCCTCGCCCTCCTTCGCCCGCATCGCGCCCAGCCCGCGCAGCGCCTGGCCAAGGGTCTTGAGGAGCAGGGCCGACGTCTCGTCGTCCACCGGCAGCTTGGCGCCGGAGCGCTGGGCGTTGGCAATCTGCCAGAGCAGTTCGCCCGTCACCTCGAAATTGATGTGCTTGGCCCGGGCGAACCGCGTGAGCTGGCCGAGCGTCGCCGTCAGGGCATCCTGATCCCACTCGGCCGCCGCGTTCGCCTGGCCGGCCACCTCGACCGCCACGTGGACCTTGCCGCGCTGGACGAGCTTGCGCACGGCGTCGCCGACGGCGGGTTCGATGGCCTGCCACTCGTCCGGCAGTGACATCGACAGGTCGAGCCCGCGGCGGTTCACCGAGTTGACCTGCACGGTCAGGTTTTGGTTGCCGAGGGTGGCCGTCGCGCGGCCGTAACCGGTCATGGAATTCATACAGAGGATTTTTTACCCACTAATCCGGATTAAGAGGACACTAGGGGGTGTCTTCAAAATCATCTGGGAGGGGCTTTATGCCCCGACAAAATGATGCGCGAGGCCGAAACAGTCGGGGCATAAAGCCCCTCCCACATCGGCAGATGCCAGGTTTGTTGATTTTGAAGATACACCCTAATGATTAGTGAGGTATTAGTGAAGATTAGTGGTTAAATAACTGCCTTTCACGCCTTCTGCTCCAGCAGGCGTTGCACGGTCTGCACATCCTTATCGCCGCGGCCGGAGAGGTTGATGAGCACGATCTTGTCCTTGCCCAGGGCCTTCGCGCGCTTCAGGCCGTGCACGATGGCATGAGTCGACTCGAGCGCCGGGATGATCCCTTCCTGGCGCGAGCAAAGCTGAAACGCCTCCATCACCTCATCGTCGGTGGCATAAGCGTACTCGATGCGGCCGGTATCGCGGTAATAGGCGTGCTCGGGCCCGATGGCGGCGTAATCGAGGCCGGCAGACACGGAATGCGTGAGTTCGATCTGTCCGTCGGGATTCTGGAGAATGTAGGTCTTGCTGCCCTGCAGCACGCCGAGCTTGCCGCCCTCGAAACGGGCCGCGTGCTCGCCGCGTTTGATGCCGCGACCGCCCGCCTCGACGCCGATGAGCTTCACGTCCTTGTCATCCAGGAATTCGTAGAAGCAGCCGATGGCGTTGCTGCCGCCGCCGACGCAGGCAACCATCTCGTCCGGCAGCCGGCCCTCCCGGGCCATCATCTGCTCGCGCAGCTCCTGGCCGATGACGCGGTGAAAATCCCGGACCATCATCGGATACGGGTGCGCGCCGAGCGCCGAACCGAGGATATAGTGCGTGCCGCGAACATTGGTCACCCAGTCGCGCATCGCCTCGTTGACGGCGTCCTTGAGGGTTTTCTGGCCGGCCTCGACGGCGACGACCTTGGCGCCCATGAGCCGCATGCGGAAGACGTTCAGCGCCTGACGTTCCATATCCACGACGCCCATGTAGACGGTGCAGTCGAGACCAAACTTGGCACAGACCGCCGCGGTGGCCACACCGTGCTGGCCGGCCCCAGTCTCGGCAATGATACGCTTCTTGCCCATGCGCCGGGCCAGCAGGGCCTGGCCGAGCGCGTTGTTGATCTTGTGCGCGCCAGTGTGGAGCAGGTCCTCGCGCTTGAAATAGATCTTCGCCCCGCCGCCGTGCTGGGTCAGCCGCTCGGCAAAATACAGCTCGGTTGGCCGGCCGGCGAACTCCTTGAGGTGGTGACGCAGCTCCTTCTGGAACTCCGCATCCGACCGCGCCTGCTCATAAGCCGCAGTGAGCTCGGCCAGAGCCGTCATCAGGGTTTCGGGCACATACACGCCGCCATAACGGCCGAAATGCCCCGTGGGATCAGGCAACTGGTCAGGGGTGGCGGGCATGGGCTTGGCGGCAACGGACATGGAAAGACAGAACTAGGTGTCGTCCGCCCGAACGCAAATGCCTTTTGCCCGGGCCGCCTCAGCGCCGGCCCGGCCCCGCCTTGCGCCCAACCATGGCTTCCTGGGGAGCCACCCGCCCAAGCAGGGCCAGAATCACATCGCGGGACAGCGGCACCACATTGATGAGATGACAGACCGACCCGGGCGCCAAGAGATTGCGGCTGGTGAAATCCAATTTTGTGACCTGGGGATACTTGGCCGAGGAGGGCTGCCGCCCGTGCTTCTGCCAGAATTCCGCCTCCACGGGGGCCCCACAGGCGACGCCCGTGATCCACATTGTCGCGCCGTCGACCGTCCCCTCCAGCGGCGGCTCACGCTGCACCCGATCATGCAATTCCCGGAAAAACCCGGCATCAGGATGCATGATGAGAAAGGTGGCGAGCCGTTCTACCCGCTGCGCATTGAGCGATTGCCGCAGCAGGATCCGAAAGGAAGCCAAGGCGAGCACCCGGTCCCCCGTGAGCTGCGAAACCGTGGTCTGGGCCATCAGGCGCTCGACCTCGCCCAGCTGTTGACCCTGGGCATCCAACAGCGCCTGCGCGTCGCCCGTCGCACCCACGCCAGCGAGTCGCTCGATCTGATAATGGGCATAAAAGGGGTTGAAGGGACCGGCGAACTTCCGCCGGAACGCCGCCAGGGCGGTGCTCTCGTCCCCGGCCCGCAGATCGAGTTCGGCCGCCAGCAGCAGCTGGGCGTGCGGGGCCAGCAGGACGAGGGTCGCGGACTGCTTTTCGCGGAAACGGGCGGCCTCTTCGACGCGCATCGAGCGTGCGGCCAGCAGCGCGGAGCGGACCCACACCACCGCCCGCCCGGGATCGGTCGAAGCCATCATGACCGTAAACTCGGCCAGCTTCTCCATGCGATCGAGCGACAGGAGCGTGTCATGGTAAACGATGGCGGTGCGCAGGCGCGTGGCGGGATACTTTCGCCAAAGATCCATGAACAGATCGTCGGAGAACAAATAACTGCGCTGGAACATCGAGATCTGCGCCAGCAACAGCGCCACATCGTAATTCGCCGGATCTAGCGCGCGCGCGGTCGTCAGCTTCAGGTGCGCCTCCGGCAACCGGCCTTGGGCAAAGGAATTAATCGCCTGGCGGAACAAATGAGCGGATTGGACGGGCTTGATCTCACGCCATTGGCCGGGCCAGGCCACCTGCAGCCAGCCGACCGGGGCGCCGCCCACCGCCCGCAGCCCCGCCCAAACCGCAACGGTCCCGGCGAGATAGGCCCCCACCAGCGCAAGGCCGATCCAGCGGAACACCCGGCCCCAGTAGGGTCGCACCTGCGCGGCATGCACGGAGCAGCGCCACCCCTGGGCCGTGTGCGCCAACAACGGGCAGATCGGCTGGAAGCGCGCGGGATTGTGCCAGTGCAGGATGGCATCGCAGCGAACCCGGCCGGCAATGCTATCGTCGCTCTCGTTCTGGCACGGGCACTGGCCACGGCGGCCCCGCCACACATAGGCGGACTTCCGCGCATTCCAATACAACATGCCCCCGACAAAACGCCCCGTGTCCGCGAGCCGGTTCAAGAGTCGCTGCAGCATCGCCGCGACCGTTATCCGCGCGCGACGGCCGCCTTCCGCCGCCGGTAGGCCACCAACCCAGCGGCCAGCAGGAACATGCCCACCTGCGCGTAGGTCGCGGGCTCGGGCACGACACCCCAGGCATTGGCCGGGCCGGTGATCGCCCCAAGTTGCGCCCAGGTAAGCGTCGAGCTGGTGTTGCCGGTGGTGCCAAAGAGATCCTGGTTCAACGAATTCGCCTGGGTCGAGGTGAAGGCGATATACGACATGCGCGTGTCGTAGGTCATGTTGAACGTCGTGAGGGGCGTGTAGGCCCGGACCGCCGCCTGCAGATTGGCGAAACTCACCGCAAAGGACATGAACATGTCCGCCGTGCCGTTCAGGAGGGAGCCGTCGTCTGCTTGCTTCACGTCGTAAGTGCTGTTGACCGTCAGGGTGATCGCGGTCTGGGTCGGAAAGGTCCAGGTCGTCGTGCTCGGGCCCGTGTTGGCGCCGATGCCGGGATCGCCCCATCTGAGGGTCCGGACGCGATTGTTCACGTTGCCGGAGTTTTCCGACATCATCATGATCAGATCGATCGCGCCGTCTCCGTTCACATCCATGCCGATACCAAGGTTGCCGCCGTTGCCCCACTGGTCGGCGCCGTCAAACTTGTCCATGCGCGCCCGAAAAAGCAGGTTGTCCACGCCGCCGATCGTGCCGGCCTTCTGGTAGAAACCTCCGTGTGTCGCGTCACTGGCAAAATCATCGGACCCCTGTCCGGTCTGCTGGTCGGGGGTGGCGTCCGACATATACGTGAGATCCCCCTTGGCCCATGGATTCCAGCCGATGTTGTCCGTGACCGTCACCGCGGTCTGTGCCGGCAGCACATTCACCATGCAAAAAGCCCCAATCACCAACGCGCCCCATGCACGCCGCGGGTTATTCAATGGTGACTGGACTAGGTGGTGCACGGACGAAACCTTGTGGGTATTTTACCCAAAGAAAACCAAGCATAAGGCCATGTCCTTTTACCCTATAATCAGGGCGATATTGCCCTATATCATCCGCTTGACCGTCAGAAGTGTATAGTCGTCGCGAAGTCCGGTTGATCCCGTAAATCGCTCTACGGCAGAAAGAATAGAATCGTTTATCTCCCGGGCGGAACCGCGATGCCCGGCTCGCAACGCATCAGCCAGCCGCGACCCACCAAATTCCTTGTCCTCGGCATTGGGCGCTTCGGTCAGCCCGTCGGTGTAAAGCACCAGCGTTGAGCCTGGTCCAAATTCCATGCTCTTGTCCTCGATCGCCGAGTCAAATAGCTCTGGATCCACCAATCCCACCGGCATGCCTTCAGAGCCGACAAACTCGCTGAGGAAGGAACCAGTCGGCGGATCGCGGCGCGACAGCAGGGTGAGTTCGTGTCCGGCCCGGGCCACGGTCAACTGGTTCTTGCCCGCGTCCACCACGGCGTAGGTCATCGTGATATACATGCCCTCCCGCATGTCGCCGGCGAGCGAGCGGTTCAGTTCCGCGAGGACGCGGGCAGGTGAGGTGTGGGCCGGCGCGATCTGCCGCAGCGTAGTCCGGCAGATCGCCATGAGCAGCGAGGCCGACACGCCCTTGCCCGACACATCGGCCACCGCGACACCGACCCGGTCGTAACCGAGCTTGAAGACATCGTAGAGGTCACCACTGACCTTCTGGGCGGCAAGGTAGCGGGCATCAATGTCCAGTCCCGGCACCGCGGGCATGCTGCGCGGCAGCAACATCTGCTGCACGTCGCTGGCCAGCGCGAGGTCGAGGTCAATTCGCTGCTTGTCCACGAGCAGCGCGAGAAAATCGGCATTATGCACGGCGAGGCCGGCCTGCTCGGCCAGCGCCTCCACCAGCGAATAGTCCGTCTCGGTGAACGGCAGGCCGTCGGAGGCGTTGCAGACGCAGAGCACGCCGATGAGCCGCTGGCGCACCGTGATGGGCGCGGCGATGACCGAGCGGACCGTCAGCGCCTCGTCCTCATGCTTCACCATGCGCGGGTCGGCGGCCGCGTTGGTGATCAGCTCACCGCCGCCGGTCGCGGCCACCCGCCCGACCACGCCCTCGCCCACGGGAAAGGACTCGGACTTCAGCACCTGCTCGATGAACTTCGCGCGCGAGCCCAGCTTCATCTTCTGCGTGTCGGGGATCGGCCGGTGCGGGGGAAACAGGCCCTCGACCGCCACGCCGCGCATCATGTTGTCCGCGCTCTTCTCGAAGATGCACGCGCTCAGCGCGCCGGTACTGAGGATGGCGGCGTGCACGATGCGCTGAAACAGTTCCTCGCGCGGGAGCCGTTCGCCCACCGCGTCGACCATGGCGTGCATGTAATCGAGCACGATCTGCCGCTCTTCCATCAGCGCCTGCTTTTCCTCCTCCAGCCGGGCCGCTTCCTGCTGGGCGCGCCAGTAAAGCGCGTAGACGAGCACCGCGCCAAGGATACCGCCGAGGAGGAACCAGATCATGCGCGAAAAGCTATGGTCCAAGGAGCAAGTAACAAGGAGCAAGATGCGGCGGCAATCCGACGGATTCCGGGAGGCGGGACGATCAGTCTCGCGGGTTGCAACTCACGTGAGGCCTCGCGGGACTGATCGTCCCGCTTCCACCGGTCACCGCATCTCCACCCGGTTGCGCAAGAAGGCCAGCACGTCCTGGAACTTGGCCGCGTTGGCGGCGTCCGCATTCACCAGATTTTCATGGGCCTCCAGCACCAGCCGGGCGCTCTCGATCTCGTTCTTGGCCTTCGTGTCCAGCGCCTGCGCGCCGCCCTTGAAGTCCATCTGGAAATTCCCGGCGTCCACGATCGCGAGCCGGTGCAGCCCGAGGTTGCGAATCAGTTCCAGATTGCGCTCCCCCACCCGCGCCAGCGTCAGGATTCCCGGCGGCGTCTGCCGACGGAGTTCCAGCGCCGCCCCGGCAAGGACGCCCAGAAACGTGCTGTCCATGCTGGTACAGGCGGCGAAATCGATCACGAAGCGCGTCCTCCCCTGCCGGATCATCTCGGCCACGAAATCCTTCAGGCTGCCACTGTTGGCGAACGACGCCCGGCCCTCGATGCGCACGATCACCGGGTCGGCGTAGGCGTCGACGAGGAAGGTGGGCTTGGTGGGATCGGGCATGACTTGGGGTAGCCGGGGTCGCTGACCCCGGTCCGGCCTCACCGAGGCCGGTTCCAGTTCAATTAGCCGCCACGATCTGGCGCAGCACGTAGGGCAGAATCCCGCCGCTGCGATAGTACTCGGCTTCCATGGGCGTGTCGATGCGCACCGCGACATCGAGATAGCCTCCTGGGTTGCCTCGGAGATCGAGAATCAGCTTGTTATTTCCTGAAAGGACGAATTCTCGCAATGCGCCGCGGAACAAATTTGCTGACTGAGCCGAGAAACTGTAGAGACGAATAACGAATATACCTCCTGGCTTGGTACTAGTCTCAATCGTTGGAATAGCAATAACCTGACGAACCAAGACACGTTCGACTGTTTTGGAGGCTCCTTTTGGCAAAAAAGTCAGTGTCACACTCGTTCCTGCAGTACCACGAATGAGCTTTACCGCTTGATCCACACTCATGTCATTGGTTGCTTTGTCACCAATCTTTATAATTAAATCCCCTGCTTTGACCCCTGCTTTTTCTGCGGGACTGTCTTTGATTGGCGTAACTACCAAGAGTTGATTTTCTTTGATGCCTATTTCCATACCTACTCCCTCAAAATTCCCCGCGATGTCTTCTTGGAATGACTTGGACTCGACAGGTGGAAAGAAAACAGTATACGGATCTCCATAGGATGCGGCTAACCCTTTGATCGAACCCCATACACGAGCTTCGGCGGTCGTACTGGCGGCCTCGACATATTTTTCATCGAGAATATTCCAGGCTTTCCAAAAAGCATCGAACTGGGCCGACTCGACAAGATCGGTATTTGTCAGACGAGAATCGGCAATGCTTTGGGAATTCTTTTTATTTCCGACATATGCTCCGAGTAAGAAGGTAATAACGATGACTGGTACTGCAATAAAATAAAAACTCTGCTTCCGATATTGAAAATTCATAGATTCACATTATCTCATAGGTATTTGTTAAAACCAAGAAAAATCCATATAATGGGGTTATGGATGTATTTCTCTATAACACTCTTTCCCGTAGCAAGGAAAAGTTCACTCCCATCACCCCCGGCAAAGTCGGTATATATAGCTGTCTCTTATACACATCTCCGAGCCCACGAGACTAAGGCGAATCTCGTATGCCGTCTTCTGCTT
>ENA-ORBV01014548-ORBV01014548.1-microbial-mat-metagenome-genome-assembly--contig:-NODE-14548-length-11739-cov-19.397016_pt1 | contig 11739 bp, 10 predicted proteins | sample MGYA00237777_ERZ505514 | MGnify/ENA primary metagenome ERZ505514 (study PRJEB26160, sample SAMN06269048) | microbial mat metagenome | isolation source: Oligotrophic lake microbial mat | place... | reverse complement strand
TCTCCTTTCTTTGTCGTTATTGAAAGAATACGCCACCTTATTCAATTACTCAAAACACAACATCTGGCAAAAACTCCATCTGGAGGGGCGCCAATGCCTTTCTCTGCGGCTGGTGGGCTTTGAGTGGCTGCTGCAGTCTGGGGCGTCTGGTTCGGTGGACTTGGTTTTTGGTTGCCTGGCGCGAGCCAAGGACTCTGCGTGCTGATACCACCTGGCGCGCTAATGGGCGGAGGCGCAGGGGGATTGTTTGTGTTGGCGGCCTCTTTAAGCTGCTCTCTGGTATACCACACTCCCACGCCGGCACTATAACCGGAATGCGAATCCAGGCGCACTTTGACAAGGTCCCCTTTCTCCTCCAGGATGGTGCCGGACTGGTTGCCTATTTGTACGCGTTTGCCGGATCCTGCTGCACTGGCGGGACTCCCGTTATTACCCGCGGCGCCACTATTGCCGTCACTTCCGTGCGTCGATGTGGTACCACCGGCGCCACCGGTAACTTTATGCTCCTCTTTGTCAAACCAGACTCCCACGCCGGCACTATAACCAGATTGAGAGTCTATGCGTACTTTAACGAGCTTTCCGGTGTCCTCGATGACAACACCGGATTGGTTGGTACTACCCACGGTTACTCGTTCGCCGGGCTGGAAGGACCATGCGGCAGGGATCCCCACTATAGCGACCACGGCCGCGACCATAGCAAAAACGCGTCTTTTCATTACAAGTCTCCAGAAGCTACAGAATTCTAACATGCCCGCTGCCGCAGATACGTGCTTCTGGTTGTGATTATTTGATACTACAAGCAATACCACTTGCCGCGGTTTGCTCAGGACCGGAGGTATTAAATGACGTACCTCCTCCGTTGTTCAGATTCGGAATTTAGAATATCAACGGTGTCCAGTTTAAGCGAGCACTAATTTGGAGAAATAATCGGTTTGCCTGCCACGGCTTTTTTTAGCTCGGTGTGTTCGAAGGCCGACGCCATGCGATCAATCTGAACCGTGGTTACACCCAGAGCCGCAGCTACGCTGCGCCAGGAGGTCACCGCTGTTCCCACTTCATAAGCTATTTGATATGCATCTTCGGTACCGATCTCGAAATACGTGGCTACTTGAAGTGCGAGTTCAAGCGACGCTGTAGCGTCATCAAGATCGATGGCGGTGCTGAGCACGCGCGGTTTTATATCTATCGGCACCGGATTGATATCGTACGCAGGTGAGAGGCGCCAACCGGCTGGATCGCTATACAAGAAACCATGATTTCTCAGGTGGTCGTCCGTGTTGGAAATTAGAATGCTAAGCACGATGCGACGCCACAACATGCGCATATCTTCTGTGGGTGCGCCGCCGACCTGGCGTAGAACATCTACAAATTCCATATAACTGCGTTGTTCGTTGTCTCTTGCATCAAGCATGCTCATCGAAGATACAAACGGAATGCGGCTTCCTTCCATGCGATCGAAACGTCGCAGCAGAAGAACTGGTCTTTTTGCAACGTTTTCCAATCGCCATTCCGGAACATTGACGCCCGCCTTGCCAGCCAGAGTAAGCGCGACGGCTTCCCATAAAACGGTATCGATCTCGTCGCCCTCATGCGGGAATTTTGCTATCGCTAAGTGCCCATCTCGATCGCGCACTGAAGCCTTTGGGCGCGCACCTCCAAGAGATGAGCCAGGGGCGAGCAGTAAGCGTAAATCTTCATCTGATTCCTTATCGCCTAATACGTTTTCTGCTGCAGAAAGAAGTCGAGGTAATTCGATCAACGGCGGTATCTTTTTCTTTCCGTGCTCTGCTAAAAAAAGTCCGCCTGCGCTGGCCTTAAACCGAAGAGCGCCCTGGCGTGCTTCGTCATCGACCATCAATAGGTAGTCGATCTCACGAAGGGTCCGAGCTGTTTTTTCCTCGCTCTCGGCGCGCCGACGCTCAGCCCGGCGCATTAGTACGCGTCCCCATCTGTCCGGGGCGGAGTCACCGATGGCGCAAAAAAAGGCGCGATCACTATGGAACGGACCAGGACCAAGTCTCAGAGCGGGCTCAAGTGAAAAGCGCAAAGGATTGGAAAGCCACTCTTTGTCATATTCGAACGTTGCGCTGTCTTTTTCTTTGCGTGTGCGCGCCCATAGCCGCCCAACAAGAAACGGCTTGCCGGAAAGGTCAACATAAACCAGCGTTTCGGTCTCCATCACGACGCGCCTGTCTTGTCCGGCGGCGCTGGTTTCTTTCGCGGTAGTCTGATGCGTTTCGGGAGGCGCTCTTCTTCGAGCTGACGCCCAAGCGTGTCTTCGCTGGCATCAGCTAAACTGCCGACTCGATCAATCATGCCGAGCACAAACAGAATTGTTGCGTATGTGCCCATCGATACACTAACGTCGCCGTTTTCAACGTTATACAAGGTCATTCGGCTTATGGATGCTCGTTCTGCCAGGATTTCTGTCGGTATGCGACGGCGCAGTCGCGCATCCCGGATGTCTTGTCCAAGCTTGCGCAGCGCCCGTCGAACGGGGATGGGAGTAGCTGAGTTTGTTGTTGATTTTGGCATAATGTCTAATATGGTGGACGCTATGAGCTCTAGTGTATATTATATTAGACGCTATTGTCGAGGCTGATGTCTGGCGTTTGGTTAATTACGTAGAGCATACTATACGTAATATGGCTTTGTGTCCATTATATTATACGTAATACGAGCCGTTGCCGATTAGCCCGACTGTTTTTACCTGTCAAGGGTTCACTCTTTGGGATGATCATTTGGCATGCGACATACTCTAGTCTTTATTGCTTTGTTCACTTCTTCTTCTTCTTGCGTAAAGTGCGTGCCACCGTATTTGCCACCACTTGAAGAACCTTGTACAAAGCGGCAGAAAATACTGAATGCCTCAGGCCTGTTTGTGCCTGATTGAACGAACTGAGAAAGTCCGAAACTTATGCCGGCTTTGAGGATAGGTGCACGAAGTGATGTTCAGGTCAGATACGGATAGGCGCCTGGTTAATCAGCTCATCATGCATTATACGGTTTGTCTGCACTACGGCCTCTCGCTTGAACAAATTGTTGATTTTAGCTTATGGAGTCTTTGCTTATGGAGCATGTCTTTGCACCATCCTCTACCTGATTGGTTTCGTCAGTGGTGCCATAGTTCCGAAGACCATTGACACGGGAATACAAAGTTCACTGCCGGAGGCAATTCTCCTTCTATTCACGATTTAGCATTCGTATTCGGAATACCTCTCTCGTACCATCCTTTGCTGCTGTTGACGCTTTTGACGACGGCAAGCATAACTGGTACCTCGATAAGCACACCAACTACGGTGGCTAAAGCAGCACCCGAATTGAAACCAAACAAGCTAATTGCTGTCGCTACGGCAAGCTCAAAGAAATTGCTGGCACCGATTAGTGCTGACGGACACGCGACTGAATGAGCGACGCCCAGCTTCTTGTTTAATAAATAAGCAAGCGACGAATTGAAAAACACTTGAATCAAAATTGGCACCGCCAGCATTGCTATCACGAGCGGTTGCTTAAGAATGGCTTCTCCTTGAAATGCGAAAAGCAAAACAAGAGTGGTCAAAAGAGCTGAAAGCGAAACAGGATGAAGAAATGCAAGCGTCTTATCAAACGCGCTCTGACCCTGCTTTAGCAGCATGCCTCTCCACGCCTGTGCTATCAGAACTGGTATCACAATGTAGAGACCGACGGAGATCAGCAGTGTATCCCAGGGGACCGTTATCGAAGATAGACCTAACAACAAGCCGACGATTGGCGCAAAGGCGAAGATCATGATCAAGTCGTTGACAGCTACTTGTGAGAGCGTGAAATAAGGATCGCCTTTGGTGAGCTGGCTCCAGACGAACACCATCGCTGTGCACGGCGCAGCGGCAAGCAGAATAAGTCCGGCTATATAGCTGTCTATTTGATCGGATGGAAGGTATGGAGCAAACAGAACGCGAATAAATATGTAGGCAAGAAGAGCCATTGAGAATGGCTTAACTGCCCAGTTTATAAACAGTGTTACCGCGATGCCCTTCCAATGCTCTTTCACTTGACCAAGCGCACTGAAGTCTATCTTCAAAAGCATGGGCACGATCATCAACCAAATCAAAATCCCAACTGGAAGATTTACTCTGGCGACTTCGAGCGAGCCAATGAATTTAACCGGACCTGGCAAGAGCTGGCCGAGCGCAATTCCCACGCCAATGCAGAGAAAAACCCAGACCGTCAGCCAACGCTCGAAGAAGCCAATCGTAGCTTCTTTAGGTTGATTGTCTGTTTCCTCATCCGCTTGCGTGATCATTGACTTATCCAGCTCCAAACCTTCACTAACAGCACTCCTTCTTTGCGAGTTGTACTGGTACTACTTCTGGTGCGCAGCAAGCTGCTTTGCTTTCGCGCTGCAACTGTACATCTTCGCCATAGGTGGTTGCTTCGCCGATTGTATAGAAGGACTCCCAGGCGATTCCTTGCGGATCATGCACCCACGTTTTGTCCGACTGTGCATAACAACATGTAGTTTTTTCTTGCTCCAGGATGTCTTGCTTGGCATGTTTTAGCCGAAGAGACATTTCCTTTAGGGAGTCTTCGTCTTCAACCTGAATTCCCAGGTGATCGAGACCGGGTTGGGTTCCGCGTTTTGAGATGGCGAAATTGATGCGTGGATCATCGAGCATCCACTTTGCGTAATCCTCTTTCTCAACAGATGGTTTGGTGTTGAAGAATGTCGTATAGAACTGAATAGATTGATCCAGGTCTGCGACTGCAACATGGACATGAAACCTTTTCATTAGCATTTGCCTCCATTATCGGCACAACAGTTTTCCATGAGGAAACTCAGCAACTCCTGCATTTGAGCGAAATCGGCTGAATAGATAATTGATCTACTCTCACGCCGAGAGGTGATCAAACCAGCATTGGTGAGTTCCTTTAGATGAAATGACATCGTAGCTGGTGGCATTCCAAAGTGAGTGCTTAGATCGCCTGCCGCCATCCCGGCGGTTCCCTTCCTGACCAACAGTCGAAAAATTTCCAGACGTGATTCTTGCGCCAATGCCGCGAGGGCATTGACCGCGTTCTTTGCTTTCATATTTCCAATACTATCGAAATAATGCGGGGGTGTCAAGCCTTTATTCAAAAGAATAATAATTCCGCCACTGTCCGTGATACTACGAGATCCTGCTCTCTCTCTCCGTTTCTCGTTGCGCAGAGCAATCGTTGCCGTTCATCGTGGGTTGGGTATGGGTTCAGCAAGTTGCGCTAGGCGCGGGGATTGCAACTGAGCTTTACCCGGAAGCTACAGCTCTGTATTCGATGACTCAGTCGATGTCTTTCTAATCAAAATAAAGTCTTGGAAATTTTTTCGGTTCCGTCAACGAGCTCAGTTGCCTCTTTTTTAACAGGCCAAGTCGACAAGGGCCTTCCGTGAGCTGGGTAGTTATGGGGGCGTAATGTTCTTGAGCACGTATTGAGTTCCTCTGCCATCTCCTGTTCGGTCGAGCACTCCGTACTCAACCAATTTGATTAGATCTCGACTCGCCGTATCCGTCGAACACTTTGTCATCTTTGCATACTTTCCCGAGGTGAGATTACCGACGAATACTCCATCCAGAAGAGTATTTAATACTTTCTCCTGCCGCTTGTTGATCTCATACTTGTGCAAATGCTGCCAAACGCGAGCCTTTTGCAAAATATCGTGTAATACAGTTTCGGCATTTTTGATCGAGCGTATCAAGCACTTCAAAAACCAAACCAGCCAGTTCGTAATGTCGAGATTGGCTCTTTGCGTAGCTTCCAGCATGTCGTAGTATTCTTTCTTGTCGATTTTAATTTGGGCCGACATACTGTAATATCGTTGCTTCATTTTGTCTGCGCGAGCTAACTGAAGGTCGGCTATTGCTCTGGCGATCCGACCATTCCCGTCATCAAAAGGATGCAGGGTGACAAAATAGAGGTGGGACGCGCCAGCTTTCACAAGCAAGTCCACGTCGTCTGCTCCTTCAAACCAAGCGAAGAACTTTTCCATTTCAAATACCAGTCTTAAATAAGCTGGTGCCTCAAAATGTATTTTACGATTGCCGTAGGGACCGGACACAACTTGCATTGGTCCATCTCGATCATCACGCCACTCCGCTACCAGAATCTCATGTGTGCCGCTATATCCAGTCGGAAATAAAGCCGCATGCCAGCCACGCAGTCGCTTCTCGGTAAGAGGCTCGTCGCATTTTTGTGTAGCTTCTAGTACAACATCAACGATCCCTTCGATGTTGCGATCGTCCCTTCGCAAGCCGCCGTCAGCGAGCCCTAACTTTCGGGCAATTGACGATCGCACCTGAGCAGGATCTAAAATTTCACCTTCTATCTCACTTGTTCGAACAACTTCCTCTGTGAGGGTGCGCAGTGAGGCCTCGTTCTGTTCCGTAAAGCCTAACTTTGAGAGCTCCAGATTGAGCGCCTCGAGGCGTTCATGCGTCTCAGCAAGAAGCGGTAATAAGGCCTCCCGGTCCCATTGGAAGCTGGGCCATTCGTTCAATTCATGGATGTACATAACGATCTTAAATGTCCTGCGGCGATTATAACATTTTACGCCGCAAGTTTTATCCAGTAGTACTAGGTACCCTAGTAGTTCAGGTGCGATAGTGGTTATTTTACTGGCTTTCACCAATATAGTGCTGATTTTTGATGGTATTGTACTGTAACCTTGCTGAAGGTAAAACGCCTGCACTATTCAGCGAGCTAGATGCGGCGATTTGTTGATTTTTCACCGCAGTTTATGGCAAGAAACACTATTTGGTGTAGTAATGGAAATGCTAGACTGCCGCTACCTTGCTGAATACACCAAATTTGGTATAATTTTTGGTGGGAATAAAGTTCAATTATCTGGTGGTAAAATGCCTTCACTTACGGATAAGGGTCATAAAAACCTGACTTTGCGTGTTCCTAACGAGTTCCATAGGCAACTCGTTGCACAAGCCGATCGCTCAGGATTGACTTTGAATGCTCATTTAAGCAATATCCTTCGCGGTCACTTGATGAATTCTGGATTTTACCCAGACATTGTCAAATCATTTTCTGGACGACTCTTTGAAATCAATGTTGAGGCCGTCCCTCAAGATAAGCAAACTGATAGCTATTTTTATTCGCGGTTTGATGTTTTTGAACAGCATCCGCTGTACAATAAGCGTCGCGCGCATTACCTCATTGGCATAGCTGATGAACTCGTATTTGGCGGCGATCCATATGGTCTGGTAAAAGACGTCGGCATCGCTTTGCTCAACTTCTACAACAGGCAAGGGCACGAAATAGATCAATTAGCCTGGCAAAAAGCAGGCACAGATCCAGAATCTTCTCATCCAACTATTAAAGACAACTGGCGTTATATTGGTGCAGATACCACAAGAGATCCCGCTCAATTTTTAATAGCGCTCGGACGAAATCATTGGAAAGACAAACAACTCATTGTGACAGGCCAAAGCCAAGATATTCGATGGGGGCTTCGAACAGAAGATGACTTGTATGGAAGACCGCGTTCACCGATGGCCAATAAAGCTGACTTTGAACGCTATGCTTATGACGTTGCAACGGCATGGGCTCGTTTGAATGGTAGCGAGGAATTAACGAGAGAAGCCTCTGACGACGGATATGAGGTTTTACCCCGCTATATTCAAAAGCAGATTGATTACGACGAATTCTATGACATTGTATTGCAGTGTCAGCGCCAAATACAGCGGCATAAAAGTACTGATTAACTAATGCACGAAATGTGTGATACCGTATGTGGTGCCCAGTCCGCAGGCGTTACGCAATTTGGGAGTGAAATGCTAGTTCAGTTCCTCACCGGTTATCGAGCCAATAGATGTCCGATCTAACATTTTCTGAAAAACGCAGATTGAAAAACTCTTGCAAATGTCTCCGGGTATGTTTTGAACTTTTCGAACCGAACGTTTAGAGATTTTGTTGCTGACGTTACCGAGATAGACGTTGAGATTGACACATACAAGATCGATGGGGAATCAAAAGCAAGGCGACTCATGTCCTCGCGTTTAATTCTGTTTTGTTTTCTCAATTCTCGAAAGTCGCCTGGTGATTTTTCGAGAATCAAACCACAAAACTAAACTTCTTAATCACCGTATACGGTGCCTTCTCAGCGACCGTATTAATTTACGCAACCTGACAATTCTGATTTGGTTTTGTCCTTACCGGAGAGGGTAAGGCACTCAGAATGAACTGCCCCAATAAAAAATCGGCTGGTCGCTAAAGACTGCCGATTTGCACATGCGTTTAATTGGTTGCGGGGGTAAGATTTGAACTTACGACCTTTGGGTTAAACTTCGAAGTCTCCGAATCGGATACGCATATGAACTGAAGCTCGTTTCTCGCAATGTTGGCGCCGGAGCAAATCGATCACTCATTCCAAATTAAATCGATCACCTAGTCCGATATTGGCCTGGACGCCTGTCAAGAAGTCTGGCGACTGTCCAACATGTCGCGAAAAGAGATGCACCGCGGGTAGTAGCGGTGATACGCACCAGGAGGCGTGATGCTAAATCGCTCAGCCTGCTGATCGTGATTGTCGGTTATCGCTCTTTGAATGATTTTCCTTATTCGGTTTGGTCTGGTTTGTCGGCGGTCGCTTTCCGGGCGCCGGTCAACGAAACACAGAGCTAAAAAAATTTGTTAGAAGCTGTATTTGGAAGTAACAGCAGAAAGAAATCGGGAAGAAGATCAGTTACTGATCATTTAAATGGTAGGTCGCGCATCAGCGGCAATCGCTACCATTTGTAGTCGACGATCACAGTATATCGTTGTTCCGGGCCCTTGCGAAATAGGAAATGAGACAGCTTGACTACGGGGTAAACCCTAGGTTCGCCCATTAGCGCATGCGGATGTCAGGGGTGGCTGGGCGTTCCGTGAGGCATATGAACTTGATATACTCGGGATTTGAAATTTTCCTTTTCAAGATCTAGGTAAACATCAATGCCAACTCGCTCTCCCACACTAGCCGAGATGTCCGCGGAATCCAGGTCTGCTTTGGAGCGGAATTTACTCGAGCGCCAATCAGGCAAGTGTTTCATTTGCGATGAATTAATCGATCTCGTCCTTCATGATGGACAGTTGGACGTTGATCACATAGTTCCATTGGCTGAAAGCGGACCGGATGATGAGAACAACTTCGCATTAACGCATCTTGCGTGCAATCGCAGTAAAGGCGCATCCGATCTTCGAGTTGCCCGCCGAATGAGCGAATTTGAGCGACTTCAGTCATCAGCGAGGGAGGCTGGACAACGTGGCGCCCACTTGGGCGACTTGCTCAAGAAGTATGGTGGTGCAAGTGTAAATTTGAAGTTGAAGCGCGAAAAGGACTATGTTGAATTTGTCCTTGATGACACAGTAATTCAGCGCGTTCCGTTATACACGGACAGACTAAGTGGAATGAGTTACATTTTCGCCGTCCTGCCACTCACCTACCTGCATCATGATGATCGGATAAATCCACGAAGTATTGGCTCCAACATAAGAGGATTGCTAGAGGAATTTATGAAGGGCCGGCCTCAGTTGCACGTGGCATTGGCATGGTGGGCTCCTGCGGTTGGTTTGGATTCAGCGCCGGTCAAGGTATTCGATGGTCAACATAAAGCCGCTGCACAAATTCTTCTTGGCGTAAACAGGCTTCCCATGCGTATCTTCATCGAGCCGGATCCAAACGTCCTGCTCCAAGCAAACACCAATGCAGGTGACAAACTCAGGCAAGTTGCCTTCGATACCGCAGTTATGCGGCATCTAGGTAGCACGCTCTATGCTGAACGAGTTAGCAAATATAAGAGTATGAAAGATCTTCGAGAAGATGATTACTCATTTAGCGAGCGTGACGTGGTTACGTTCTTCAGAGGAGAGCACAGAGAGATGCTCCGATACATAATCGATGCAGTTCGTGACTCGATCACAGTCAACAACGAAAACAAGCTGATGGAGTTTGTTGAATGGTCAGGAAAAAGCGCGGATCGCCCCCTTTCATATACTAGTGTCGAACGAGCTTTTTTTGCCGAGTTCTTGTACATGAAAGCGTTAGACACTCCGATTGGAGCGGGCATCGAGAGCGGCGACAATCCCAGACTCGTAGAACGGAAACAGATGGTACGGCTAATGAGCATATTTGCGGATGTGTTTTTTGTCGGCAGCTGGGACAAGGAATTGGGCGGACGACAGCTTGAAAGCCGACTTCAGAAGGGAGACCCCATTCCAGAGGCGCATCTCAGGGCTTGGCGTGTAGCAAGGGAAGAGATACTGGCGAACATTCTAAAATATGTTCGGTTGGTGATTGAAAATTATTACGCATACGCGGGTGAAGTTGTTAGCAAGGATGGTACATTCCAACGTGTTTTCCCAGAAGCCCTCTGGGAGCGAATTGAGAAATTCCTGAGGAGTCTCGCTGACCTGCCATGCTGGGTAGATAAGAATCTTAGTAGCACTGTATTTGGTGCAAAATGGAATCGTGACTATTGGGACCAGGTTTTTAGGACTGGGCGAACTCCAAATGGAGTTTCGGTTTTGGCAAAACCGATAAACATTACTCAAATGATTCAGTGACGGTAAGACATGTCGAAAGTAGTTGGATATCGTGCAGTTGATCGGGCATTGAAAACGGTTGCGAGCGAGGTAAAAACCTCGTTGAAGGAGATCAACCAGCAGGCGAGTAAGCTGATGAATAAAGGTGATTACGCTGGTGCGGAAGAATTGGTTCAACTGGGGCGATCCGTCACTGCATTTCAGCTCGATTTGGATTCGCTGCGCGCAAAGTGGAGTACTGTGTTCACAAGTACGGAGTCAGATGGCGACGCGGGCGAGAAGACAGCGGAGTGGGAGTATTACGTGCCAATTTTGCAAGCTCTCGTTAGCCTCGGTGGGGAAGGCTCCATAGGTCAAGTCGAGAGTACTATCAGTCCATTGCTGGCAAACATTCTTAAGCCTGGAGATAGTGAAGCAATGGCTGGAGGACGCCCAAGGTGGAAGGTAATGGTAAGAAGAGCACGTAAGCACATGGTTCAAGAAGGGTTCTTGGAAGAAGATAGTGGTGCTCGCTGGTGTATAACGAAGCAGGGGAGACGCGCTGCCCAAGAAGGAAGTCGCCCTCGCCCGGAAGGGAAGAAAACCGATTAGGTAAGCAAGATAATAAGTGCTCAGCGCTTCTAAGTCGTTCAATTCTTATCGAGTAAGTGGTGCGAACCACTGTTGAGTGATCAAGCCTTTTAGCATTGATTGTTCGTGGAAAAACAGAGGAGCGCTGGACCGACAAGCACTCCTCTGCTGAAGTTCCTAAAAGGTGGACAGTCACGCCCACAAGTGAGGGTGATTTTCTCTCAAGCTATACAAGCCATTTGAGCTTACGATTATGTGATCAATTACCTTCACTCCCATCAAATCCCCAGCTTTAATCAATGTCTCTGTCGTTTCCAGATCTTCTCTGCTTGGTGCGAGGGAACCACCGGGATGGTTGTGAGCGACTATAATCGCGTGTGAGTTTGCGATTAACGCGCCTTTAAATACCTCACGAGGATGCACTAGGGATGCGGACAAGCTGCCATGAGAAATTATTTGATAATTGCAGATTTCATTGCGGGCCGTGAGATGGAAGGCAAGAAAATACTCTTCTGAGTAGTGACGAAGGGGTTCCACGAATTTTTCCAGATCGTCAGGAGTATTGATTGGAAGCGGGTTTGCACCAGGCTCCTTAATCAGAGCTAGACGCATTTCGGGCACGAT
>ENA-ORBV01014547-ORBV01014547.1-microbial-mat-metagenome-genome-assembly--contig:-NODE-14547-length-11740-cov-5.925319_pt1 | contig 11740 bp, 10 predicted proteins | sample MGYA00237777_ERZ505514 | MGnify/ENA primary metagenome ERZ505514 (study PRJEB26160, sample SAMN06269048) | microbial mat metagenome | isolation source: Oligotrophic lake microbial mat | place... | reverse complement strand
TTTCAAGCAGAAGACGGCATACGAGATTCGCCTTAGTCTCGTGGGCTCGGAGATGTGTATAAGAGACAGGTATCCGTTATGCCATTCGCCATATCAATTGGTAAAGCCTCCGAAGTCAATTAGTCCTTCTATTCTCCTCCTTGGCCCAACAAAAGTCCCGGAAATTGACAGAAGCAAGAAACAGTGCCAGTGCTCCAAGATTCTCCACCTACCGAAACTGCTTACTGCCATGGTAGCTGCTGGTAGCTATCTATCACTCCAAAGTGCCGGTATGACCCGCTGATGTGTCGTCCGTTGGCTTTCCGTCGTCATGGCGCCACCTCACAGGCAAAATCTGGTTCAGTAAGTAGTTAGTCCGTTTACTAGCTAGCCGTAGGCTAGCCGCCGGGCTGGGTACTTGTGTTCAGTTACTGGATAACTACTATCCGTGCAACCAGCCCGCCATCAACCACAGCAACTGAAGCGCTACAGTACTACCTTCGTACCAAACGCACCTTCGAGAACTGAAAGCTCAGTGATAGCCGCTGATGGCTGTCAGGTTTTAGTAAATGGGGACTTCGGCTTCAGTTGCGTCATTTGTCATGCCAGAGCATTAGCATATGTCATGCGTGCTTCAAGTACTTGTAAATTCAACTGAACGTCTTTCTTCAGGCACAACTGATCATTGCTTCATTTCTCTTGGGCACATCTCGACGCGTCATCTAGCCAACGGAAAGATGATCGTCGCCGTGGCGTAAGCACCAGGTAATATCTAGTGCCAGTAGCTACTAACGACCGACCACCGTATTAAGTAGCCCGCATGGGACTCGGAGCCGCACATTTCACTTCCGAGCTCAGAAGGTGTTAGGAACTTAAGCTGAAGCAGACCCGAGCTATGACACAGCAGAGAGTAGTCTTCCGCGCATTTGCGTCAGGATGACGGTGCACACATCACTCACTCATGCTCTTGCCAGCCATCTCTTGTTGGCTAGTAGCTAACCTCAGTTGCTAGCTAGCTACTCCAGAGTAGTAGTTATCCAAAGTCCATCCAACGGACACTGGGCAAGGACCCCCGCGAAAAAGGGGTTTGAAGCCGTTGAGCGAGTCAAATTCGAACAAGGAAACACTTATCTTCGATTGATTTCTGTGGCCGGAAGTCACTTGAGATAGGACGAAGCGAACAATGAGCTCATACCGGTTACTAATAGTCAAGAAGAAGGAGTTCTGACATGAAGAGGGTGAATGAGCTGGTTTTGAATCAAAGCCGCATTGGTCTTTAAGTAGTAGTTGAGCCGGAGGAATGATGAATGAGCTGGTTTTGAATCGGAAGCCGCATTGGTCTCTCTCCTAGCTAAAGTACATAGTAAGGTGTGCTACCCAAGGCGAATCTCGCGAAGCGGTTCCGTTGTCCCGAGTACAGTAGTAAGGAATGTAGATCGAGGCTCCGCGTAGAGCTACGGTTGCGTCAGTGTTGGCGAAGTGAACCGACCACGGACGGAGCAAAGCACTGCAGGGCATCGATCTTTTGTGTCTATGCATCCATCCACCGTGCGAGCTGGCTCAGACTCGAGATGTAATAGCACTGTTGCTACCTAGCTAGCTACCTAGTAGCTACCTAGCTAGGTAGCTCTACAAGTTACATTAGCTTTAGCTAGTGCGTTTGAAACTGCTTGCCATCTCTGGCAAGTTGCTACCCCGTGGTAGCACAAAATAACAACCTATATAACTACCTCACCGGGTGGCAACGCCGAAAGGAGCAACAGCCAAGTGAGCGCCTACCGTCGACAAAATAGTTGATACCCGGGACCAAACGAACCCGATCCCGGCCATCCCTCATTTTTCAGAATCAATGATACGAGTGATGACCCTCATGCATCAACATTCGCAAACCGTGCAATGCTATTCCATCTACTAACTAGCAAGCTAATTCCAGCAAACGTTTTCTATTGTAAACAACACGAAGAACATTATTAGGTCCAGCAAATTCAATTAATCATGATTTTTCTTTCTTGGAATTCCCGGCTTCCTTCCAGAAGACCCCTTCAAGTTGTTCATGTCGTAGCAGCATTACAAACGTCATTTTCGTTGCTGTGCTTGCTCTTGCTGTTGGATTCTACCCTGCTCCTGCCATGCTCTATCACTTCGGTCGATGCTGCCTATGTGGCTCGTCAATTCACAATTCGACCTCGTCGTTCTCGGCCGCCTCTCAGTCCCGATTGCTTTATTGACAAGGACATGCTCTTGGTCGATGATCTGAATCCTGGTCCCGAAATTAGGGCGAATGTGGGGGATACCATTCACATTAAATGGATCAATGAATCTCCCAGTGAAGGCGTGACCATTCACTATCACGGTCTGCTCATGTCCAATCAACCATATGCCGATGGGACCGGTGCCATCAGTACGTGTGTGGTCGGACCCATGCAAACCTTTTATCATACCTTTGTGGCCGATAATGCGGGCACCCATTATTGGCATGGTCACACATCGCTGGATCGAATGGATGGCTTGCAGGGTGCCATTATCATTGACGATCCCAATGATCCTGAAGAACAAGCCCTAAAAGCATTGTATGATGAAGAACGGGTGATTTTTCTGCAAGATTGGTATCATCGCAGTGGTCCGGGGATTCGGACGGGTAAGTTAAAATGTATGGTTGGGCAGTGAAATATTGATTTTGGGCTACAGAACTCAATATTCCAAAAAATGAAACGCATATTTATTTTCTGACACGCACGCACGCACTAACAACAACAACAACATAAATATTTGAAATCCTAGGACTTGACTCGGAACCATTTATTTGGCTGGGAGATGCACAAAGCTTTTTAATCAATGGCAAGGGGCGGTACGAGGGATGCATCGCAGATCCAGAGCATCCACTGTGTGATCCAGCAGGATGCCCCGTCGATAATCTCGCAGCCGTACCCGTCGAGAGCGGCAAAACGTATCTCTTTCGCATTATTAATGCCGCGTCCCTTGTCGCCGTCAATTTTGCCATTGCCAATCACAACATGACCATTGTACGAGCCGAAGGAACCTACGTCGAGCCATTGACTCTGGATAGTTTGGATATTAATGTGGCACAACGATATTCTGTATTGGTCACTATGGATCAAGCTCCCGCCACTTCGTATTGGATGTCCACGGTGGTACGGCATCGCCCAGGGGTCATGGGACATGCCTATTTACAGTACGACAATGCACCGCCACCGTCCGAGGAAGATGATCCCATGGCCGATCACGTCGATCCAGATGACATGGAGGCAGGTCCCCTTTTGGACGCCTTGCTCAAGGGCAAGGGAGAAATGGAAGGACTACCCAATTCCGACATTTTGGGGCCAGATATCGTACCAGATCGTTTCATTGTCTTTGTGGGGACTCAAACACGATTAGCAGATACCAATCAACTTCGATGGGCTTGCAACAATGTCTCGAATTCCATGCATGTACCCAAGCCACTTGCCTTTCTGGCCCACGAGGCAGTCCATGACGTGGATGCGGCTCCTTGGCCCGACACGGATATTCGCAACACCATTGTAGTTCCCGACATGCCTACAGTGACCTGGAATTTTTCTAATGCACTAGAAGACGAGGGCGTCAGTATCTTTCATGAGCAACATGATATCGCTGTCTACAAGTTTGTCCTGGGCGATATCGTTGACATGGTCCTTCAAAATGCCGTAGCTTTGAATGGAGTGCCGGAATTGCATGCTTGGCATTTGCATGGTCATGCCATGTACGTGATTGGTCAGGGAGCAGGGACCTTTGACATGGAGACGGATCCGCTCTTGTTCAATTTGGAGGATCCAGTATTGCGAGATACGATTAGTGTCTGGCCTTTGGGATGGACGGCTGTCCGATTTCGTGCGGATAACGTCGGAGCTTGGCCCTTTCACTGCGCCATGACACCCCATGCCGTCATGGGGATGGGTTTCAATGTGATCACCAGCCCCGATATGCTCAGTCCTCCTCCTCCTGGGTTGGAGAGTTGCTTTCAAACAAGCACCAATCCGGAGGATGCCCAAGTATGCGAGTCGTTGGGCTACGAAGTCAAGGACGAGAATGCAACATTTGCACCGACAGATATGGAAACCATGGCACCGACAGAGGATGAAAACGCATCGGCGAGTCCACCCTTTACGAACGGAACCATGGGATTTTTTCCCAGTAACGGAACCATCAATGGAACGATGGGAAACAATACAATCGGGTTCCCTCCAATGAATGGAACAACAGCTGTACTTCCAGGAGTCACCATGGCCCCTACATTTCCACCTGTTCCTAATTCATCTGCGAGACAAGTCAGTACAAATGGGATGCTTTCTGAAATAATAGCCGTCGGTACTGTTGGTTTGTTAATTCTTTTGATGAGATAACAATCAGGCTACGCAGCACTTTTTTTTCACTGCCGACTGAGTCCAAAGACAATCCATATGAACCAAAATTGTAGGATATTGCATAAACAAGCCTAACAAAAATCCAATTGGGTGGGTCGATGATCGTTTATTACAATACGGTACTTTCTAGTTGTACTTCCTTTTTTTTCCCTAGTATTTTAAACACTTCCTATTGTTCTGCATCTTTCTGTTGTCGCTTTCGCTCTTTCTTTGCCGCTTTGAGGTCTTTGGCACGCTTTACTTCTTCGGCGGTCATGCCGTCTCCTTTTGTCTTTTTATACCTCTTGCACAATGCTCTATCAGCTTCGTTTTGTTCCTCCGTACTGGTGCCTCCAACATCCGTACCAGATGGTGGCTGTTTGCCTTCAGCTGTGCCTTTGATGATACTGCTGCTGTCATTCGATTTGTCTGCACTTTGGGGCGTCTTCTTGTCGGTTACTCCATGTTCCCCATTCTGCTGTTCTGGCACTTGTTCCTCTTTCTCTTGCTTGTACTTTATCTTTTTTTGTTTCTTTCGTTCATCCCGTCGGACCAATATTTTGGCTCGGTCGAATTCCTCTCCCAAAAGCGTTGGATCCTTTTCCAGATATCGTCGGCGTAACTCTTTATTGTGTTCTAGCTGATTGTCACTGGCTTGAGGTTTGCTCCATTCCAGGCCACTTTTATTCGACGACTTTGCTTTTTTGATGTTATTGTTGCTGCTGGTGGTGTTTTTCTTGCTACTGCTTCCATTAGTATGTTTTGGTGCCGACGTGACAGATGATGATGATGTTGTGGATAATGGTGGTAGCGGTATATACGACGGCAATTCGTTGACAGCAGTATCATTGTTGCTTTTGATATCGGCAGTATTTTCTGTGCCCGTAGTTGCAGTGCCACTTGGTTTTGCCAATCCTTTTTTCTCTAATGCCTGTTTGAATTTGCGTTCTTGAACATCTTTATTCCTCTTTCTCTTTTTCTTCTTCAAAGACGGCTTTCTGGCATCGGCAAGCTCTTGTTCTTTCAGGGTCCGATTTCGTTTGAGAGCTCGCCGTTCCAAGGCTTCTGCGGATCGAGTCATTGTCTCTGGTTACTAGCTATTGTTTATACTCGCTGTGGATTGGCTACAACTATAGACTGCAATATCGTCTGCCATTTGATTATTTTAGTTCTACTGTAGTACTAGTACTGTACTAGTACTGTATCATGTATGATCTATTCATTCAATTGATTCATTTTGGTTGTCTCTGTTGGAAAAATAAAGGGATGAAAGGGTTAAAAATCAGTGGTCCGAGATGGATCCTGATCAAATCCATGATAGGGACTGGGATATGTTACTGAAAAGATGTGCGACCCCCATCCTGAAAGGGGACAGTAGGAATGATAGGGATCAGGATACTTAAATGAAGTTGCCCCCATCCTTTTTTGTATTCGTAGCGCCGCCCCTAAATATATAACTTAGACATCCTAGTGGCAGAGACAACATTCCTGGTTTCCTTTCTCAATTTACAGTCAAACATTTAATGCACTAGAGCCCGTGTACCCATGTTTTAGTCTTAATAGTCACCATTGCGGGCCACAGATGCGGCGGCTTCATCATTGCTAAATTGTTCCTTCATGCTGACTCCTTCCGTCATACTGACTCCTTCGTCTTCACCACCACCGCGACTGCGCAATGCGATGCCCATACAATTGGCAAAAAATGTCACCGTGGCGGGCCAATCCGAAAAGATCCCCAAGATCCCCACCTGATCGTAGAGGACATGCAGCAAGGTGAACCGATCTCCTTCGGTCAGATCGACCAATCCATCATCCGTGGTGTTATAATAAAAACCAGTCAAACCAGGACCAGCTCGTTCTAGTGTCCATGTTATAATCTCCAAACCACGTTCCTTGGCCGCCAGCGCATAATAGCTTGGTTCCATCAAATGTTCCGAGTCGGGAGCTGCTTGGACCAACATTTGCATGGGAGGAGCCACAATCTTGACATTGTTGGACACCAAAAACTCAAACCAGTCATCCATTTCCTCCTCCGTAGCATCGTAATTTTCATCCAAAGCGACCGCCTGCTTACCAAATTCGGGTTCATTTTGAATCCAATAAACGACATCGTCGGGATTGAAACTCTGAGGCCAAACACGTTCGGGAGCAATACCCGCAGCCACGTATTCGTCAATCATTTGTTGGGCATAATCTTCTTGGCTATAGTCTCCTTCGTACGGCATTTCCACGGCCGGGCTCTTGAGCTCGGGTGTGAATTTGGCGTCCCACGCTTGCATCAATTCAATGCTTTCCATGTGGGTCGGAACCTTGGGACACACTTCCAACGAGTAGAGATCGGTTCGAAACGCCGCAGTTCCACCAAAGGCATATTCTTCGGGTGTCGTCGCATTGACGGCTCCACTACTGGAATCCATTTTGGCACAAAGCATCTTGATCTCTTCCAAGGTAAAATCCGAGGCACAGCACGTGGGGTCCTCTCCTTGCATTGGTTCCCATGGTTTCGTGCACTTGGCATTGAGCTCGGGAATGGTCACGACATTGGTGGTGGTATGCAAATCGCATTGATCGTGACGACAAATCAATTGTCTGTCCTTGGTAAAGGTGACATCACATTCAATGATACCGGCTCCCATAATGGCCGCCGCCTTGTACGACTCTAACGTGTGTTCGGGAAATTGCATACACGCACCACGGTGGCCAATGGAAAAATCGGACACTTGAAATGTCATCATGTCGTTTGCGCAAGTTTCTATTTTGTGCGTTTCATGTACCGTAATGTCGCCATGAGAAAGGAGCGAGAGAGAGAATGGTAAGAAACCTGTGGGCGGGGCAACAAACTGCCTCCATGAGTTTTGTAACAAAAAAACACTTACCAAGTTGACTCTTCAAAGGGGTGTCCCGCATCTGATCAATCAACCAGTAGGGGCGAGGGCCCAATTGAACTGGAACCGCCGAGGCTGCTCCAATGGAGAAAAAGAAGGAAACGAAAGCGACTTTCATTATATCGAACAATAATATTTGCTTGATGCCAGCTTCTTGCTCGTCAACGATCAAAGACAAGTAATTTATGCAAGAGAAAAGTGATACCAATTCAACAGGTTCCAGGGAATCAACCGTCTGCTCTCTTGAGGGCAGAGAAGATTCGGCATTCGAATCTTACTTTTATCTTTGCATGGCTCATACTTTGTGGTATCAATGGCCAGGAAAAGATGAAAGAGAAAGAATGAATCGTATGGAATATTAGTGTCATAAAACCGTCGGCAAGAGCAAGCTCTTGTATTGACCTCTGCCTGCCAACATGGGGTGCTGATGAAAAAATGAGGCAACGAAGCTCAAATTAATGATCCGAATCAATGAATCTTCCTGAATCTACGGCAGTGCAATCGCTATTACTCTAGCTAGCTAGTAGCTACTAGTAGCTAAAGCGTAGCTAGCTACTAGTACCGGTAGTCACGCCCCTCTGTGTTGTACGTACGTCGTTCTTTTCAACTGAGAAGATGTGCGACCGCGAATCCTGGAAAGGATCATCTTGTCGATAGGGATAAGGATACTAAACGAAAAGGTGAACACATCGTACATGAATGCGAGTAAACTGAAAGCAGTCTTTTTGTGTTACACGACTTACACCTACTCCTGTATTATTTTCAGAAGCAGTCTTTTTTATTCAAGATAGGCACAACGAACTGATTTATGTCTTTTATTCTGATTGTGCCCTCCCGCATCCTTCAAGCAAGAAGTGTGATCTTGTATGCCGAATTCCATTAATTGGCCAAGAACGGTTGTATATGTGCCGGCACCAGGAGACTGTAACGCTAAATGTGTTTACTTCGACGCTTCGGATTTCCTCGGCTTCCAAGTTCCAACAGCTCTTAGCTATACTGTAGCTTCCAACATAGCCAATTATTACTAATTTCTCGCTGTCTTTTATCGGAATTAACTAGTTGAATTGGACTTAGTGATCCTTATTTATCCCTTCTTTTCTCTGATTAGGGTCCCACCTAAAGGTGATGTGTGTATTCATGCCATCAGACGGTGGCGGCGAGATTGAGGCTGAGGCTGTAAACGTGAACTCATCTTCAAGCGACAGTACAATTCCTAATACACGCACGTTTGTGAAGAACACACGATCACCTATGCAATTTAAAGTGTACCAGTCAGAAACCTGTCATCGCGGGTTCGGCCTCAGCGCGTTTCGTACAGTACTGATCTACAGTACTACTAGTACTACTGTAAGTACTGTATCCCGAGTAGCAGCGGTGAAGGAGTGATACCGGTGCAAGGTACGACTGCACCTGGTACTATGGTCTAGTATTGTACCAGGCGTCTATTTTACTTTACAGTGGTCAGCGGTTGTCTGTTCTACAATCATGTACTTCGTAGCTACTAGCTAGAGCCCCGTTTTTCCCTTCCAAATCACAGTTCCACACAAAACTTTTTAAGGGCGATTGGATACCTTTTGATTATCTAATAGCTTTTGATTGCATACCTAGCTAGCTATTCATAGTAACTAAACAAGAAAACAAACATGAGTGGCTCGCCAACAAGTAGATCCACTAGAAGCAAGAGGCATAGCCCAAGCAAGATGGCTTCATCTTCATCACGCTTGCCGCCCACGGCAAATACTCGTGCCACTCCTGATAGGTTAACCAGATATGATACCAAGAAATCTGTTCGTTTTGACGACGCACCACCCCTAGTCCATCTTGTCCCCAGTACTAGTCAAGGAAGAAAAGCTACTGCCAAGGACGAAAAGTACAAGAACGATCTTCTTGTACTTTTGAAACAGGCTGATCTCTGCAAAGCCGAGGGTGCAGCTGAAGTTCTGGATGATATTCACGTCCTTAAAGTTCCAGAACGGATCAAACGAATCCTCCAACTTCACAAGAATCGCAACACGGCCGAAGCCAGAGGCTTGGAGATCCATTTGAGCTCGCGTTATAACAAGCGATGCGCACAGCAACAGCTTCAATGCATTAATGTTGTCTTGAACGATCAACAAGACCAAAGAGAAACGCAAGGCAGAGTAAGTGAATCCTGGATTGCCGAGGTTGCCATGAAACATTCGCACAGTGCTCGTGTCATGGCGCGTGTCTTGGCTTTGGCCGATGAACAATATGTCAAACACCTCGAACGGCAAGAAGAAGAACGACCACACGAACGACAGTCACCCCGTGTTACCAAACGCAAAGATAGCATGGACGATAACTCGGGCCTCACGGCGGACATGGATGCGTCCGGCATGTCCATATCCCAATCCGAGCGGACCAGAATGTCCCAATCCGAGCCGGTCAATACAGGCACAGCACCATCCGTCAGACGACGAGGCTCGGTTGTGACTGCCGCGACCATGAGGGAAGATCGTCGCCGCCGCCGTGCTCGCGAACGGGATGGCCGCCGATCCGTGTCCCCAGGTAGGCGAGCCAGTCCACCCCACCCAAGCCGCAAAGACCTGCCACAGCAATCGCCCTCTTCGTCCCCGACAAAGACACCATTGCTGCGCAAATTCTTGGCCAAGACCTTTCTACAAAGCAAAAGTACCAGCAATGTCATGGCGACGACGGGGAGCATGAGATAATCCCAAAAATAATAAATGCATTCCTTGCACGAATATAACTTTTACCATACTTTGACTTTACAATCTTTCTTCAACTATATAGTACTGGTACCTAAAGTAGAGCAGAGCAGTTCCAGCCGCCTTAATGACGGCACATACGCAGACACCAAATTGCAGCGAGTACGTAAGTTCTGTAGAAGGCACCCACTGCGATTGGTTCGCTGTGGACCAACATAGATCCTAGAAAGTATAAATTATGGAATAAGTTTATTCTACTCACATCTACCAAAGTAATGAGTTGATGACTGTCCTTAACAACCAACCGATTCTTGATAACCAGAACTCCAATGCAGAACTCGGAAATGGTTCCAGTACTGTAGCTCTGGTGAAGGGGTTTGTTTATGCCACACTGTTGAATTAGAACGAAGCATACCTTCCTGACAGACTTGTATCTTGGTTCGACCTCTTGGCTCGATCTTTTCCTGCGGCCAAAAGCACGTTTCGTAGGCAGTCAGTGTTGGATTGGATTCGCTTTGGAAAGATCTGGTTCCTCGTCTCTCTGTATATTGCAGTAGGCTGTACTACATACTCATAGGTATGTACACGACAAAGCTAAGGCCAGCCACATACACATGTCAAATCACCCAAAGGCAAGGTCTGCAACATTTTCGCCGCCTCTAACATATGGACTTTACAACTTTACAAACACTAGGTAATATAGAGCAAACATTTCGTGGTATTCTCGAACATAGTATCGTGGTACGTGCTGCGACAACAGCAAGAGACCGAACTATACATGAAGGGTATGTGACACTCACTACTAGCTTGAAAAAAAGCGCAATGCATGAATCAAACGAAATTGGAAGAATCGAACGTGTGGACTACGGAGAAAACTTCCCAAGGAGAAAAGGAATGCTTGAAACTTGATAGGGAGGGTTAAGCGAATGACGAACTTACCGAAAGCGCCGAAAGTTTTGAAAGGAGTATGAGCCCTTCTCGAGATCTGTGCTTGGTAGTGAAACATCCAAAACCAGAGAACGTAAAAAAAAGAAAAACGTAACGGATGGGCTTTCTTCTGTTGCTTTATGAACATGCATTCAATATATTACATGTGTTCCCTTGTCCTCTGTTCCGTTCCATCAGTTGGAGGACAGCGGCACCCTATAAGCATCACAAGTTTCTTGAGCACGCTGGTGCAACCAAAGGAATTGATTTGTTCCGTTCATTTACTCATTGCCTTGGGAGGCAAAAAGCGGGCCTATCAAGGTCTACCAAAATCGACAAACAAGCCAAGCAATCTACCGAACATATTTAGCTTCATTGCCATTGTCATACTATTACCATTGGTGACGTGAATTTGCTCAGTCGCCCTTCGACTGGCTAGCTTTTTAGCAATGTTTGTATTGGTTGTCTCCGCTCACGTATCTATTGTAGAAAGCAGAGCCAAGGCAGGCAGGCAAGTATGAAGGCTCACCAGCAAAGCGCTAGTTCGTTGCTTGCTTCGTTGGTCCACTACAAAATGAATCCCACTTTTCCTAGAGCCAGGAGTCTCTTTGTGCGGAAGTACTAGAAGGCGCCTGTTCCTCGTGCCAAACCTTTCGTCTTGCTACTACGACGTTGGCCTAGCTTTTGGTTTCCAATGATTTCCAGTACTGTACCAAGCAAGAGAGGACGCCACCATTGACACAGCAGCAGATTCACTCGATCATTTTAGTCTACTCTTCGGATGCATCAATCGCATTTGTGTTTGGATGTGTTCCGTTCGGCTCCGAGGCTAACCGGCAGGCAAGAGAGATACTGGAGTACTGGTACATGTAGTTAGTAC
>ENA-ORBV01014546-ORBV01014546.1-microbial-mat-metagenome-genome-assembly--contig:-NODE-14546-length-11741-cov-4.398320_pt1 | contig 11741 bp, 10 predicted proteins | sample MGYA00237777_ERZ505514 | MGnify/ENA primary metagenome ERZ505514 (study PRJEB26160, sample SAMN06269048) | microbial mat metagenome | isolation source: Oligotrophic lake microbial mat | place... | reverse complement strand
CCGCAGACAGCCGTTCGTGATGCAACGTGCAAGGGGCTCGTCCGCAGGTCGCACAACTGGCCCGCTGACACATCGATCCCACACATGTGCAGGATCGATCCAGTCCTCCAAGGGATTGATTCGGTGCCACTGGCTGCGTCGATTCGACAGGCCAGATCCCTCATTGGGATCACCAGCAACAGCTGCATTGGAATTTTCCATGCAGCTCTGTGGTGAATTCTTCTGGAATGTTCCACAGCACCGGTTGCTTTGAACATGGCGGTCGAGGACCGTCAAGGCACATCGACTCAGCCTCGCTGTTGGAGGCATCAACCGGCTCTGTCAGAGCAGTTGTTGACAAGGCTCCAAGCCCCCTTTTGTTCAAGGACCTGACAGATCGGCGCTCCTCTTTTTGCCAGGTGCCAGCGCAGCCGATCCAAGCTCCAAGCCCCTCATTTGCTCAAAGCGTTTCGGACCCAGTTCGAGTCCCACTTGTGGCAGCAAAGGGCTCTGCAATTCAAAATGAGCATGCCAATTTGGCACCCAAATGCTGCTTCCATCTTGGATTTTGAACATTTCAAAGGATTTGAGTGGCTTCGAACCATGGGCCGCGAGCAATCACCAAGAGGTTCTGGCAGAGGTGGAAGAGGCCACAACCAAACCCAAACCCAAACCCTAACCCAAACTAACCTCGACAATGAGAAACACATTGAGATCGCTGCTATCGCGCAATGCATTAATGAATAGATTTGGGTTTGGGTTTGTTTTCAAATTACATTTTGGGTTCGTGCGTTGATGCTTATTAAGTTCCCACGACTCTTGTTTTTCCAACCGGCCGCTCACATTTCTTTTTTTGTAATTACGCAGCGCGCTCTTCGCTCCAACCTAATGGCAAACTCTCATGGCCACATTGCTTAAACTTCCGCATCAGCAAGGTTCTAATCTTTAGACAGCGCTGCTAGCTGCTAGCCATGCTAGAGCAGTTCACACCACCACTGAAGTGCAACTGGCAGCTTGAGTAACCACTCTTGAGCTTTCTCACAAAGTGGAAGAAACAGAGTTTTTTTCTTCGATCATGAAGCTTCTTCGTTTGCTGCTCACTGTCAATGTTGTTTTCCGTCCGGGTTTGCCCTTGGCCCATGCGCAGTTGCCGCAAGAAGTGCCTCCCAACCGACTTCGGGGCTCCCTCTTGACGGTTGCTGCCCACGGCAACACCAACAACACAAAGGCACAGGACAACAAGCAGGAATGAGCCTTGGAGGAAGAGGGTGATTTTCCTAGCCCCGACATTGCCGGAGACGTGTTTTCGACACTCACCACACAAACCAGCTATGGAGCGTTTTTAGACGGAAATGATGACAACGAGAGTTCCATGACATTGAAAATCAGTTTCCGCGAAGGCGCGACGTGCACCCGGCACGCTGCACTTCCGCCAATTCGATCTGGCCGCAGGTTGCACCATGAAGATATCGGGAAAGGACCTCCCGGATGGAACGAAGCAACAGTACAAACTGTCCGGAAAGGGCAGGATGAATTTGGAAACGTTTTGGACCCAGCATGTCAAAGATGACACCATGTTTCTCGAAGTCCGATGCGCCGAAGGCCTGGATCCAAGGAAGGATGCTCAATTTGAAATTGATGAGGTAGCGGCAGGTTTTGTCCAAGAGGATGAGGATGCGGCCGGAATCATTTGTGGGAATCCGGATTTTGAAAATGCAATTTGCTACACAGGATCGACACAGTGCCAAAGAGGGCGAGCAGTGGCCCGATTGCTTGCAAACAGAATCAGTCTTTGTGCAGGATGGCTGGCGTCCAGCAGCAACCATCTCATCACCAACGAACACTGCCTTAAGTCTCAGGCCGATGCCACCAACACTGACTTTGAATTCCTAGCCGAAGCCCCCGCTTGCGGAACGCCGAATTGTCAACTGTGTCATCCCGGACAATTCACAATCTCGGGGGCGAACTTTCTCCGGGCGAACGCCGATCTGGACTGCGCCTTGGTTCAGTTTCCCAATCACAACCCCGCCGCAACCTGCGGCTTTCTGGAGATCGACAACCGCGTGGGCATTCTGAATGAGCAGATCTGCATGGTGTCGCACCCCGCTGGTCGCGCCAAGGAATTTGTCATCAGAAGCTCCCATCCACAAGATGCTGGTGCTGGGTTCTGCAAGCTCAACAGCCTCTTTGAACCGTCTTGTGGTGCAATTGTGCCATCCTGTGGATGCAAGTGGTTTCTTTTCACTCGTGCCTTTTGTCACTTCCAATGAAAGAAGTCACTGATGTCATTTGAACTGCTTTTCGTTGGATCCACAAAGACTGCTGCGACACGCAGGGGGGGTCGTCCGGTTCGCCCGTCCTGGCGGCCTCCAGCAACAAGGTCATCGTGTTGCATAACTGCGGCGGACGCTCTCCGGATTGTTCCACCGCAAGTGGGAACCCAAATCGTGGTGTGCCCATCACGGAAGTCTTTGCGGAAATAGGCAGCATCATTGGCGGCCCAAGTCCGCCAGCCACTCCAGCTCCGACGCCAGCTCCGACGCCAGCGCCAACGTGTCCTGCAGGCTACAAATCATTCCAGCTCAATTTGAGAACGGACTTTTATGGCTCGGAAACAACGTGGCGAGTCACGAACGATTGCACTGCTACCACAGTGAGGAGTGGTGGGGGCTATTCCGACGGATCGGAATTCGTAGAAACTTCGTGTCTCCCGAACGGGTTTAAATACACCTTCACCATATTCGATTCCTTTGGAGATGGGCTGTGCTGTGAGTACGGACTTGGATTTTATTCTATCTCTTATGATGGAACGCAGATTCAGACTGGATCAAACTTCCTAGATTCTGAGAGTCTAACCTTTGGTTCATGCCCGGTTCAAACAGCACAGCCTGCACCGGCTCCCACACCGGCTCCTACACCGGCTCCTACACCATCATCTGCTCCCACTTGTGCAAGTGGAGAATCTTGTGCAGAAAGGTTGGCAAAGCATGTTTCATCCACGGCAAGTCAGATTAGCAGCTTCTTTGGAAAGTGGTAGCTACATTGCTCAACATTTTGGTGTCAACGCTGCAGTGGTTTGACAAGTGAAGAAGAAATGAACTGCATTGTTTTGCTTTTCAATGTTGCTCAATGTTAGTTCTAGTTCAAAGAAACTAAGAATTGATCACCACAATTTGACTTTTCAAACTTTGCTGTGGTGATTTTGCAATTTTAGTTCTCCATGTTCCATTGTCAGCCATTCCGTGCTTTGTTTTGTGGGTCCTCACCGTTTCCTGCGCCAACACCCGTTTCAACTCCTTGTGTGGTCGGAACTGTTTTGGTGCGCATGCATGTTGATGTTGCTCCAAAGGTGGGTGCCAGTGCCCTGACTGGCAATCTTGGGGCCAGAAGCACCTGCAGCCATGTCGGCAGCGCTGTCATTGTTGCTCCCTGTCCTGACAGTCCCAAGGCAAGTCGGGCACAGTCAATCCAACAGTTTTGTTCAGCGGGCAACACAACAGGAACATGGACTCAATTTTGTTTTTTGTTTTGTTTCTTTTTTTCTGAAAACAGGGAGCAAGTGGAGTGATCACCAATTTTGTGGTCACTGGACTGGCGCTTCCCTTCCATCCTGGATGTCACAGCGCCACAGGTTCCGTGCGAGGAACCACTTGCAATCTGGCCAATGAATCCCATGTGTTTTTGGACATGCCAATTGCGTCAGAGCTGTCTTGGGTGCTTTGGAGTGGAAAAACTCACTTGGTGGCATCAGAGCTCCAGGCGGCAGATTTGAGAGAGCCACACCCATCTCCCTCATTTTTGGCTGATTGCAAAGTTGAGAATGTCACTTCTTTGTTTGTTCGGTCACCCGCTTTGTGAGCAATCTGTGTGCATCCATCCTCTTTGTGTCCCGAGTTCCAGACCAGGAACCAATGTGCACCCCAAAGGAAAAGACACAAGACACAATCCGGAACACAAGTTGGAACGGAAACGCTGAATTCCCACGCCGCGTTCCATCACGATGTTGCACAATCCTGCGGGCTTGTGGCAACAAGTGCATTTCACCATGACAAAACATGCGCACCGTGCCAGCAATCTTGCCAATGAGATGTCGATCTTGTTGGAGCATTCGACCAAAACATGGAGCTTTTTGCATGGCAGTTCAACGCTCACAAGTTTCAAATTGGCGTGTGACAGCATCTGTTCTTTTGGTGAAACACCAGGGCAGGAAACTTTGTTTTGAGCATTGTCTTTGCTGTGTTTGATCTCTTGTTTGCGGTCGAATTTTCCGTGAAGAGTTGTCGTTTCTCACATTGACATTTGTCGCAGTTGAGTTCTGCGACAATGAGCGGAACAGCGAGAACGGCATCTGCTGTCATTGCTCTGTCTCCAGCGGAGGAGAACAAAGCTGACAAGGATCGTTTGTTGACTGCTCTTGTCAATGTTTGCGGAGCGCCGCATGCCAGATGCAAAGATCACCCCATCATGCTTGCTTTGAAACACGATGGCATTGCCTTGCTTCGTGCGGATCTCATTCACATGACAGCAGCCGACATCGGTGCCCTGCAGTGCGTGAAAGGCGGAGCGCTTGCGGCTTCCACCGAGGCAAAGGCAAGAGCAACCAGAGCTCCAGCTCCAATCAGGCAGCGACTCCTCCCAAGAAGGAACCACTCATGAAGTTTGGTGTGAACACAGCCACCACCAACTGTGCCCCTCATGCTGCAATTGTGCAGTCCATGAGAAAACAGCAACCTGCATTCAGAAGAATTGCAACCATGGCCATGATGTTGCCAAGTCCATTTGCACCAGTCAACTCGTTGATGTGGATGCCGAAAAACCCATCAGGACCCCAGCTGCTGGTGACAAGAAGGCAGAATGGGACCCAATTCAGTCTGGTCTGGATGTTGAATTCAGCGCTGCACCCGAATGAGTGCCCATGTCAAACGAGAACAACATCTCCACTCCAACCCACCCAAGGCCTTCGCTCACAATGTGAATGACCACACACACACATGTGCTGTTTTTGAGCTTTGTTTGGCGGCATTGCTCCTTCAACTTTGCATGTGAAGCTGCTGGCAGACAATTGCTACGGTCGTCACACTGTCATGGTTGTTCAAACTGGTCGTTTGGCTCCGGCTGCTAGCTAGCTAGCCGAAACCTTGAGCGATTTGTAAGCTGATGTAGCAACAACGATGATTGCCTCATTTTATCATTTCCGTGTCCTATCCCTACTGGTAGCTACTACTGACAGCCACCACAGGGTGGCATAGTCTACTACCTAGCCTAGCCAATAAACAAGTCAAACATTCGAACATTTGTAGGTGTTTACATGCATTACTACTATACAAGCTAGTAGACAAAATGCTTTAACAGCCGGGATATATCCCTTTTTGGATAGGCAGCACATTTGACTGGATGGTAGAGTTTTCGTTTCTGAATCGGTGCATGCCGTTCCAGATATTGCGCCTCGGATTCTTTCCAAGCCCCCCAGCCGGCAGTCACGAATTGACCGACGCGAGGTGTCATGTAGTCGATTGTACAATTCAAGTTGTAAACAGAACAAAGAGGACTCATAACGGCTTCATGATGTCCTACGACTCGGCCCACCAAAACGTTGTCCAGCAATGTTTGGGCAAAGCGTTGGGATAGACGAATGATACCCCAACGCGTCAGCGAACGTCCCAGAGTCGAACACCGATGACGAGCTGTCCTCGTTATGCTGGAAGTATTTGCATTCGGCGGCATGCGGATGGTGCAGGGAGTCGCGGTATACCAATGCCAGTCTTTTTCCACGTCGCCCCCCGTCGCAATCATATCATAGGTACTTGGTCGCACATTCTCCGTTCTAATATCCGCCGTGATGGCAGTAGAATTATTGCCCAATCTCGGCATATCATGGTCACTCCTTTGAAAGTGTTCTCCAAATAGATCATCCCATCGTCCGGTATAAAAGACATCATTTTCAATGTGCCAGGCATAGTTATATTCTGGGTGTCGCACCATAAAGTACAAAAAGGAAGATTTACTGGCTCCTGCTCGAAGATCGTCAAAACCTTCAAGAGGTCTCTGAGATTGTTGTTGACTGTAGAGTTGAATTCCCAATTTGTCCCGAGCCTCTTGTTCCAAAAACTGAAAGAGAAGGACACTCTTGCGAAGTTGTAGACTGTGGTCATGAAGCGTTTTGTGGTTGTGTAAAATCCAAATATCTCGTTTGGGCGCCTTGTTTTCGGCCGTCGTAGTATTGACCCCTGCTGTGAATATGAGGTGACGCAGTCTGGCAGCTCCACATTCATCCAAATAGTGACAAACCCAAACAATCGCAATTCTGTCATTGTTGTCCGAGCTATCACGAGTGTAACTCTGGTTGTTCGTGGAAATGGTGCTGTTCTCACTCATGGTTGCGATGGCCAACTCTCTCGTTCTTGAAAACGTCGCGTCTGTCTCGGATGACATTAGCACACGCTGCCACTGAGGAGGCACGACCTGTACCACCGTGACGTACAAATTGAACAACATCAACATAACCAGGACAAGATAGAGCGTTCGAGACCCCGTCCCATGGGATGATATATATTTCATTGTGGGCTTTATTGAACCCATAGGTAAAGTAACTGTTGTATCTCCATCATCAGTTTTAAACTTTTAGAGACAGCTATTAGAACCACTTTGACTTCGTAGAATGAGTTGGATAAATTAGGAACATTCAGATAAATTGAAGCATCGGAAGATTGAGAGATCTGTTCCGCAGCCCTAACCCTACAAAAATGGATCCCGTTGCCCTGCAAAACCACGCTTGTTTGCGTTTTGCGCTTGGGCTGAAAAAGATCAGCTCTTCCACACTGGGTACAGTAGAAGAGCACTTTGCGTCATCTTCAGGAGAAGTGAAAGTCTACCAAACCATTACAATCAAAAGGCAGACTGGGGAGGGCACTTAAAATTGTAGTTGCTTCAAGCTTCTAGGCATTGTTGGGAATGATTGCGGGTTTGTCTGAAATTCATTCAGAGTTGTTTTGTTTCCACCAAAACATTTTGATGGCACTCATTGCATGCTAGATTTGTGTTGTTTCTGAACCATCCTTGTGGCATGATGGGTCACAGAATAACTGATTTATCAACTGAGAATGGAATTCTAGCTTGCTCAATTGTGCTTCTGTGCAATGACAAACAAAAACATCAACACTGATTCACAAAAAAATCTGCCCCTGCTTTGACAATGCAAACAACATCATGCATCCATCACAAGGACACCATTTGTCACAGTTGTTAAAAATTAATTTACACCCAACAGATTGATGCTGGAATGCTAATTCAGGATTCTCACAAAGGAAGCAAAAAGAAATGGCAAAGGTGCAACATTTTGTCTCCTCAAAAATGCATTTGTTCGTTTTTGTCTCCCCCATCAAGTTGGGCACACATGCATTTCCACACATCACAATTTTCAGTTCATTCAATTGGTCTGGCATAGCAGCTAAATGGCCATGCAATGACCACCAGATGAAATTGCCAATGTCAACACAATGTGGCTGTCTGGCTGCTGATGGCATCTGTGCGCCTAATCTTGATGTGCATGCGACACTTGGGCCAGGCGGTCAGGCCCTTCACTGGTCATTGCTGATAGCGATGTGGCCAATGCAACGAAGGAGGGCAAATGGGCAATACTCGAGCTCGTGACAAAAGTCTTACCGGTATTCATGGGCATCGCAAGTAACAGGCTTTATTTTGTACGTAGTGTAGGTTCTGTAACCCAGCCGATTGTTCCCTAAGAATAATAGTTTCTGACTATTTTAACCGGCAGCAACCAACCTTTGCAAGTCGAGTTGGGTACTGCACCTTCACCGTTAGCTAACTGAATTTATAAATGACTCAGAGTGATAGACCTGAGTTCCGTACTACTAGTACAACCTTCGGGTTAGCTAACCGAACCTAGACCTCCGAATCGGTCTAATTGCATACTGAAACTGCTGTACTAAAAATTCAGTAAAAGACTTTCTATGCCTCCGACATCGGAATGTACGAGCAATGTCAGACTGACGCAGCTGAAACCAGAACTGTAGCTCCTACGTGGACAAGAACTAGCAAGAACATTGAACCAGATTCCTTCGCTGGTACTGCTGCCAAGCGCCAAGCGGAATCTTGGCCGGGGCGGCTGCCAACAACTTCTGTAGTGTACCATAAAGTACTAAAATAGTAGTACGGGTAGCTAGCTACTGTAGCTAGCCAGCGAAAATAAATATTGGAGTAATACTTGACATACATGTACCGGTACTTGTAGCAGAACGCGCTAGCTAGCTAGCGGTACTTGTATCGGGATTTATATTACAGTTGGTATGTATATGAATGAAGAAATGAAAAATAATGAGGCTTGGAGCGAGAAACTGTAGGTCCAAATGCTGAAACCTGGATGAAAGCGTTTGGGAATCAATCAGACCGGTCCGATATCGATCCACAGAATTATCGATACTCAACGGTTCGAGATATCACGAATTCATTTGATACTGTAGGACCTATCCATTGGATTAACAAAAGATGGTGGTGCATGAATATTACTCGATCCCAGAGACAGAGCTAAGGGGTATAACCCTTCGGCAGCTGCGGTCTTTATTTACGTATGTTGAAGAGCACTGCGAAAAGGAAGAATGGACCGATACAGATGGAAACCCTTTGTCGCCACAATCAGTCAATCTCTACGATGTTTGCACGTGGGTTATCAAACCACTCACACAGGAGCACCAGTGTACTGTAGCTATGTTGAGCTCATTGCGGCAACGGCAGAGGATACAGAAAATAGTGAGAGGCAACAACGACCCAAATGGTTTGTTTCTCATTTTTGGGGAGAGAAACTGATCAATTCCATCAAATGCCTGGAAGAACATGCACGTTGCCGCAAACTGGATGATAATACTCCCTACTGGATTTGTGCCTTTGCCAATAATCAATGGGTCTTGGAGAAAGAAATTCAGCCTAGTAGTGGTATCGAAAAGACCTCCTTTCGCAAGGCCTTGGATATCTGTGATGGAATCGTACAAATCATTGATGAGAATGCTGAATGCTTTAATAGGATTTGGTGCCGCTATGAAGGATTTGTGGCACTCACGGTGGGCGCAAATACTAAACTCTACGATTTTGTAGCCAAGCGCACACCCCTTGAGCTTTGGATTCGAACTTACACATCCCATAATATTTTAACGTACGATGTCGAGGAAGTGGATGTGGCCGAGTCATCCGAGGGGAAATATACCGATGAAAATGGCGTTAAGCATGTGAGAGAAGTTACCTGGGAAGCCATTGCTCTTCTGGATCAACGGTTCGAAAATTTTGATGATGTTTTTCAGTCTACACCCCACTTTGATCATGAGAGTTATGATCATACGAGTTATTGGACTGAGAGACAAAATGCATCTCAATATTTTCCCAAGAACATTGTGCCCCTGGCACTGTCCTCCGCTGTGGAGAATGCCGAGGCCTCTTTGGAAGATGATCGCTTATCCATATTGCACAACGTCCTCCGCTACTTTAATCCAAACCATGATTCGAGCACTAACCCCCCTCCGACTGAGCATGATAGCTATTCCAGGTTGAACAATCTTTTACGAGCACGGCTTGCCATGGCACTTTGGATCCCCGCTTCCCGTGACAGCGATGAATGGGGCTTCGAAAACAGGGCACAACTTGTCCGGGACTCCGGGATCAAGGCATGGAGCCTTGATGCTTTCAAAATAAGCATGGACCAGGACTTACTCGAAATCGCACAAGCATTCCCCCTTGAACTGGAAGCTCTGGCGCTGAGTTTCCACGATTACAACACTGATCTGTCTGTCATCGAAGTTCTTGCAGCGAGTCTGCCTAGATCACTTCAGAAGCTGTACCTCGCTATTTACGCTTCGAGAGGTTTCCCGTGGAAGAGTCTTCCCCCGAATCTCACCGACTTTGTGTTGGTCCTGAAAGCGATGGAGGAAGAAGAACTTGATTTGTTGGCAAGGGCACTACCGCGAACGCTGCAGAAATTGGATCTACGACTGGACCGGGTCAGAACTACGAATGCTGGATTTCGCGGTCTTTTGGAGCATCTCCCTCCCGGGCTTCTGAAGCTGCAAATCTGCCTCGGCGGAAGCGGTAAATACCACAAGGATTTGACCAGTGAAGTTATTGTGGACCTGGCTAAAAAGATTAGCGACCTTCCATCTCTGGTCCATTTCACCCTACGCTGGGACCAGTTTCCAGATAAAAAAGATATTGACAGGGAGAAGCAGGATATCGATAGTTGTTTGAACTTGCTGCGAGAGGCGTGGTCGCCACGTGACCCGAGCGAAATAGTTGTGCAGTGTAAATTGTTTTAGCTACTGTACAACAAATGTTTTGCATAATTGAAACATCCTCGTGAACAAGAGCATCAGGTCAAAGGACTTTTTCCAAGACTATGGTCATGAATTGACCATTCTAAATGTCTCCATTAGAGATAAAAAGTGAAAGCCGGTGAAATAAAATTATGGCTTTTTAGCATTCTTAGTTCACATTTAAGCTTAGCAACACAGTCCGATGTCACGTCAAAGAATGCTGAAGGATCTCAGCCATGTAGACATGTCTGTTAATCCAATGCAAATAGAAAGGATGCAATTTATCAACAATGTCTTACCTATCAGAGCAAGGAGCTTGCTGTAGAAGTGGGTCTCATTCAACTCAAATGTCTTTGTCAGCCCCTCATTCTGTCATTTGCTTCAATTGACATGCTGTCAGACCACAAGTTTAGCAGAAAAAGAGCAATTGCAGGGATTCTTCCTTATGACTAAAATGTCCCCTCCATGATCAACTTGTCAGAGCTTGAGCAACATGTTGCCGTGACAGTCTGCATGATGCATGAGATTGAACAACAAGAGGAGCACAAAAATGCTCACCTGTGTGGGAGAATCCCTCTTAGCTCATTGGCACGGGGCCAACATTGGACCCACATGGTTTTAAACCAACCTGGTGTCTCTTCTTCTATGTCTTGTTCAACTTCATCGGCTATTCTTTTTTCTTGAAATCATTGATGTTGATTGAGATTCTGTCTTTCAGCTGCTGGTGTGCATGAAATTCTTCTGCTTGACAAAGAAAAACTTCTGCCAGCAGAAAAGAACATGATTCTAGTAAATCTTTGTCACTCCATTTAAAGCATTGCCTTAGCTCTTCTTTGCTCATTGTTTGCACCACCACCAAGTCACTGCACCCTTTCACAACGTGGACATGACTCAGAGAGTCTCCCACACTCAACCGTGAGTCCACAATGTGAGGCTTCCTCTGTCGTTTCCTCCCTTTGCAATGCCATTTCCCAGTCACTTCATTGCCATTTACCTTGCTGCTCCTGGGCACCAACAGGAGTCACAACTTCACTTGGGCTTGTGTGTCCAAAGAGCCCGCCAGGTTTGAAACACCTTGTCTGGCAAAATGGATTTTGTTTCAAAAGCTAACTCTGATCCTTTCCTGAAGAGATTTAGATCATCACCACATTTGAATGAGGCAATCCATGTCTGTTGCTTCTGGTTTCAGAGTTTGAGAGTTTGGTAACCAATTCAATTGGGTTTTTTTCGTGCTTAGTGAAAAACAGAGATGGCTGAGATTTCATGGATGATTTTGAGTGTTAGTCTGGTGGAGAACTGCTCCTGATGGTGGCTTCTAGCTTGTTGTGCAAACTCACAGCAATGTTTAGCCAAATTTCTTGCTTGACTGGAGGTTCATTGATGATTTACTTGCAAATCACTTTAAAATGCCCCTCAGGCATGGGTGGTGGATTCAATCCAATCCACATT
>ENA-ORBV01014545-ORBV01014545.1-microbial-mat-metagenome-genome-assembly--contig:-NODE-14545-length-11742-cov-3.358594_pt1 | contig 11742 bp, 8 predicted proteins | sample MGYA00237777_ERZ505514 | MGnify/ENA primary metagenome ERZ505514 (study PRJEB26160, sample SAMN06269048) | microbial mat metagenome | isolation source: Oligotrophic lake microbial mat | place... | reverse complement strand
GTCTCGTGGGCTCGGAGATGTGTATAAGAGACAGGTATGATGCAGATCATGTCTGGCTGTCCGTGGACGGCTGGAGCGAGGACTTCCTCTTCAGTGGTTTGAGCAGCTGGGCTGACGAGGACAAGCTGTTGCTGTACGCGGCCGCCTCGGGCGTGCTGGGGACTAGGCCACATGTATGCAACTTTGACTCGATCCGTTGTGCACATTTGGCCACGCTTGAGGGGGGTAGCACCGATGGCACAGCTTACCAAGCTCATGCCCTGTGTTCTGCAATATTATTAATGGTCAGGTGGAGCAGGGCCCGCTGCGGGAATGGTTTACTGCTGCATGGCTCAATCAAAGCCAAGGTACGGGGTTCTTGTTCTGACGTGACGTGTGATGCCATGGCTGATCTGTTCTGATTTTGGTGTTAACTCATCCTCCACACAGCAATCGGAGCACAGCTGGGCACCACTGCAGCCGCCTTATCCACTCCCAGTACGGTAGCCACTTATGCCTACGACACAGTGTGGCTGTATGCGCATGCACTGCAGCACATGGAGGTACGATGAACACTCAATGTCGCGTGACGGAGCTAGTGCTCTAACCTGCCCGTGGCAATTGCTGCTCGATCCGTACCTCACAGGAGGCGGGCCGCAACGTCAGTAACGGCACCGATCTGCTGACTGCGGTGCTGAACTCAACCTTCTTCGGCCTGACAGGAGAGGTGCGTGCTGTCAAGAACTCTATGCGGAGCGAGTCCCACTGTCTTCATCGTGACCTCGCATGGTGTGCTCTCATGTCTTGATAACTGATTCTGATGCTGTTTGTATAGGTGTCGCTGCAAGCGGCACTGGGCAGGCGACCCCGCTACGATGTGGTCAACTGCCAGCGGCTGCAACCCCTGACCAATGATGACGCAGTTGATATCAACAACATTCCCAGTTTCCAGGTGGTGGGCTCCTGGAGCACCTTCGATGACACATCCGGTATGGTGATGGTGCTGCTTGCCGTGAAGCCCAAGCTCAGCTGATTGAGTTGCATGCTAACATCCTCTCGATGATTACAGTGGCGTCTCTGGGGCTGATTGCGCCAGTGATATGGGCATCAGGCGATACCAGGTTGGATAGTGCATGATTATTATGCTCAATGGTGATCACATTCACGTCAACCTGATGTGAAGGGGTGTTGACTCTGTGAGCCGCATGTGTCGCCTGCCGTGTGCACAGAGTACCTTCTGACCGGCCACACTCATCGGAGAGCGTTGCCAAGAACCCGTGGTTCATTGCAGGTGCGACAGTGTCTATGTTCCTGCGCATGCTGCATCAACATCCGCCAGAGCACACCGCTCATTTGATCTTGCTGGCTGTGCTATCTGGCCGGCAGGCGTGGTCCTGTGTGGACTGCTGTTCGTGGCGCTCGCCGTGCTGTACCGCTATCGACAGCGCGTCAGCTCGCTGGAAGAAGAGATGAATATGCTGATCACCCGCATCTCCAGCCGCAACATCAACGGACAGGTACTCGCTGCCGTCCGTTGGACGGGTGCCTGTGTTCTAGGAGGTTTGCTCATCAGAAGCACGTTGAATGATGCACTATACAGGCTGGTGGTGCTATGGCATCAGCAGACCTGGACCTACTGTTGCAGTCTCCGATGGAGCGGATCATCAAAACTGCGCTAGCTTTGCGGAGCCACCTCAGCGATATCGCTTCACGCTGCACCAAGTACGCCCTCGATGCTCATAGCTCTGTTAGCACATGCTCACCATGTGTGCTGCCGTATTGATGTGGAACCAGTTGGCTGTGCTGTTTCAAGCGCGAGAAAGATCTGCTGGATCAACTGATCGCCCAGCTGATCACAATCGATCCGAGCACCATGCATAACCCAGACACGCTGCTGGACACCATCATCGGGGGACAATTGGACCAGTCTGGTGTCATCGACGAGGACCGCAAGCGGTGGCTGCTCCAAGAGCTCATTGCTCATGACGCCTATGGAGGTATGGTGTCCGAGCTAATAGCGCTGTGACCAAGTGACCACACGCCTCACAACTGTGTTGTGAATGCAGGTGGATCCTTCCTACAGGACAGGGAGCGCCGCTTGTTGGAGCCAGAGAACTCAGAGCTGCGATTAGATCAAGGCAGCATTCACGGAGCAGACTTTCAGCCGGCCCTGCATCCGGGTAGGCGCATCTCGGATACGGGCTACGCCGCGAGATCAGAGTCCGTTCCCCGCCACTCATCAGTTGGCACCGTAGCTGCCAGCGCTGCACTGCAGCCCTCGTTGCACCGAGCAGGACAGGGTACTCATCATGATCGATCCGCTGTTTCCGCCCACTCCGCCCTGGTATCGTCAACCGGCAATGCCGGTGCGGCACCCGCTGTGGCTATTGGTGGCCAACAACAGCCCAAACCGGTATCTCGGTGGCGACAGCTGCTGTTTGGCCGCTTTGCTGGCAGTGCCAATGATGGCATTGCGTCATCCAAGCAGAGAGCAGGTAAGGGCTCCAATAAACCGCTTCAGCACCCTGGTGTACGCCGAGCTCTGGGCTCCACTGTCATTGGTTCAGCCTCGCCCCACTCAGCAGATCATCACCGCAACTCCATGAGTACGCCTGCCGGCTGGGCGACAGTGGAGGACCCGTATGCGGAGAATAAGTACGCTGATCCCACTAGCCACAGTGATCAACGACCCGTTGAGCTCTACGCGCCTGATATGGCGGACGATCGCGTGCCTCACTCTGAGTCACGGGCCATATCAATGGCTGACTCCAGCTCCGGTGTGCTGGGAACGGGTTCTTCCTCTACCAGCTCGCTACAGCAGCCAGTACCTCTGTTCCCCCGCGTGCGGTCGTCACCGGCCATGTCTTCACCCAAGCGCCGCCCTGCGGCTCTGGAAGTGGGATCATCGCTCACCGCCCGGTCCGCTAAGCGCGCCAAGCAGAAAGAGGCCGGTGATCGATCAGGTAAGGGACCAGTCGCTAACGTGGTGCGTATTCCATCGACGGGGCAGCTGCAGAAGATCAGCGAGGGCCGCAAGGAGGATGGTGACAGCAGCAGTGCCTCACCGCTGAGTGATATCAGGACTATTACGGTAGGCGTGGGAGGACCGTTGGGGGGTACCCATCACCATCCGGCATCGGGATTTAGCACTGGCACTAATAGTAGCGGAACTACTCCCAAGAAGCCCAGCCCTAATCGCGGGACCAGTGTGGGCGGGTCACCGGACACTCCGACTCCGACGACCGCTGATTCGGCCGGCGACCGCGCGAGTCAGGCTCAGCCACAGCCTGCGCAGCAGAAAATGCAACAGCGATCTCCCCTGCGGCTTGCAATGTCTTCCGCTAACAGCACCTTGCCTAACCCAGTTCTGATCATGCCGCCAGCGGCCGCACAGTTTGATCGATTGAACTCCGATGACATACCGCGTGTTTCGTCAGAGGGACCCTCCTTCGGCAGAGGTGACAGTGTTCACTTGGCCGCGGTGCTGAACAGCAATGACTCTGGTTCGACTACCCCATCCCCGATGCATGCGCCGGCATCATTGGCGACTGTCAGTGACGGTGCAGGAGCGCCTGTGTCCTCTGACGGTCATCGATCTGTACAGCGCGCGTCGCGACCATCGGTAGCCGCATCTGTGCACACCAATGAACCCGGTACACCAGGGGCTGTACGGTTCAGCTCCACCTCAGCTGCGCCATCCGTTGGTGATCAAGCAGTGGTGCCTCCGCTGAGTCCTCCAGATTCAGTGGCAGTGGCGGCGATGAAGGCCGCCAAGACCCCGTTTACTGTGGAGGTGCGGAGATTGCATCTCCACCATCACGGGCACGCCTTCTCTGAGATACCGGCAGAACTGGATGCCGATCCTCCTCGCACTCCCACCGCAGACCCCGACCAGGTCGGCACAGATCAGACAGGCACTGGACCATCGTTCAAGATCAATATATCCCCGGTGGACGTGACTCATCACCATCAGCGACCGGCTCCAGTATCAGCTCCGCTGCTGACGTCATCATCGGAGCCTGCCTATTCATTCTCAAATCAGCTGGACCGTGCGGATAATGCTGCAGCACTGTCTGACCCAGCCCATACGAGTGTGTCTGCTGCGGGTGTGAGTTTGACGCTTGGAGCTAGCACCGCGGAGCACGTGTTAGCAGCAGCTAGTGGCGCTGGAGGCCTCAATACTGCTGGCATGCCCAGTATCAGAGAGAACTCCATCGAGCGTGACTCCTCGGGTACCGGGACTGGAGATGATGATCATGATCGAGACACCAACACCAGCACCAGCGGCCTGCAGGCACATCTGTCTGTGGCGCCATCACCGTCTGTACCGCGCTCACCAGGGCACTCTCCATTTGGCTATGCTGATGACTCCGCAGACGTCGTGTCCCGGCAGAGAATGGGTTCGGACAGTGCTAACGCGTCTCAACAACCGGTTGACGCGGACACTCCTCAGCGCAATGGCAGTTCAGCTCACGGCCGGAGCCAAAGCGGAGTTACCGGAGCCAGCCCAGGTGCCGTGGGCTCAACATACACGCGATCTCGAGCGCGCAGTCGCAGCGTCAGCAAAACTGGGTCTGATCGGGATAGAGATTCCGATGGCACTCTCCCCTCCCACGGGTTCCTGACCTCTGCCGATATGCTATCGGTACCTCAGCCCCTGATGATGATGGCCCCATCGCACAGTGAGGCTGTTGCTGAGCTGCTCAGCCAGTCATCTTCGACAGCAACAACAGCGCCACATTCAGATGACAGCAGAGGCGTTCACGTCGCCGGATCCACCACTCATTTGCACCCAGCTAGTGCTGGTCCTCCAGTCAAGCTGACTCGACCTGTCACCACCGCTGCTGACTTCATTACCCCAGCACTGACGCCTACCAGCGGGCGTGATAGCGGCCACAGCGAGAGTGAGGAGGCTGCATTGGTAGCCACCGGCACTGTAGTACAGGGTCGACATGCACTGACCGGTGCTAGTGCAGCTAACACGCTCGCGTCATCTGTGCGGGCCATCAGTGCTGTGATTGATGGCACAGCCCCTCAACGGCGATCAGACATATCATCTCCGTCATCGTCGGCTACGCTTGGATCAGCCACTGGCAGTGGTGGAGCCAATGTATCCCAGGACCATGAGCAATCAGTGGCCCAGCAGAGCCAGCAGCAACGCCGAGGCAAGATTGGCAGCTTACAGCACAAGCAGTCCCTCGTGTTTCTCGATCTGCATCTGGCAAAGCTGTGCACGTGGGACTTTGACATGTTTCACTTCGCTGGCACCTGCAGCCGTCCCAATGCTCCCAGCAAGCCCCTGGCTGCCGTAGGTTACACGCTGCTGCACCAGTTCCAGCTCTTGAATAAGCTGAAACTGGACCCCGCAGTCGCGTTTAACTGTTTGGATGTCATCGAGGTATGTTGGTTAGGGCTCGAAGCCTGCTTGTACCGGATGCGGTCGCAATCGCTCACTGCGTTCTTCGTGTGTTGTACCATTCCGACAGAGTGGCTATCACGCGGATAATCCGTTCCATAACGCGTTACATGGCGCTGATGTGGCTCAATCCATCGGTGTGCTGTTGTTGGAGATGGGGTACGGGGCTGTGCTTGTGGCTGCACACTGATCCTGTGTCTAGTACTGACGGGCCCTCACTCTTCAACTGTGATGCGTAGTCTGTTTGCGCAGATGTCATCACACGAGGTGTTGAGCCTGGTGATCGCAGCTCTGCTGCACGACTATGATCACCCGGGAGTGACCAACGCCTTCCTGATCAACTCCAAGCACCCGCTGGCGATGTTGTACAACGATATATCCGTGCTGGAGTCACACCACGTGGCCGCTGCCCTGACGGCGATGCAGCGGTGAGTTATTGCTCACTGCTTGTCATAATGCTTCAATGCGCGCTCAACGACTGGCGTGTGTGAACTATGCGATTAGGCCCGGATGCGATATCTTCGCATCGCTCGATAAGAAGGTAAGTTGTGCCTGCCGCTGAAGCGCTGTGCGTATGCCGCTTTGTATCACGGAACCGATCTCAACTTGCACACGTATTCGTGGATGCCTCGCAGAAACGAGCTGCTTGCCGCAGTCTGGTGATCAGGTTAGCCGTCAATTTGCTGCAGCTGCTTGTGATGCGCTCATAGGGACCTGACAAGCGTGCTGGTCTTGCCTTGATGTGTTACTCGCAGCCTTACGTTGGCTACCGATCTCAAGTCACACTATGAGATAGTGAATGATTTCAAGCGCAGAGCACTCGCCGCGCACAAGTTTGAAATGCTGGTTCACCCACAAGGTACGGGCATAAACTGGTGTCGTGTATGACCTCTTTCAAACTGCGGAGACTCAGTGATGAGCTTGTACTGTGTCTGGATAGGTCCCCCAGCAGCAGGTTGGGAGGGCAGAAGGAGGCGCAACACACTGCAACCGCAGCTGCTGCGACATCAGAGCGTGCGCTCGATGAGGTCATCTAACCAGGTACAGGGCGTACATCAGATACTACTTTGCTCTAGGGACACACCTGCAGTGCACTCCAACGATGCTTACACTGCTTCAACCACTGCCAATGCAGATCACCCCCAAGATCCGGCGGATGGACGCTGAGAGTATGCTGATCACCATGAAGATGGTGATCAAATGTGCTGACTTGGGTCATCCCGCTAAGCAGTGGTATGCAGTACGCTGCTTGATTGAGGACGTCAATTCGGTGCTGCAGGCTGCTCGTTGATCGTGCTTGATGCCATGCGGTACGCAGGGGGTTGCATTACGAATGGAGCTGCCGCTTGCGGGACGAGAACTTCCTTCAAGGGGATCGAGAGCGCCAGCTGGGAATGGAGGTGAGGATCTCATTCACGATCGTGTGTCAGGGTGCAATATGGCTGACCTACATAACACTGCTCGTGGTACGGTCATCAGGTGTCGCCGTTCATGGACCGCTATCGAGATGCGCATTCGTTTGCAAAGAATCAAATTGGTATGAATGAGAGCACGGGATCCACACTGGAGATGGTTGCAAGGCAGTCACTGACAATTTGGTGTGCTACAGGTTTCTTTGACTTCTTGGTGTATCCGATGTGGGACGCCTTCGTGAAGCACTTCCCTGCACTCACTTTCTGCAAGGTGAGTGATCATATTCGACTGTGTGTGCTCTGGTGGTTGATTAGCTTACGCTTACGCCCTCGTCTTACTGATGCCCCGTACTTGCAGGAGCGGGTGGACGTCAACAAGCGCACTTGGCTCCGGTTCGGTACCGCTGATGGTGACGTGTCCTTGCTGTTCAAGCAGCCCCCGCCGCTCCTTCACGCTGGAGTCAGCAGTAACGCCTCCTCCACCCCTGCTAATACACGACAGCTATCCAAGGCACCAGACTCGCCCGTACTCACTGTATCGTCCGCCCATCTTCCAGGCAGGACACTGGGCTCTGAAGGGACGCCGCGCAACATGAGTGCTGTGACAGGCGCTCCCCAGCTTGCGGCTCCACCTCAACCTCGCACGCCAGTCAAAGCACCAGCTACTCTTCAACACGCCACGCCTGTGCTGGCTCCCATGACGGTGGCTGGTCCGGCGGTGATGGAATCTCTGTCCGCCCGGCGTCATCAAGACGATCCGTCATACAATAGCAGCAGTCACGAGCGAGACCGACCTGCTTCGTCTTCGGATGTACAGCTCCGACTATTGGACGCAGTGTCGCAGGAAAGCAGGCCAGCTGTTCAGCATGGACCCGATGCGATTGAGGTGGTGGTGATCCCGAGTGTGAAGCCTGCGTCGCCTGTACCGCAGGCCGTGCAACCCGGTCACGCAGCAGCGAGTGCACATGGGCAGGTGCATGGCCCACATCATCACCCGGTGATTGACACATCGATCACGTATCATGATGACGAAGACACCGACACGGCTGCTGGCAGGAGTAGCACTGCTGCTGTCTACCACTCGCAAGCGCAGGGTGATCACGCGCAACATCAGCTGCAGCATGATCAACAATTTCATCACCGCCACCACAATTCAGAGCTGGTGACAGATACAGGCAACGGGCACCGCAGCGAAAGTATAGTGTTGTCTCACTCGGTAGCTGGATACCTGAATGTTGAACTGCCGCCATCTGCTGCAGATAGTGATGCTGATGGTGCTGGTGCCTCTGATCGTGATCGGTGATGTACACACGATCTCTCTTAACCAGTGCTCCCATTGCGTTATCAGCGCGTGCTCGATGACCATCTGCAACGGCGCCTTGCATGCCTGCCTGTACCGTTCCAACTGTGCTTTTCCATCTTGTCATCGGGAACTTGTATCGCTTGTACTTTGCTGGGCTTGTTGTCCTGATGGCGACGCCGCGTATATGTATGGCGTAGCCGTCTGGGACAGGGCCACCGCCGTGCAGTGTGTCTGCCGGCCATGTAATTCAGTCGTGCTTTCGCATACGGCCATCGGATAAGCCGCTCTGAGCGCGTATCACTAAATCATGATCCCGATATACGATGCACACACGCTTGATATCACGCAGTTGCAACACGATATAGTTTTGCACGCGCGCGCGCTTTGCGAAATATCACACAATCGGTATAACGATTGACATATAAAGTGGTTGACATACTTGGTGTCAACGCGAATACAGGAGCTATATTACATCCGTCCAGTTCTAGAAAGTGTGATTCAGGAACTGCCAGGTTTCCTACTCTATTTCAGGCATGAAGAATCCATCAGTAAAGTGTGATTTCGTTTGCATCAACTCTGTCGGTCTTAAAACACATTTCTACAGCTCACTCTGAGCGGCTGCGCTATACCAGAAGAATATACCTAAATCACATTGAACCCACGAGTTCACATGTACAACACGCTACCACCAGTGCACATGTACCGCACACGTACGGCAACGGCTCAGTGCCCAGCTCCTAAGTTCGAGTCAGTGTCCATGCCAGGAGCTGGCGCTCCTGCAGGGCCAGGCGGAGCCCGTGGAGCAGGAATTGAAAGCGGCAAGCGAGCCGCAGCATCAGCTGAACTACTGGGTCCGGTACTAGTGGTCGAGTCGAACATTGCCGGCAGAGGCAAAGAATCGGCAATGATATTTGAGGGTTGGACACTCATAGTGGCGATATCGAGAACATCAGCATCTTTCTCGTCTGCAGCATCTTCGGTGACGGCAGTAAGTCCAGCTTCAGAGTACTCCAAGTCGTGCCATGCTGGAAGCTCGCACAACAGCACATATTGGGTCAGATGGGTGTCTGCTGCAGCGCAGGCTAAACACTGCATCGAGTGATCATGCGGGCACCTCTGACGAAACTTGTACGGCTGCAGGGAGAAATTCTGGTACAGGTGCCTGTTCGGTACCACGAAAAACAAGCTCAGCTGCCGGCCAATTTCTTTGCGCAATTCTGCCACGGCATTCCAGGAGATGCCGTGATGGAGCGATAGGGTGAATTGGAACAGCAGGAGCAACAACGCGGGGACAGGATTGCCCTTGATCAGCGCATCGATGGCCCCCGCATTCTTCTGCAGCGAAAAGATCAGACGTCTCGCTGGACACGCCTTGATCTTATCCACGCTCCAATACGTGTCTCGAGTATCCATATTTGGAATCAACACGTCGGAGCCCAACGAATACACAGACATGCCGTCAGGCAGCTGAGCTATAATCTCGGCTGAAAGTTTGTGCTCCGCATCGCACGTGATTGACAGATACTCCTCACGCGACACAACTGCTACTTCGAACTCTGCAACATCTTCGTCGTCGGACGTCGAGGCTGCCGCGCCATCATTCTGCTTGCGCTTTTTCCCACCAGAACGCAAAGCAGGCGGCGGTGTGCTTAATCGGCGAATAGGGAACACAACGCCACGGCCCAGGGCAGCTCGAAAGACCGTCTCTACCATGCTGCCAACCAGCGCCCGACCTGGATGCAACGGATCCCGTACAATCAACTCCATGAATTCGAAAGTTTCCCGAGCTTGCTTTTCGATCATCCGAGCGGTGGCCTTAATGGCAATATCAGGAGACGCCCAGTCAATGGCAGCAATGTTGCCGTAATCACGACTCGGGATGCAGCGCAGCAAAGCGTTGATGGCCTTCACGTTGATGGACCCTTGAGGGCCGAGCACGTCGCGGATCTGAGCCAAGTGAATCGTAAGGAGCGACCACAGCCGACCTGAAACCGACGAAAAACCCACCACATTAACCTCCACAAGACCCAGTGCTTTGTCGAGCTTTCGACTGCCAAACTTCGGCCGGTGGACGAATCTGATGCTGCCCCCGAATCGGATGAACCGGTCACCACCCGAGCGTGGTTTCAGCCGCAGAATCTCTTGCTGTTCCCATGCAGGCCCAACCCTGATATTTGAACGGTATCGCCACATAAACCGACAAATCGGAGCAGCAGCTCAGTCAAGACAACGAGCCTACATCAGCGCCGTATCCTTGTCCAGGTTGAGATCCATCACCCGTCTAGTAGAGGACACAAACACTGTGAAGCATTCGTAAAGCTTCGCCTCTTCAGGACGGTCTCTGTAATTCAACAAGCCGCTTTGTTAGGAAATGAGGTTCAGTGCGTGTGTCCCAAAGGACGCGCACTCACAAATCCCAGAACAAAACGGCCTTGCTCGATGACGTAAGCTCGCGATGTGACTCAGGCCCCCCAATGCGACGTTCCACAATGATGCGATCAGCTGCCTGGTCCAAACGAATGGAAAGATATAGCTGGTGTTTGTCCATGTACCAACCGAAACGAATGGACGGATCCTGCATGAGCCACCGCACAATGAAGTATGGTGAAGTCGACGTTTTGCCGATCCCTGGAGATCCGACAAAGATGACGCCTGAATTCATTTCGTCCTCCTCTTCCTGTGGAATCCCAATGATATATGATATTAGCTGGAAGCAACTCTCATCTGAAAATGAGAGACACACCTCGTCTGGAGCAGGTGAAGTATCTAGCCACCCTGCTCGAGATTGCGCCAACACCGAGAACAGATCCGCGTAGCATCGACGCACCATGTACTTGGAAGCCTTCAAAAAGAAACCATCCCTGGCTTGCAGCTTGATCACACGACGGGCGTCGCCAACTTCGGCACGTTGGGGGGCCACAAGGGAATGAGATGCTGGATCAAGGACCAACAGGTGCTGTCGGTGCCGCCACAGCAGGTTGAGCAAGTTCGCAACTGCCCATCGAAAACACATATCAGCTAAACGCCAAGAATGCACAATCCAGAAATGATCTTACCACCAATTTCTCGTCCCGATAGTGGCACTGTTTCGGGCTTCTCTTCCACAGCAGATTTTCTCTGCTCACGCTCAACTAAACGCAGACAAGGCGCGAAAAAGAAACAGCGCGACAACAAGGGAGAGGACTCAGAAAAGCAAAACGGAGCAAACTGAAGGGGAACATACGCTGGCGGAGATCGTTTTGGAGAGCAATATATAGATCTCTCAGTTGGTTCTTCTCGTGCTGCAACGGCTGCACAAGCATCATCCGTCTGTCCGCCGGAACATTCTGCGCCCTCAACTCCTGTTCAACGTCAGCAATACGCTGCTGGACTGTGTCGATCTCAGTATGCGTTTGCTCCAGCGCCGCATGGACGTCTGCGATGCTTCGGACGGAAGCCATGTGTTTTCTGACATGCACGTGTCGGAGTTTGTGCTCCGACGGTGATCGACGGTTTAGCGTCTTGCTTCCACGACAAAACGTCGTTTGCGACCGTGAAATTGAAGGTCTGCCCAGCATCGCCCCCAAAGCGCCCAAAAGACCATCGACGTAATTAGATGTGGGCAATCCATAGCGGAAGTTTCGTTTTGGGAT
>ENA-ORBV01014544-ORBV01014544.1-microbial-mat-metagenome-genome-assembly--contig:-NODE-14544-length-11742-cov-5.565281_pt1 | contig 11742 bp, 8 predicted proteins | sample MGYA00237777_ERZ505514 | MGnify/ENA primary metagenome ERZ505514 (study PRJEB26160, sample SAMN06269048) | microbial mat metagenome | isolation source: Oligotrophic lake microbial mat | place... | reverse complement strand
CTCCTTGCGATCCAAGCACTCGCGCCCGTTCCAGCAGATTGACCGCGGTCTGAATGGCCGACTCGGCAGTATCGGTCTCTGTCTTCACGCGGCCCAGGTTCTGCTGGATCTGGTCCACCTTGTCCAATCCGGCCCGCGCGCTTAGCAACCGGCTGATGTCATCCGGCGAATCCGATGGCGTCGAGATTTTCAGTCCCGAGGTCAATTGCCGCTGCGCCTGTTCGGAGCGCCGCTGCAGCCGTGAAACGTCCTGCAGGAACTGTTGTGTCGAAGGAGGTATGCCGTTCACCATGTCAGTCGTTCCTTGTTCTATCGCAGCAGGTTAATCAGCGTGTCGGTCAGCGAGTTCAACACGGCAAACAGTTGCGCATTGGCTTGGTAGGCGCGCTGCGCCTCAATCAGCCGCGCCGCTTCTTCATCCAGCGACACTCCAGACCGGTCCGCCCGTAACTCCCGCGCCTGGGATAACAACTGTCCCTGTATCTGCTCGCTATCCCGGGCCCGCGACAGGTCGCGCCCCACCTGTGCGCTCAACTCCCCATAGAACTCGTTGAACGTCACCCCAGCTACTTCATTGGAATCGGCCAGCGCCGCCAGGCGTAGCGCGTTGCCGTTCCCGCTAGGCGCACCAGCGTCCGCTGCCGCTAGTTGCGAGGGGTCCAGCGGATTCACGGCCAGCGTCTGTGCGGCCCCGGCCGTGATGTCATACGTGAATAGATCCTGGGTCGGGTTCGCGCCCCCCGTGTCGAGTCCGCCCGCCAACACGTTGTTCACCCGATCGGCAAACGCCTGCGCCAACTCATTGAGCCCCGCCTGGTACGACGGAATCAAGGTGTTGCGCGTATCAAACAGCCCCTTGATCGACCCCTCCGCCAGATCGGCAGTGATGTCTTTGCCAGTGGAGTTCAGCAGTTGCGGCTGGGCATACGAGAAGTCGACACTAACGGGAAAATGCCGGTTCCCGATGACCAGCGGATGCTGCCCGCCCATGCGCCTGCGCCAGCTCCTCGTCCTGCTCCTCGTCCCGCTCTGCGTCCTCGCCTTCGACGGCTGCCGCCGACGCGGCGCCAAGAGCGAGAAGAAGGACTACACCCGTCAGCTCGAAGCCGGCCAGCGCGCTCTGGTCGAGGTCGACGCCAGCCGGCTGCCCGCGCTGGTGCTGACGCCCGCCGATCGCGAACACGTCCGCCGCGCGCTTGAGCGGAGCCTAGCATTCATCGCCAAGCCGGGCTCTGCCCGCTTCTATCCCATCGGTGGCATCACCCGCGATCAGGTGCAGGCGAGCGTCACCGCGCTGCGTGATCTGCTGGCGACGCCGATCAGCGATGCCGAACTCAATGCCACCATCCACACCCGCTTCCGCGTGCTGATGAGCGTCGGCTGCGACGATCGGGGCACCGTCCTGTTCACCGGGTACTGCACCCCCATCTACGAGGGTCGCCTGGCGCGCGACGCGCGCTTCCGCTTCCCGCTTTATAAGCGTCCGGCCGATCTCGTCTCGGGCACCGGCGATCAGATCGCCCAGCGGCGCCTACCCGACGGTTCGCTGGTCCCTTACCCCGCCACCGACGAGCTGCTGCGCAGCAGCGTGCTCAACGGGCAAGAGCTGGTGTGGTTCAGTGACCCGTTCGAGGCCTACATCGTCCAGGTCCAGGGCTCGGGCAAGGTCCGCCTCGCCAGCGGCGAGATCATCGACGTCGGCTACGACGGCACCAACAACCACAAATACCATTCGATCGCCGAAGAGATGATCGCCTCAGGGAAGATCAAGCGCGAGGAGCTGTCGCTCGCCACCATGCGCGCCTACTTCCGCAGCCATCCCGACGAAGTGCCGGTCTACGCGGCGAAGAATCCACGCTTCATCTTCTTCACCCGCACCAAGGGCGGACCCTTCGGCAGCCTCGGCCAACCGGTGACCGCCGACGTCACCATCGCCACCGACAAGACCATCTTCCCGCCTGCGGCACCAGTCATCGTGCAGACCTCGACGTACGATCTCAGCGGAGCGCAAAGCGCCTACGCCGCCCTGCGCGTCGATCAAGACAGCGGCGGCGCCATCCGCGCGCCGGGCCGCTGCGACCTCTATACCGGCGAGGGCGACGCCGCCGAGCGGCGCGCCGGCTTCCAGCTCGCCGAGGGCAAGCTGTTCTACCTCATCCTGCGCGAGTAGATGCCAGAACGGGTCGGCCCAGCGCACCCTCGCGCCTGGCGTTGCGCCGGTGATGCTGTCCGACCACGGACCACGGACCACGGACCACGGACAGCCTCATGTACCGCGTGAAATCCATCTTCGGTCCAACCCTGCAAGGCGAGGGCCTGCACGCCGGCATGCCCTGCGTTTTCCTGCGCCTGGCCGGCTGTAACGCCTGGGATGGCCGGCCGGAAACGCGCGCCGCCTCGGCGTGCCCATACTGCGACACCGACTTCCGCGGCGGCGAGAACCTCGACTGGGCGGCGATCGACGCGCGCTTCACCGCGCTGTTATCGGGTATCGAAGGACGCGCCGCGCGCGGCTACGGCTGCGTCCTGACCGGCGGCGAGCCCCTGCTGCAGGCCGACACCGCACTGTTCCAACACTTGGCGTGGCGCTTCGCTTGGGTCGACATCGAAACCAACGGCACCCGTCCCTGTCCGCCGCGTCCAGCCAACGTCTTCCTCAGCTGCAGCCCGAAGGTGATCCGCGCCACCACGATCGAGGTCGAGCCCGACTGGTGGAAGATCCTCATCCCCGATCAGGATATCTTCCTCGATCGCGCCCTGGCCAACGGCAAGCCCGTCTTCGTCCAGCCGACCTGCCCGGACAGCGGCCCACACGGCGCCATCTACGAGGCCAATGCCAAGCTGTGCCTCGATCTCTGCTACGCACGCGGCTGCCGGATGAGCATCCAGCTGCACAAGTACCTCGGCATCGAGTGACCTGAAAATCGGCGAGAGCGCCCACAGGCTCGGCGCTGGTAGGTCGGCCGTGATGACTCTAGCATGTCGCCATGGCAACCCTGCGTATCATCGATGGACATGGAAAAGGCAAGGCGTTCGCGCTGAGCGGGCAACGGGTGACGATCGGCCGCGATGCCACCAATCTGATCCAGGTCGGGGATCCCAAGTCGAGCCGCTACCATGCTGAACTGGTGCTGGGCAAGGCAGGTTATGAATTGCACGACCTGGGCAGCTCGAACGGCACCTGGAACGAACAGGGCCGCATCGACGTCCAGGCGATGATACCCGGCTCCATCTTCCGCATCGGCAAGACCTACCTGCGCTTCGAGGACGAGGCAGCCGCCAAGGCGCCAGCCGCGGAAGCGACGCTGGCCGGCGCCGAGGACGAGGGCTGGGCCGATCCCGCCAACATCCAGGGCATCGATCCCGAGCAGCCCGAGCTGCTGCGCCATCGCGAGATGGCGGATCCGCGAATCCTCGAGCGCGCCAACGTCTACCTCGTCCTCCTCCATCAGCTCGTGCTGCGCACGACCGAGGCCCGCAATCGCGACCAGCTGTTCGAACTGCTCGACGACGCCGCCGCCGACGCCCTCGAAGGCGATCGCTGCGCGGTATTCCTGCCAGCTCCGGATGGCTGGTCGCTGTGGCCGACGCACGAACGACGCCTGCGTGCGCGTTTCGGTGCCACCCCCTTCGCGCGCACGCTGCTCGCCGAGGTACGCCGGCGCAAGGAACCGCTGTTGTGCACCAGCGATGGCGATCTCGACCCGACCCACTCGATGGTCCAGGCCGGCGTTCGCAGCGCGATGGCGGCTCCGCTACGCATCGGCGAAGAGATCCACGCGCTGCTCTACGTCGACCGCCTGAGCGGCGCGCATGGCTTCTCGCGCACCGACCTCGAATTCCTCGCCGCGGTGGCCAACCAGCTCGCGGTGCAGCTGCACAACATGTCGCACGTGGCCGAACTCGAGGCCGAGGTCGAGCGCTTGCAGACCGAGCCCAAGCAGGCGCCGATCAACCTCATCGGCGACGATCCCGGGGTGCGCGCGGTGCTGTCGTTCATCCGCAAGGCGGCGCCCACCACCGCGCCGGTGCTCATCCTCGGCGAGAGCGGCACCGGCAAGGAGCTGGTCGCCCGCGCCATCCACCAGCACTCCACCCGCGCCGAGCGACCCCTGCAGATCGTCAACTGCGCCGCGCTCGCCGAGTCGCTCGTCGAATCAACGCTGTTCGGCCACGTCAAAGGCGCGTTCACCGGCGCCGACGAGACGCGGCCCGGTCTCTTCGAGCTGGCCGACCAGGGCACCCTCTTCCTCGACGAGGTCGGCGAGCTGCCATTGCTTGTGCAGTCCAAGCTGCTGCGCGCGCTCGAGCAGGGCGAAGTCCAGCGCGTCGGCGACGGCGCCGTGCGCAAGGTCAACGTGCGCCTGATCGCCGCCACCAACCGCGATCTCGCCGATGAGGTCAAGAAGGGCGGCTTCCGCGAGGATCTCTTCCACCGCCTTGATGTGCTGGCCGTGACCCTGCCGCCCCTGCGCGCACGGCCGACCGACATCGACGTGCTCATCGACCACTTCCTGCAAGAAAACGCCCGCCGCCTGGTCCAGCCGCTCAAGCGCCTGAGCCCCGAATCGAGGGCGTTGCTCTTGCGCTATGGCTGGCCGGGCAACGTCCGCCAACTGCGCAACACCATCGAACGCGCCTGCATCATGGCGTCCGACAAGATCATCCAGCCAGGTGATCTGCCCGAAGGCATCCGTGGCGCCGAGACCACCACCTTCTCGACCCCCCTGGTCAGCCTCGGGCAAGTCGAGAAGGCACATATCCTGCGCGTCCTCGAACACTGCGGGGGCAACAAAAAGGCGGCGGCGGAGCTGCTCGAGATCGATCGATCGACGCTCTATGCGAAGCTGCGCCAATATGGTGCTATCTAGGCATATGGTCCCTGCTGTTTGACCCTCTCCGCAAGCACATCCACGCTTTGCATCGAGCCGTGGAACAATCTCCCGAATCCTGACCTTCTTCCCGTTCTTGATTCCGATCCCTGACCCCTACCCCTCCCTGAGGGCGGAGCCTCCTATGAAGATCACCGAACTTTTCCAGCTGATGGCCAAGCACAACGCCAGCGACCTGCACATCAAAGCCGGAGAGCCGCCCGTCTTCCGCGTCGCCGGCCAGCTCGCGCGCATGCAGAACGTTCCTCAGTTGACGCCCAAGGACACCGAGGACCTGCTCTTGCCGTTGATGGACGACCGCCAGCGCGCCGTGCTGGCCGATCAGGGCTATGAGGACTTCGCCTATTACATCGAAGGAACCGGACGCTTTCGCTGCAACATCTTCCGCCAGCTCGGCATGCTCTCGGCGGCCGTGCGCCGGGTGAACAACAGGATTCCCACTTACGACGAACTTCGCCTACCGCCGCAGGTCGCGCGCTGCGCCGAATTCGAACAGGGCCTGATCCTGGTCGGCGGGGTCACCGGTTCGGGCAAATCGACGACCATCGCCTCGATCCTCAATGACATCAACGCCAAGCGCCGCTGCCACATCCTCACCATCGAGGACCCGGTCGAGTTCGTCTTCAAGGACGACAAGGCGATCATCAACCAACGCGAGATCCACATCGACGTCAAGGACTTCAAGAACGCCCTGCGTTCGGCGGTGCGTGAAGATCCGGACGTGATGCTAGTCGGCGAGATGCGCGACGCCGAGACCTTCGAAACCGCGCTGACCGCGGCCGAGACCGGCCACCTAGTCTTCGGCACCATCCATTCGTCCGGCGCGGCGCAGACCATCGGCCGCATCCTCGACCTGTTTCCCGAGGGCAAACGCGACCAGATCCGCACCTCGATGGCGTTCAACCTGCGCTGCGTCATGAACCAGAAGCTGCTCAAGGGTCCGTCGAAGGAGATCCCGCGGGTACCCGCGACCGAGATCATGTTCATCACCCCGATCATCAAGAAGCTGCTGCTCGAGGGTGAAGACACCAAAATCGCCGACGCCCTGGCGCGCGACACCGAGAACGGCTGCGAGAACTACAACCGCGCGTTGATCCGGCTCTACCGCGAGAAGAAGATCAGCATGGATGCCGCGCTGAAGGCGGCGCCAAATCCGGAAGAACTGAGGATGTCGATGAGCGGGATCACGGTGTCGGATGGGGGAATCGTGTAGGGAGCTGAGGCGCTCGCCGCACGAAGTCAGCACTTCAGCGATTCCGACCTCCACGCTCAGCTGACGGACCAAGCGTTGCACAAAAAAACCCAGCCGAACGGCTGGGTTTTTCCTTCGACGAACGCAGATCGCCTTAGGCGAAGTGCGCGAACGCCTTGTTGGCCTCGGCCATGCGATGCGTGTTCTCACGCTTCTGGATGGTGGTGCCGGTCTTGTTGTAGCAGTCGGTCAGCTCCTGGGCGAGCTTCTCGGCCATCGGGCGGCCCTTGCGGCCACGAACGGCTTCGAGGATCCAGCGGATGGCGAGGGTCTGCTGACGCTTCTTGGTGACTTCGACCGGCACCTGGTAGTTGGCGCCGCCGATGCGCTTCGAGCGGACCTCGACCAGCGGCCTGGCATTCGCCAGGGCCTGCTCGAAGACGGGCAGCGGGTCGGCCTTGAGCTTGTTCGCGATCTGTTCCATCGCGTCGTAGAACAGGGTCTCGGCGGTGCTCTTCTTGCCATCGTACATCAGGCAGTTGATGAATTTGGAAACCAGCAGGTTGCCATAACGGGCATCTGGCTTGATCTCGATGCCGACCCAGTTGGTCGCGGCCGGCGCAGCCTGGACGATGCCGCTCTCGGCGATCGTGATCGATCCGTCCTCATTGACGGTGATCTGCGGCGCCATGGGCGGCGCGCCGCCTTCGCCAGCGGCGGCATCGGGCTTCTGGTCGTCGTCGTTGTTCTTGAACTTGCTCATATCTGTTTCCCTGTTCCCGGTCAGGTGACCGGAGGTACTCCCGCGTAAGCGGGTGGTGATGGTGGACAAACGGCCGGGAAACCCGGCCGTTTTTCTTACTTCTTCTTGGGCCGCTTGGCGCCGTACATCGAACGGCTCTGCATGCGACCTTGGACGCCCTGGCAGTCGAGCTTGCCGCGGACGATATGGTAGCGCACGCCCGGGAGATCGTGGACGCGACCGCCGCGCACCAGCACGAGCGAGTGCTCCTGCAGGTTGTGCTTCTCGCCACCGATGTAGGCGGTGATCTCCTTGCCGTTCGACAGGCGCACACGCGCGATCTTGCGCAGCGCCGAGTTCGGCTTCTTCGGGGTCATCGTCTTGACCTGCAGGCAGACGCCGCGCTTGAACGGATTGTTCTCGAGCTGCGGGCTCTTGCTCTTGGTGCGCTTATCGTGGCGCCCCTGCTTGATCAGTTGATTAATCGTTGGCACTGACGGACTCCTGAACGGGGGCGGGGATGCTAGCGGGCAGAGCCGCGAGTTCAATGGGCTGGCCCAACTTCTCGATCTGCAGCCCACGGTAGGCGACGTGACCCGTGCCGCAGGGGATGAGGTGACCGAGGATCACGTTTTCCTTGAGGCCGTTCAGGCCGTCCTTGCGGCCGGCGAGGGCGGCATCGGCCAGCACCTTGGTCGTCTCCTGGAAGGAGGCGGCCGAGATGAAGGATTCGGACTGCAGCGCGGCGCGGGTGATGCCCATCAGCTTTGGCTCAAAGGTCGCGGGCTTCTTGCCCTCGGCCAGCGAGCGCTGATTCTCGTCGCGGATGCGGATCTTGTCGACGATCTGGCCCTGGAGGTAGGGCAGGTCGCCGGCGTCGAGCACCTCAACCTTGCGCAGCATCTGGCGGATGATGATTTCGATGTGCTTGTCGTCGATGCGCACGTTCTGCGCGCGATAGACCGCCTGGATCTCGCCGAGCAGGTAGTCCTGCAGCGCTTCTTCGCCGCAAATGCGCAGCAGGTCCTTGGGAACCAGCACGCCGTCGACCAGCGGATCGCCGGCCTTGACGCGGTCGCCGCGGTGCACGCGGTAGTGCTTGCCCTGCGGGATCGAGTGCTCGACCTCGGTGCCCGAATCGCCTTTGAGGACGATCGTGCGCTTGCCGCGCTTGCGCTCGCCGAACTCGACCATGCCGTCGATCTCGGCCATCACCGCCGGGTCCTTCGGCGGCCGGGCTTCGAACAGCTCGGTGACGCGCGGCAGACCGCCGGTGATGTCATGGGTACCGGCGATCTCGCGCGGCGTCGACGCCAGCAGGTGGCCGCCGATGATCTTCTGGCCCTCGGTGACGCGCAGCGTCGCCTTTTCCGGGATCGGATAGTGGGCGACGGGGTGACCCTTATCGTCTTCAAGCACGACCTGCGGATGGAGGTCGCCCTTACCCTCGAGGATCACCTTATTGATGATGCCGGTCGCCGGGTCGCGCTCCTCGCGCATGGTGACTTCGGGGATGATGTGCTCGAAGCGCACCGTGCCGCCGACGTCGGACAGGATGGGGATGGTCGCCGCTTCCCACTCGGCCAGAACCGCGCCCTTCTCGATCGGGGCGTTGTCCTTCTGCATAAGCGCCGAACCGACCGGCACCTTGAAGCGGTCGATGACGCGGGCGTTCTTGTCGGTGATGACCAGTTCGCCGTTCCGATTGAGCACGACGAGCTGACCGGCGCCGTTAACGACCGTGCGCAGGTTCTCGTAGACGAGGATGCCGGCGCGCTTGGCCTTGTGGCTGGTGTCTTCCGACTTGGTGTTGGCCACGCCACCGATGTGGAAGGTACGCATCGTCAGCTGGGTACCGGGTTCGCCGATCGACTGCGCCGCGATGATGCCGACCGCGACGCCCATCTCGACGCACAGCCCACGGCTGAGATCCATGCCGTAGCACTTCTGGCAGATGCCCGCCTTCGACTCGCAGGTCAGCGGCGAACGGACGCGGATCTTCTCGAAACCGAGGGTCTCGATCGCACGTGCCTTGTCGCTGGTGATGATCTCGTTCTCCTGAACGATCACATCGTCGGTGATGATGTCGACGATGGTGTCGCGCGCGGTGCGGCCCTTGACCGCTTCGGCGAGCGAGACCTTGATCACGTCGCCATCGTAGACCACCGCCTTGGTGACGCCGCCGACCGTGCCGCAGTCGACCTCGGCGATGATCACGTCCTGGCCGACGTCGACCAGTTTGCGCGTCAGGTAACCCGAGTCCGCGGTCTTGAGCGCGGTATCGGCCAAGCCTTTGCGCGCGCCGTGCGTTGAGGTGAAGTACTCGAGCACCTTGAGGCCTTCGCGGAAGTTCGCGCGGATCGGGGTCTCGATGATTTCGCCGTTGGGCTTGGCCATCAGGCCGCGCATGCCGCAGAGCTGGCGGATCTGGTTGGTCGAACCGCGCGCGCCCGACGTCGCCATGACGTACACGGGGTTGATGTAGTCGGTGCCGAAACGGGTGTCGTTCTTGAGGCGCTCCATCAGCGCCTTCGACAGCTCTTCACCGGCGTGGGCCCAGGCTTCGACCACGTTGCGATGCTTTTCCGACGCGGTGATCAGACCGCGCTGGTAGGCCTTGTGATACTTCGCCGCGCGCTTGTCCGCCTCGGCGACGATGCTGCCCTTCTCTTCGGGGACGTAGAGGTCGGCGGCGCCGAACGACATGCCCGAGCGGGTCGAATAGGTGAAGCCGAGCTCCTTGATCGAGTCGAGGACCTCGATGGTCGAGCGGCGGTCAAGGTACTGGAAGCAGTCCGCGATCACGCGGCGCAGGCCGCCCTTGTCCTGGCCCTTATTGTAGAAGGGCATGCCCTTGGGCAGCGCTTCATTGAAGATGACGCGGCCGGGGGTGGTCTCGATCAGCTGGGTCGCGGCGAGGGTCTTCTTCACCGGACCGCCGTCATCGAGCATGGTGCCCTTGACCATCTCGATCTTGATCAGCGAGTGCAGGGTCACCACGCCGTGATCGAGCGCCATCAGCACCTCGTTGGTGCCGGTGAAGCGCTTGCCTTCGCCCGGCTGGCCTTCCTTGGCCAGCGAGAGGAAGTAGCAGCCGAGGACGATGTCCTGGTCAGCCGAGATGATCGGATTGCCGTTCGACGGCGAGAAGATGTTGTTGGTCGACAGCATCAGCACGCGGGCTTCGGTCTGCGCCTCGATCGAGAGCGGCAGATGGACGGCCATCTGGTCGCCGTCGAAGTCGGCGTTGAAGCCGGCGCAGACCAGCGGGTGCAGCTGAATGGCGCTGCCGTCGATCATCACCGGCTCGAAGGCCTGGATGCCCATGCGGTGCAGCGTCGGCGCGCGGTTGAGCATCACCACGCGGCCCTTGATCACGTCGTCGAGGACTTCCCAGACCTCTTCGTCGCGACGCTCGAGCTTGCGCTTGGCGGCCTTGACCGTCTCGGCATAGCCACGCTCCTTGAGCGCGCGGATAATGAAGGGCTGGAACAGTTCGAGGATGATCGCCTTCGGCAGGCCGCACTGGTGCAGCTTGAGGCGCGGGCCGACGACGATGACCGAGCGCGCCGAGTAGTCGACGCGCTTGCCGAGCAGGTTTTCGCGGAAGCGGCCCTGCTTGCCCTTGATCATGTCGGTCAGCGACTTGAGCGGACGGTTGCCCGAGCCGAACACCGCGCGCTGGCAGCGACCGTTGTCGAACAATGCGTCGACCGCCTGCTGCAGCATCCGCTTCTCGTTGCGGATGATGATGCCAGGAGCGTTGAGCTCGAGCAGCTTCTTGAGGCGGTTGTTGCGGTAGATGACGCGACGGTACAGATCGTTGAGATCCGAGGTGGCGAAGTTGCCGTTCTCGAGCGGCACCAGCGGACGCAGGTCAGGCGGGATGACCGGCACGGTGGTCATCACCATCCACTGCGGATCGTTGCCCGAGCCCCGGATCTCTTCCGAGATCTTGAGGCGCTTGATGATCTTCTCGATCTTCTGCTTGGCCTTAGTACCCGAGAGTTCTTCGCGCAGGTCGGCGATCAGCTTGTCGAGGTCGAGGTGGCGGATCAGCTCCTGGATCGCCTCGGCGCCCATCATCGCCTTGAAATCGTCGCCGTACTTGTCCTGGGCCTTGCGGAACTGCTCTTCCGTGAGCACTTCCATGTATTCCAGCGGGGTGGTGCCGGGGTCGGTGACGATGTACTTCTGGAAGTAGACGACCTGCTGCAGGTTCGACGACTTCATGCCGAGCAGGGTCGCCAAGCGCGAAGGCATGGTCTTGAAAAACCAAATGTGCGCGACTGGCGAGACCAGGTTGATGTGGCCCATGCGTTCGCGACGGACGCGGCTGTGGGTGACCAGCACGCCGCACTTCTCGCAGACGATACCCTTGTACTTCACTCCGGTGTACTTGCCGCAGAAGCACTCCCAGTCCTTGGTCGGCCCGAAAATCTTCTCGCAGAACAAGCCGTCACGCTCGGCCTTGTAGTTGCGGTAGTTGATCGTCTCGGGGCGCTTGACCTCGCCCTGCGACCACGAGCGGATGACCTCGGGCGAAGCCAGGCGGATGGATACCGCGTTGTAGTCCGGGCTCTGGATGGCGGCGGCGGGGTCGACGACGGCGTCGATCATGTGGATCTCTCGCAGATGCGTGGCGTCGTGGTAGGGATGCGGCGGAAGGGGAAGGAGGAGGCTACTCCCCCTTCCCCTTCGGCGCGGTCGGCTCCGGCTCGGGCGTCGCGTCGTTCGCGCCGCCGGCCGGAACCGGAGCTGGAGCTGGACGGCCGGCCACGCCGGCGCCGAAGTCGAGCGTCGATGGAGCCTCGCCGTCGAACGACATGTCCATCGGCCGGTGCAGGCGGATGTCGAGGCCGAGGCCGCGGATCTCGTTCATGAGCACTTCGAAGGCCATCGGCGTGCCGTAGGTG
>ENA-ORBV01014542-ORBV01014542.1-microbial-mat-metagenome-genome-assembly--contig:-NODE-14542-length-11743-cov-8.657123_pt1 | contig 11743 bp, 8 predicted proteins | sample MGYA00237777_ERZ505514 | MGnify/ENA primary metagenome ERZ505514 (study PRJEB26160, sample SAMN06269048) | microbial mat metagenome | isolation source: Oligotrophic lake microbial mat | place... | reverse complement strand
AATACCGAACCCTTAACTGATATTTGGGGTACTCTTGCCGATTGTGGTCAAGCGGCAATTCAAATTGTCGCTCATTAGATTATCTACGCTCAGCGTGGTCCCCAAGAGGTTCCTGAGTCCGGGCTCTAATCCGTTTGCAGCGGTACCAGTTGGCATTCCGGTTGCGCGATTTGCGTCAATACAGTTCCAATAAGTTTTTGGAAACGAGGAGCTAGCGAATCCTGTTCTCCACTGTTCGCAGCGTGGGCGCAGGGCGCTTTTTAACTATGTCGCGTAGTATAAATAAGGTTAAAAAAGATGGAAACACTTTATTTATTTTAGTACCACATATGGTGCGAACGGCAGTAAAGATTGAGATTGAATTGATACAACACACGAGTACTGCTACCATGAAATCATCCAAAATCTGTAAATCCACCTCATTTAGCTCGGAAGATCCAATGAATCAATACTGTTTCTTATTTCTATTGTGTGGTTTAGGCATTACAACAGTCTTTGTTAATCCAATCTATGCTGCCGACGGAAAGCAGATCAAGAAACCAATAAGTGCAGAGGCTAGAAGCGCATTGACTGATATCAACTCACTTACCTTTGAGCCCTCAATTATTAGTCTCAAAGATGGCTACCCATTTACTATTTTATCGAAGTCTTTTGACCAGCTACCAGGACCCAAGGTAATACTAGCGTTTAGAAGCGATGGCAACGTTATTCTCAATCCACAAACAAGCGAATTTCCGAAAACAGCCTCTCTTATTGGTTTAACTTGGGAACAGGCACGAGCTTTGCTAGGTGAAGGTGTCGAGTCAACACCTCAAACTAAAACTTTTGATCTAATGCATTCAACTGGCACACATAGTTTCCGAGAGAAGCATCTGTATTGGCTTGACACAAAGTTCCACAATGGGGTTTTACGTGCATACAGAGTGCGTGCCAATGAACTTCGTAATCAAGACTGGATTAGTGTTGAATAAAAACGGGGAGACGAAAAAATTCCGCCTCCCCGTTGAAGAGGTCAGGACCTCAGCTGCTTATGGTTGCCACACGCAGCCGCCCGGCCAGAAAGTTACATTCATGTAGTCAAATACATCGCGCATGTAGATTGACCTTTCGGCATTGTTCAGTCCGTTGTTCTGAACCATATGTCCAGAGCAATTTTGAAAGGCAAAAGCAAAAATCTCTAGATTCTCGTCTTGTCCTCCAATATATACATCTAGAAGAATTTGGTATGGACTCTTGTTCGGTTGGGCGTTGCATACGGCTGCATCGTTATAAACTTGCAAGCAAGTTGGACTTTGCGGATTTGGCCAAGTTCCGCGCATTGCAGTTTCAGTAGCGCTTTTCTTTGTTGACCACGCCGTAGTTCCTGTAGGAGTTGGGTTGGTGTAAGCGTTCAACAGGTGCCCAATCTCGTGCATCATATTGCCTGGCAAGTATGGTGCATAGTTGATGCCGGAGCCAGTAGATTCGAAAACCATAGCAAGCTTGCGCCCACTATTACTATTTCCGACAACCGGAGGAATCGCATCACCGTAAAATATGTTGTAATCAGTGTTTATGCTAAACACATAGAAGCCAACACTGTTAGCGCCTAGGGTCGTCCTAAAACTGCTGGGCAAACCAGCGATTGCCGTTCTCATTGCTGTTTCGTCTGCTGTCGAACCGGTTGGATTGGCGCAGTTCCAGTAGGTTTTCGTTCCTGAACTTAGCCCAGTAGTTCGCTGCTGGCAGGTCACGTTGTTGAGTTTGATTCTTCCGTAATCTGCCTCACTGCTTGAAAGAAGTGATGTACCGCCGTCCACCTTTACAATGGTATTAACAGCCAAAGTTGGGATTGAATGGAAGGCTGTGAATTTGCCTCCTTTGCCCGTCCCCTTGCCGATTGCCGTCACGGTTGCGGTAGGAGCAATAGAGGTGATGTAATTACCGAAGTAAATTTCACCACCATCGCTGTTGCCGGCAAGAGCCGAGGCATTCATAGCAGCAGCGGTCTTGAGAGTTGCGCCCTGAGCCGAGATCGCGATCGTGCCACCATGCCCGCCACTTTTTCCACCCTTGGCCTGGAACGTATACTGTCCAGCGGCTGTAGCCGTGCCAATGTCTATCGTCATGGCACCCGGGTAAAAAGTAATTGCTCTTGGGTCGAAACCAGTTGGGTCGCTAGCAATAGAATCGCCAGTACCGAAGCTTGAACCATTCGCGGTCATCGTAACCTTTGAAGTTGGCTTCAGCGTGGTGCCATTTGTGCTCACGATAATCGTGCCACTATTTCCACTGGCAGCCGTTGGTCCATTGGCGCTAAAAGTAAAAGAAGGCGCATCAAGAGTCACTTTGTCGGTATAGAGCTTGATGTCACCACCTGCCCCGCTGACTCCTTCCACGTCTAGCTTTACTGCTCCGGTGCCACTAAATGCAACGCCGACCAAGCCAGCCGTTGTGTTCTGGTTCGAGATCTGAACCGAATGATTCGTCGCACCTTTTGATTGTAGGGTTACTTTACCGCCAGTAAAGGTAAGTTTCGTGCCGAACAAGTAGACCTTGCTGTTGTTTCCATCGGCTCTCATAAGCAACGGAGCTGTTCCCGAACCTTGAAAAGTGACATTTCCTGTCACCGTTCCAAGAACACCGTCAATTGCCAGATTAAGCGGATCCAACGTATCTGTGATAGTTACCGACCCTTTTGTAAACACCTGAACATAGCCATTGCTGAACTGATCGGCACCATCGCCATTTCCGCTCAGCGTGAGACCGCTAGTCCCTTGATAGGTGATGGTTTCTGCTGCAATCACTACTCCATGCAGAGTTCCAGCAACACCGCTTGATTGATTTGCAGAAACAACAGCATTAGCTCCAAAAGCCACTGTTTTAGCCAAAAGACTGACTACTCCGGCACCATCGGAGGTTCCACCATTGGCAGATAACGTGCCCGGAATCGTCATAACACCATTTTGAGCATTTAGATAAATGTAGCCCGCACGGGAGCCAGCAGGGGGAGTTACAGCAAGCGCCCCAGCAGTCGTCGTGATACCACCAGTGGAACTAGACGTACCATTGGTGACGTACAAGACTGTGCTAGCGACATATGGGTTGTTGCCTAGCGGCTTGGCTGTTATCGTTCCATTTACGCCATTGGTGAGCCCGCTGCCACCGATAGTAAAGAGCGTACTCGCACCGCCCAAGTTGGCTTTGAGATCGATGTTATAACCTGGAGCACCAGTTATCGAGCCGCTTTGAAGGTTGGCTTGGGCAAGCAGAAGGATATTGCCAAGGTTTGTCGCTGTAACTGTACCAGTCACCTTGACGTTGTTGCCCTGAACTCTAATATAGCTGTCAGCTGCGCTCAGGTTGCCAGTTGTCGTGGAGTCTGCCGAAGCATTGAGGTCAATACTTCCACTTGTTGAAGTCAGGTCTTGCGAACTAATTGATGTGCCCGCAGTAAAACTGATGCTACTAGCAGTAAGGGCTTGTGATGCCGTTATTGACGAGGCCGCGGTTACTTGAAGCTTGCCACCACCACTTATGTTGACTGTGCCGAGAGAGCATGCTCCAGAGTCATTAACAATGACGTCTCCTGCTGGTGGACTTGAAGGCACTGATGCGCAACTTGAGTAAGTTGTGGCGTTTGCTGATCCGGCAAAACCTAGCGTCAAAAAGAGCGCCAGGGCAAAGCCGGAGAGAAGTGTTTGTTTCTTCATAATTTCTCCTATTTAGTTGTTGAATTTCTGCTCTTCTTTCTCACCCAGACGCACGTTCTTCTTCACTCACAGCGCAAGCTGAAAGTAAGATAGCTAGGTGCGTAGATACAGTCGGTGTTTTTGTTGTTGGTGTTTTCGGGTTGGGAAAAAGAGAAGATCGGCTGGACCCTAACAATAACGAAGTGTGTAAACTGTCATTTGTTGCGCTTCGAGTTACAATGAGTTATTGCTCGTCTTGCCCGAATTAAGTGTCCGCGCTCGCCACGCGCTTACCATACTAAGAATCCAAAGAAAAACTAAAAGCTCATTATGAGCCGCTCTGTAGCTCGCGCGGTTCGCATTGGACCTATCGTTACTGAGACCTTTACCAATTCTGTTCCTTAGCTATGCAATTCAGAAAGTGCGCGCGAAGCTCCGCCGTACCTAGTCGTCGGTTGCAAAGGGCTCTTTTTTTGTTCAGTATTTGTCGCAACGTAACATAGCCACACGCGGTGTGCAGCTTGCGTTCCTGCGCGAAACCATGATGCTTTTGTTGGGAAAAATCAAAGAGTATAAATTGACTAAATGAGCGGTTTAAGCTGACGCATCAAGAAGTAATTAGTACGGGCCAAGAGATAATCAATGTTGGGGTCGGCAATCTGAATTTGTGATTGGAAGAGCCCCGGATCTGAAGGCAAATAACGCCAGATAATTTTGGTGCCCTCTCCGATTTTAGCGATGGAAGGCTCAATGGGAGCAGAGTTCAGTAGGGTGGTGTAAGAGCCCGGCGAGCACAGGTGGTTTAAAAGAGGACCTCCGAAGTAAGCAAAGCGACTTTCATCACTTTTTTAGTTTCTAGGACTTTTTTATCTTTAATTGGGTTTACAGGCGAGTTTAAAACTAACCTGGTCGCTGGTAGGACTCGGGTAACGCAAACTTCCCACGACGCTCTGCGCTCATGGTCCAGGGCATGAACTCCTCGATGTTTGGAGGTGGTTTGCCGGGCGATTTTGAGCATTCGTTGAAGTAATCCAAAAGCAAAGCTTTGGGGTCTAAGCCGTTGATGAGCCAAGTTTGAAAAATGCTAAAAATTCTTGCAGCCAGTTCGCCAGCCCATGGAGCGCCGCTGCCGAAGCTACTTTTTCTCAGAATTACTGGATTTCTAAGCAGCCGTTCTGCTCGATTGTTGTGTAGAGGAATACGGGGATCATCGAGGAAAAGTGTGTAACCTGGCCAATGTCTCTTCATGCTTCGGAGAATTTTTGACTGCTGTTTGTGCAAGTGTGGTTTTCTAAGCTCCGCTTCCCAGCACTTTCTTAGATCTCGGACATATTTGCGAAGTTCGCTGTCGGCCTCATCCCATTTCTCGCCGCTCATTTCGTCTTGCAAGAAAAGCTTAAACCGATTTTGATTCAGAATGAATAGCTTAGCGATCCGCAGCAGCCAGGCTTTTGACCAAGCTTTGAGGTTGGGAACTCCTTTGTAGATATTTAGAATGTCTCTGCGCAAATGCACAAGGCACCAGGCTTTTTGAATTCCAGCGTGCAGAGCCTTGTACGATGAATATTTGTCGGTCATCAGAATTCCTACCGACCCTGCAAAAAAATCGACAGGGACTTGCTTAGAGCGGCTGGGATCAAGTATGTAGACGACTGCATCTTGCGATGCAATCAGCCAGAACCACCACTTTTGCTTGTCTTCGCCGAATACTCGCCACGATGTCTCATCCGCATTCCAAATATTTGCGCCCCTGCAATGGTCGGCGATGTTCTCCCAAAGTGGCGCTACAAGGTCATTTATGATTTTACTTCCGCCGGTGACAGTGCCCTCGGCAAGGTGCAAGCCGTACAAACTCAGGTCTTTCAATATCCGGTTTGTCGGCATGCCATGCAGAAATTTTTGAACAAAAAGATGTACCCAGAGCGAGTTTCCGATTTCTGAGCGCGGGTAGAGTTTCGGTGGTGGTGGCGCTACTACTATTTTTTTGCCTTTGCATTTGCACTGTGAAACGTAGATACAGCGCTGAAATATCGTGCGAACGACGGAGGCTTCGTATTCCGTTAGCGGAGACGCCTCTGTTTTTGGAAGGAGGCGAAACTGAGTACCACAGCTGTCACATGTACATCCGCCAGGAATTTCTAAATACTCAATTTTTGTTTCGACTTCTGAGCGATCGCTCCGTCCATGGCCCTTAGAGCCTCTCGGTTGCCCTTTCGCTCTCTTTGTTTTAGCTTCGCCAGTGGCCTCTTTGTCGGCCGCGGCGCCTTCCTGATCTGCATCACCCTGCTCGCTAGATCTGTCGAAAGTCTTCCTTCGAAACCAAGCTAGCGATTTGTTCGCTGCTTCGAGTTTTTCGGTCAGCGAGCTAACCTTAAGCTCCAACTTGTGTATTTCTTTTCGCAGAATTTCTTCGTTGCCAGAACGCTTGTCGCGTAGTCGCCTGTTTTCAGCTTCAACTTTGCCGAGGTTGGATTCAAGGCGCTCAATTTTTTTCTGCGCAGACAAAAACTTCTTCTCGAAGCTGTCCGCTCGCTTTTCGCTTGCAGCGAGAGCACTCTCAAGTTTTTCAAGGCGATCAAAAATGGACTTAGAGTCGGCGCCAGATATGCGTGATCGTTCCAAGGTCGGCAAATTAGGCCCTTCTCGCAGAAGCAACTGCGCACCGATATTGCCAAATTAAAGCATGGCAGATCTCCTGAAACTAGTCCGCCAACTGCATATACCTGTGCTTGCCGAACCATTACAGGGTGGTCGCTTTTAACTAGGTCGCGTAGTATAAATAAAGTTAAAAAAGATGAGATAATTTACTTATTCTAGTACCACATATGGTGCAAACGGCAGTAAAGATTGAGATTGAATTGATACAACAGACAAGTACTGCTACCATTGAACAATCCAAGATCTGGTAAATTCACTCTTGTTTAGCTCGGAAGATCCAATGAATCAGTACAGTTTCTTATTACTTACTTGCGCCGTAATCAGTGCAACATTCTTTGCCAGCTCAACTAACAGCCAAGCATCGGAACGAAGATTTGGTAGGGACAAAATGACGGATTTGCACAATTGGTCAATTCCATTCAAAGATGGCGTTTTAATTCCTCATGGCAAACCATCAATAACTGTCAGAACTGCCGATGGGGAAATAAGGTGCGCTGATCAACGGCCAACATCATATGTCTTTTTAACCCGTCCTGGAGAGAGCAATTTCGTTGCCGTCCTTAAGGTTGATCAGGCTTGTCCAGCCATTCTTTATCCAGAAGGATTTGATTATGGTCCCATACCAGTAAGCAATTTAAATCTCGCTGCTGTAGAACAGATCTGGGGTCCTGCACATGTATCAACTAATAATCCTGACCAAAAAACATATCGGTTGACATCGACCGATAACGCAGATTATTTTCTCGATGCTGTTTATAACCAAAATAAGCTGAACAAATACAGAGTCAGGAGCATCAGATTAAGAGGCGATGCCACTTGGACTGAATTTGAAAAAAAGTAGGAGGAGGATCGTATGTCCCCCTCCCACAAAGCTTAGTCTCAGCGAACCGCTACAGGCGGGTTGTTGATCAATCCTTGAATGTAATTGGTCATACCTGGTAAAAAGCGCAGGGGTGCTTCGAGCCAAGGGTCTACTTGATAGCCAGAACCGGGTTGCACGCTTTTGATGTGCTCAAAAACGTAGGCAAACAACTCGTAATCTCGGGTAGCACTCGTCAAAACAGGATACTCAATCTTGAAGATTTCCGAGTTCGAAAGTCCAGGATGATTAGCACAGAAAGGTGACGTAGCATCAAAGACGGTGTTGCAGGGTCTAACAACCGGAGGAACTCCAGGTATCTCATTCATCCAACTATTGAGGCTGTCATAATCGGGCACCCTCTGACTTGTGAAACCGGCCTGGGTAGAAAGGTCTCCCCAAAGATAATCTAGCTGGTGTCCTAATTCGTGAACAATTGTGCCTTGTCTGATTGATGGGCTTCCAGAATAGCTTTCGGAAGTTACTTGCGGAAGTTACTTGCCCTCCTGCTTGATTGTAAACGTTAGCAAATGCGACGCTGACACGGAATGGCAGATTGGAAATACCGTACTCACCGACCTTGTTGTTGATAGGACGCCCAAAGAATTTCTGGTAATCATTATCAATATTCATGACATAAACTTGAACGCTTGGATTATCTACGCTCAGCGTGGTCCCCAAGAGGTTCCTGAGTCCGGGCTCTAATCCGTTTGCAGCGGTAGCAGTTGGCATTCCGGTTGCGCGATTCGCGTCAATACAGTTCCAATAAGTTTTTGGAAACGAGGAGCTAGCGAATCCTGTTCTCCACTGTTCGCAGCGTACATCGTTCAATTTAATAACGCCATGGGAGTTCGCCGTTGGTACAGTGTTTCCACCGGTAACTTTGATCACTTTGTTGACATTAAGCCCATTTGCTGGAGTTTGAAAACGAGCGGTGAATTTCCCTCCTTTGCCCGTCCCCTTGCCGATTGCAGTCACTGTTGCAGCCGGCTCAAAGGTAATGTCATTACCGAAGTAAATTTCACCACCATCGCTGTTGCCAGCAAGTGCCGAGGCATTCATAGCATTAGCAGTCTTGAGAGTTGCGCCCTGAGCAGAGATCGCAATAGTGCCACCATGCCCGCTATTTTTTCCACCCTTGGCCTGGAACGTATACTGTCCAGCGGCTGTAGCAGTGCCAATGTCTATGGTCACGGCACCCGGGTAAAAGGTAATTGCTCTTGGGTCGAAACCAGTTGGGTCGCTAGCAATAGAATCGCCTGTACCGAAGCTTGAGCCATTCGCGGTCATCGTAACCTTTGAAGTCGGCTTCAGCGTGGTGCCATTTGTGCTCACGATGATCGTGCCACTATTTCCACTGGCAGCCGTTGGTCCATTAGCGCTAAAAGTAAAAGAAGGTGCATCAAGAGTTACTTTGTCTGTATAGAGCTTGATGTCACCTCCCGCCCCGCTGACTCCTTCCACGTCTAGCTTGACTGTTGACGGCGGTCAAATACCGCAGTTTTTGGGTAGGCAAAAGCGATTCTCCCGCCTTCTCTCCATGCCGGCAAACCAGCCTAGCATCAACAACCCAGGGTCAAGATCAAGCCCAAGGTGACATGGTCAATCTTGACCCTGGGACCCATGTTTTCGCTATTCCGGCATGTGCTGCATGGGCGTACGGCGGGCTTCTACGAGGGTGAAGATATATTGTTTGCCACCCATTTTGTTGCGGTTTTCAACCGCCGCTGACACGGGACCATGTAGGCGTGCTTGTAGGCGTCGAAGCCTGTGACCTGGTGGCATGATCATTTAAGACTGCGACAGGTACTAACACAGCGAAGTTTTCTACAGGTGCATTTGTAGGAATTTTGTAGGCACCATTTTCTGCCTACAAAATACGTTCATCTTTTACTGGGCTGAGCAGCCTGAAAGAATTCAGTCTGATCAATTTTCTTGAAAGATTTCGATGCGTTTGCCAGTTTCTGCATCACTTCCTTTTGGTATGTTGCGAAGCATAATGTGAGCCGGGTATTTCGCTGTGACCTTCGGTAGATAATCTGAGTATTGGAACTCACACAACATAGGCGCTGTAGGGATTACAGGTGACGTGAAGGCAGGTTTGCAGGAGTCAGTGCTAGCGCTCTGAGGCAATAGCGCAGCTAGGAAAAAGTTCAATAGCAAGAGCCATTGTTTTCAGTGCCTACAAATTGTCTACAAGTTTACTAGAGGGGGAAACTGCCTTTCAGTGCCCCGGGCTGCGTTTCCGTGAAGTGGCACCACTGGAAGATCTTTGTAGGCCTACATACTTGCCTACACGTGCCAGCAAAGGCTTACGGCATCAGCCTTGTATGAGTTCCTACAGCTTCAAGCGCTTAACATTTAGCCCGCGTATGAAAAGCAAGCAGGTGCTACCTCTCGGTCCCTCGAGTAATTTCGGGACAGGCTCCTAGAAAGATTTCTTCTTTACTTTGGGTGGGTCGCAACGAACAATGTGATTTCGCCTGAGGCACGGTGCAACAACCGCTCTATAGTATTTACCGTAGTCATTCCAGGGATAACCAGATCGGTCGGTATAAGTCGCTATCCAATCAGAGTATCGCAATGGCAGTGATTGTCCCCAAATTATTGGGTGAGTAACAAAATGCTTTTTATCTGCATATGGTTTTATGAAAAGCCGATACAGTCGATATGTGTCCTGAGAAGCCGAGAACTCAAGTTGAGCATGTCTTTGAACATACTCGTCTTCACCAATTTTGCCAGCCATCGCATCTTTGTAGATTTCCATAAATTCGTTATTTTTTTGAATATTTATAGATTCAAAAACAAAGCTACTCCATAGCTCTTCTGCTGGAATCGGCCTTCCAAATTCCCGAGCCCTGATGGCTATAGTAGCGAGTTTTCCACCATAAGGACCAGAGTGGCTCGCCAGTGTGTATAAAGAATAGTCGGACGGCATATGTGTCCAAACAATTCTTCCAGCTGACGCTTCGCCTGCATATTGCCTAACAGCCCACCGCCAAAGCAAATCATCCTTCTTCACCATTTGCCTCATTGCTGGCAAGCTGGTAAGCATTTTAAATAATTCTCTTTCACCATGTTTCAGATCTGCCGGTGACAAACGCTGCTGTACTGAATGGGAAATGGGCGCAGCGTAAAGAGAAGAACTGAATGAACAAAGTGAATTAGTTGCAAGAATTAGCAATAGGACAGCGAAAACTATTTGTGAAATAAACCGCTGAAGAAGATATTCTCTGAATGAACTAAAAACAGAAAAGTGTGTCTTTTTCTGATTGCTTGTTGCCACTTTAATTACCTTCTGCAATCTGTACTTGGAAATAAGTTTAAACTCAAAATGGCACTGCCAGCTTTACGCAATACAAGAGAAACAAAAAAGGCAGAGTCGGATGCAAGCACCCGACTCTGCCAAGAATTTTAGTTTAGTCTAAAACAGACCCTCGTTTTTTAAGGACAATTCTTACGTTTCATCTTCTCTTGGAATGTCGGCCTCGGTGTCGGGTCTCCGCTGATCTTTTTCTGCATTTGCACCGGCGTCTTAGTTGTAGTCGTGCTGGTTGTTGGCCGATTTCTTATCATCGGCGGGCTAGCCGCTTGGGTCTTAACTCGCACCGCGTCTCGAGTTTTGGCATTTTGAGCATCAATTTGACGTTGCTGCGCTTGTAGCCGTTTCGTATCCGCCTGCCTAGCTTGTTCGCGTGCCTGGTCTGGCGAAATGTCACGGCCATTTGGTGATGTGTTCTGCACGGTCTGCAAACCGAGGGGGTCGGTATAAACGAGCGGGCTATTCCCAACATATGCATAGAGGTTTAGATCCCCCGCATCATATCCAATCGGGTCAGGCTGTAAGAAGCGTCCAATTTTTGGAGACAGGTATCTGTTTTTGTAGTAACAGAGCCCAGTTTCCGAATCATAACGCTGGCCATTAAATCCGAAGATTGTTCCGGCTAGAGTTGTGATTTCTCCAAAAGGCGAGAACTTATTCTTGTTGACGATAGCGCCGGTGGCGCTACTGACACCGACAATGCTGCCCATCTTGTCTGCGTGGAAGAAAGTCAGAACGCCAGCACTCGTAACTTTGATGAGAGGCTCATCTAGGTCAGCACCAACAATCTCACGCTCTTCGACTTCTCGCCGAATCAATCCTTCCAAAGAAATATTGCTTGGTTGAAGGATTACCGCGGCTACGTGCAGGCGGACGCAGCGCGCGGATTCGACGCTCTCTACAAGGAAGGATCCAAAACGGAAGCTGGATGCCATGCTCACTCGCGCCGGCGCTATTTTGATTGTCTGCCAATTGTGCCGATAGAGGCCAACAGAGTTTTGAATACATATATGAAAAACTCTACGATGTTGAGAGAGAATTTCGAGACCGACCAGCGCCGGTTAAATTGGCGGCCAGGCGCAAACGATCTAAACCTTTGATCAAAAAGCTTAGAACGTCGCTCGTTCGCATGAAGGCTACTCTCAACCCAACACACCCTCTCCTGGCGGCAATCAATTACACGCTCGACCACTGGATTGCGCTCACTCAATTTCTCAAAAATCCGGAACTCAA
>ENA-ORBV01014541-ORBV01014541.1-microbial-mat-metagenome-genome-assembly--contig:-NODE-14541-length-11743-cov-9.047488_pt1 | contig 11743 bp, 12 predicted proteins | sample MGYA00237777_ERZ505514 | MGnify/ENA primary metagenome ERZ505514 (study PRJEB26160, sample SAMN06269048) | microbial mat metagenome | isolation source: Oligotrophic lake microbial mat | place... | reverse complement strand
GGTGTCGGGGAGCCAGCACTCACCGGGACAAGTCCGCGGCCCGGGGCACCTCGGCACGGGACGGCAGCTCGAGATCGACTCCGCCGAGGTGGACTGGCTGGCGAGCGATCGCTCAACGAGACGGGCGTCTGGCCGTTGCGGAGGTCGTCCCGGTTGCCGTCCGGGGGTCGGCGCGTCGGTAGCCGAATGAGTTGCCGCTGCGCGCGTGAGTCTCTACCGGTGATCAGGGCCTCGAGGCCGGCTCCCTCCAGCTTGACATGGGAGCATCCGTTGTTCGACGGTAGCGGCACATATCTTGGGCTCGGCCACGCATGAGCGGCGGCTATTCGCGGCGGTTTCGTCCAGGACGACGGAATTCACAGATGCACCGGTACCTGATCTCGTTCGACGACGGCTCGATGGACCACATCCCGGACGAGGATGTCGATGCTGCCTGAGGACTGGCCTGAGGTCGGTGCGGCGTCGCACGCAGTGGTCCGGGATGCTCAGGACGCTGGCATGTCAAGGGCCAGCAGGTTCTGCCCGTAGACGGTCATGGGATCTGCCTGCTGGCGGCCATGGACCCCTTGGTCACTGGGCGCACCCGTTGCAGTACTAACAGCCCCTTGTCCTGGCCGGTGTGCCGATCGAGCCAGCATGGCGGCCAGGACAAGGGAGCGCAAAGCGCTCTCGGCCTACATCACCTGCACACAAGCGGAGAACTCCGAGGTTGATCCGGTGGCGACCTCGGTCGCTGTCGCCGTCACGAACTCTCCGACCGACACGGGTGCGAGGACTCCGTTACCCGAGGCATTGCCCGCCCCGGTGGTGTTGCCCGGAAGCGACCCAAGAAAGCGCTCACCCTCCCCGAAGGGCGCCCCCGGGTTGCAGGCAGCGCTGGCAAAGAACTCCAGCGTGAAGGCGGTGGCCGGCAGGGCGTTCACGAACTGCCAGGTCACCGAGGCATTCCCACCAACGGCGGTGGCGGTATTGACCACGGGGAAGTTCAAGAGATCATTTGCGCCGATGTCGACATCACCCGCGTCATTCACCTCCACCACCCCGTTGCCGTCGAGATCGATACCGAGTCCAACGTTGGACCCGATCTCGTTGCGGGACAACCGCTGCTCATCAGTGCCCACGACGGCGATCCCGCCCTGTCCGTTGTCTGCGACTTTGTTGCCCTTGGTCAGCGAGGGCCCGTCAGAGGTCTGAATGCCAGCTCCAGCATTGCCCATGCCCACCGCGCCACCGACCGTGTTGTTGCGCACCTGTCCGTTGTCGCTCGAGGTGTTGATGCCCACCGAGCCATTGGCTGCCACCGTGTTTCCTGCGCCGACAGCGGTGCCGCCAATCAGGACATCCGACCCGGTGACCAAGATGCCTTGGCTACCGTTGCCGAGCGGCAACAGACCCGAGGCGTCGGTGCCGACGAGGTTGCCCTGGACGACGGCACCATCTGCTCCGTTGAGCTGGACCCCGTCGCCGAGGTTTCCGGAGACTATGTTGCCCTGCTGCGGTCCACCCACGACGACACCCTCGCCGATGAGGTCAATGCCATGGGAGACGTTGCCGAGGGCAGCGGTACCGGCCGCATCTAGCCCGATCGTGTTCTGGAACAGACGCACATCATTGGCCCCGCCCTCGACTCCGGCCCAGCCGTTGCCGGAGATGACGTTGCGCACCAGCACCGTGTCATCGCCCTCGACTTCCACCCCGCTCCCGGTGTTTCCAAGCGCTTGGAGACCACTGGCACTCACTCCCACAAGGTTGTGGCGCACTGCGGTGCCAGTGCCCGAGGAGTTGACTCGGACGCCGTCTTGTGTGTTGTCGGAGATCACGTTGCCAGCAGCTGCCGAGGTGCCGCCAATGACGTTCCCGACACCGACTGCGACGTGCACGCCGTTGCCGACGTTCCCGAAGCCATCAGCACCGGAGTCATCGGTGCCGATGTAGTTTCCCAGCACCGTGTTGGTGTCGCCTTCGATGATGACGCCGTCTTCGGAGTTGTCGGAGATCAAGTTGCGATCGGCCGGAGTCGACCCACCGATCACATTGCCATCTCCTTCGACATCGACGCCGCTCCCTTCATTTCCGGCGGGCTTGTCGCCGCCCACACTGAGACCGATGTAGTTGCCAACGATGGTGTTGTTGTCACCATCGACGGAGATCCCGTCTCCGCCACCGGAGACACCGTTGACCGCGTCTCGAATGACCAACCCGCGCACGGTGGCATCATTCGTGGAGATCTGGAGGCCCTCGCTCATCAGCGCAGCATCGAGCACGATCAACGGATCTGCGTCGTCCTGGTTGGTCGCTGGTGCAGCACCTGGTTGCGTGTAGCCATCGATGGTGACCGGCGCAGTGATGTCTGGCAGATCAGTCAAAGGCGTGATGACCTGGCGCCCGGCGCCCGGGATGTTGAAGATGACCTCGTCCACGGTCAGTGCCGGGTCGTTTGCGTCTTGGATCGCCCGCCGCAGCGAACCCGCACCGGAATCATTGACGTTGGTAACCTCTGCGGCTACCAGTGCGTGGCTCACCGTCGGCGTACTCACCGCCAGGGCACTAGCGATCAGCGTCGCGACGCCCAGCTTGGCAGTTCTACTTTGTTCAAACTTCATGATGCTTCCCCTCGTTGACCTCCGCCTGTCGGAGGCTCGTGTTAGGGGTACGGCGCGACATGGCACATCGGTTCGCGGTGTGGACAGGCTGGAGGCGGCTGCATCCGGGGCGGGGTCTAGTGTCGCGTGTTGGAAGTGACTTTCTGGTCGGTGGTTGAGATCGTGGGTCATGTCGCGTGTGGAGCCGTTGGTGTTGCGGGTCGGGGACGAGGAGACGTCAAAGACCTCGAAACCGCGATCAGCACTCACATCGACGGATGGAACGACCGCGCCCACCCGTTCGGCTGGACCAAGACCGCCGACGAGATCAGCAGCCACGCGAAACCCTCACCCAACACGAAGAAAACTTACGCTACGCGACACCGGGGTTACTCGCCGCGATCACAGCGGGGACCCCGAAGGAGCCGGGCGGCGTCTCCGCAGTTGTGCGGCCCAGACCACTCAAGCCTGCCCTCAGGCCGCAGTCGGCGTCCACGCCCGACGGTCGGCTGCGCGGGCGCCGGGTCCTGGTCCTGGGGGGCCCGCACCACGCGGCAGCCGCAGTCCGGGAACGCATCATCGCCGCCGGCGGCGCGGCCGCCGTCAATCTCACGACACAGGTGAGCGACGTCGTCCTGCTCGATGGCGGTACCCGTGATCGCCGGTGGTCCCGAGCCGAGACCCGCCGACTGCGCGTTCTTGAGCACGAATCCCTGGAGCCCGCTTGCGCGCCGCGCCCTCCCGCCGAATCCGCGCAGGCGCCGAATCGAACCCCGGTGGACGCCGACCAGGGTGTGGTCCTGCCACGCGGTGGTGTCGTCGACCTCCCTGAGGGCCAGGAGTGGCAACTCGCTGTCCGCTGGCCGGAGCTCGCCGAGCCCGTCGACGTGGTCGCATTCGTCGCCGACGCCGAGGAACAGGTCGCCACCGATGACGACTTCGTCTTCTACAATGCCCCGACCCACCCCACCGGCTGCGTCGACCTCGCTTTGTACGTGCCCGGCGAGTGCGTCGCGACCATCAATACAGGCACCCTTCCGGACCACGCCACCCGAGTCCTCCTCGCGGCTGCCGTCGCCGACGGCGCCACCTTCGCAGCCGTCGGCCCAGTCGAGGTGGTCCTACGAGGCGCCCTCGGCTCCGTGATCGCCCGCGCCACCCTGGACGCCGCAACCACTGAAGCGACCCTCGTGCTCGCCGACGTATACGTGCGCAACGGCACGTGGAGGTTCAGAGCTGTCGGCCAGGGACACGACCACGCCCTGTCCGCCCTCGCCGTTGCCCACGGCGTCGACATTGAGGACTGACCTGACTTGGCTCACGTTGGTGGCCGGGCAGCGTTGAACCACCAGGTCAGCGGTCATCTCCGCAGGTCAGGTCGCGGAGGGCGAGGGATTCGAACCCCCGGTGACATCGCTGCCACTACGGCTATCAAGACCGCCAGCCGTACCGGCTCTGATCAGCACGTTCTCCCGTGATCCGGCGGGGCCGGGGCCCTGCTCAGGCACTGCTGCGGGACCCCGTCTCGCACTCGCGTAATGCCGGCCCGGTGCAGCTCCAGGGCCGAGGCTGCGGCGGTCGGGTGCAGCCGTCGTGGTCGGCCGGCCTGCCTGTAGATGATGGCGCCACAGGGTCGGCAGGCTTGCAGCTCAGACAACAGTCCAGTCCTGTGCGGAGGGCGTGGGGCGCCCACCCACGAGACGGGTCACCGGCCCCGAGACGCGTGCCATGACGCCATACCGGCCCGCGAGGTCATGTCGAGCTTGCGCAGCACGTTGCTCACGTGGTGCTCCACGGTGCGCAGCGACAGGATTAGCCGCTCGGCGATGGCTGCGTTACTCAGCCCGTCCGCCACCAGGGCGGTGATCTCCAGCTCCCGGGGGGTGAGCGGGTGGTCCGCTGCGGTCAGCCCCCTCGATCCGGTCGCTGCCGGCATCCTGGCCAACAGCGGTGCCATCCCGAGCCGAGAGGCGAGCGCCCGCGCCCGCCCGGCATGGGCCTGGCCCCCGGCCGTCCCGTGCCCGGCCAGCTGTGCCAGCTCGGCCAGCACGAGCGCCTGGTGGGGAAGGGCGTGCAGGACCTCGCACGCGTGCAACGCGCTGCCCAGGTGCCTGGCTGCCGCGTCCCGGTCGTCGGCCAGAACGGCCAAGCGTCCGAGGGCCAGGTCGACCGGGCCCTCGTACGGGCTGTGGGCGAAGGCGATGGCGTGCAGCCCGCTGTAGGGCACGAGCTCCGCGTACAGCCGGGCCCCGGTCTCCCGGTCCCCAAGCCACGCACAGACGTCCGCGTTGCCGACCGTGGCGATCAGCCACTCCGGCGCGCGGACGGGCATGCGGAGCACGTGCGGGGCGATGGACCACCACAGCGCCTCTGCCTCCTCCCGTCCGTCCCGGGCGCGGAGCACCACGCACAACCAGCCGCGTGCCATGTAGGGCATCGAGTCAACGAGCTCGCGGACGGCGGCCTCGGACTCCGCCGCCCCCCGCCCGGTCTGCTGCGCCACCACCGAGGTGACGATGACCTGCAGCGCCGCCGACTCCCCGTCCGGGTCGCCCTCGGTCTGCACCGCCCTCTGCAGAAGGTCGACGGCGTCGTCGTAGCGGCCCTCGAGGAGGCGCTGTGAGGCCTCGACGGCCATCACGTGCGCCCGCCACGCCGGTCGACCCGAGCGTGCGGCCAGCGGGCGCAGGGCCGACAGCTCGGCCGCGAGGTCGACCCGGTCGCCGAGCACGGCGTGGACGTCCGTCCGCCAGCGGCGGCCTGCGAAGAGGTACTCGTCGGTGCCGGTGCGACGGCCCAGCTCGACGGCGGCATCGGCGACCTCCATCCGCTCGGGCAGGTGGTCGACGGTCAGCCGAGCGGCCTGCCAGGCCTGCAGCCGCAGGAACGACGACTCGGGGTCGCCGCTCTCCGGCGGCAGGTCCAGCGGCTCCGACACGTGGAAGGGGTCGGTCGTCAACACGAGCTGGGCGCGGACCCGGGCCGAGCGCACGGGGTCGCTGTCGCCGAGCCGCGCGAGGGCCTCGGTGCACAGAGCGTGCACCCGGCCGGCGACGGCGGTGCTGGGCGTCGTGTGGATCACGGTCGCGGCGTCGGCCAAGGCCGCGGGGTCGTCAGCCGCACGGGCGGCAGCGGCCACCTCCTCGCAGGCCTCGAGCGCCTGCGCGACCGGCCCCGTGGCGTAGACGGTGCGGGCGTGCTCAAGGAGCTCAGCGACGTCTCGCACGGCTGGAGCCTAGCCGCGGGGGGCGAGCTCGGAACTGGTCGCCGGATGGGTGACGGGATGCGTGGTTCCACCGATGCGACGCGGTGCGGACCCTCTCTAGCGTCCCGCCATGAGCGCTTCCAGGTCATCCGCCACCACCTCCCCGGCCCTCGGGCACGGGGACCTCTGGCCCGCCCCCCGCGTCCGGTGGCTGGCGACCGTCTGCCTCGTCGCGTCGCTGCTCGGCGCGGCGTCCGCGGTCGCCATGCTGACCTGGCCGCCGATGGTCCCGGAAGACCGCTACAGCTACCCGTTCGATGCCGTCTGGCACACCGTCTTCCAGCTCTTCTTCGCGGTGCAGCACCTCGGTCTGCTGGCCGGGATCATCGCCCTCGGGCACGTGGCCCGGCGTCTCCCCGGCCGCCGCACCAGGGCCGGGGTGACGGTCTCGGCGCTCGGCATGGTGACGCTCACGGCCGCCGAGCTGCTGAACATCACCGCCGCCCACGCCGCCGTCGGGAGCACCCGCGCCGACCTGGCCAGCGCCGCCTACGGGCCCGCGATGATCCTCGTGGGCGTCGGGTTCCTGGTGGCCGGCGTGGGGGTGGTGCGCAGCCGGCTGCTCACAGGGTGGGGCCGGTGGGTGCCGTTGGCCCTGGGGGCCTACGTCTTCGTCGTGCTGTTCCCCGCGGTGTTCGGTCCGTTGGTCGCGGGTCGGCTCGCGATCGGGGCCTGGATGCTGGGCTTCGCCGCGCTGGGGGTGGCGGTGCGCCGGGCGGTGCCCAGGTCCACGGGCGCATGAGCGGGGTCCTGGCCGGGCCGGCGCGGGGGCTCGTGGCCGTCGGCGCGGTGTGCGGGCTGGCGTGGGCGCCCGGCTTCCGCGGCTGGATGGCACTGATGGCCGGACCGACCAACTCGTCGACCACGTGGTGGGGGACCGTTACTGGTGGCGCTCACCGAGCCACGGATTTTTGGGGCCCTGATCGACACCGGAGCTGGCGGCGGCTCGATCTTCGTGGTCCTGGTCGGGCTCGCCGGCGGCTACGACGTGGTCTGGGTCGAGGGAACCGGGATCATCCGTCGCGAACTGGCGGCGCTGATCGACGCGTCGATTTATGTCCAGGGTGACCTTGCTGCCCAGGAGCAGCGGCTGGTCGCCCGGGACGGCGACATTCCGGAGCAGCAGGAGCACATCGCCCGTTGGCTGGACGAGGAGCTGCCGTTCATGGCGCGCGAGCAGCCCTGGGCTCGGGCCACAGTGGTTGTGGCCGGAACCAGCCAGATCGAACACGACCCGGCGCAGCCCGTCATCCACGTCGACCGATTCAGGCGTCCCCAGATCTTCACTCATGTGGCTCACTGGTCGAGCTTCAGGACCGCGGTGCTGAGGTAGTGGGGCACAGGCACGGGGGGGTCGTTTGCGATGTCGGAGGCGGGCTGTGACGAGCCCGATTCGACTGCGGTAGTGACGGGTCCCGGTCACGAAGATGCTGAGCAAGCCGTCGGGAGACTCGACGATGGCGGGGTCGCACACTCCCCGGCCCATCCACGATGGTGTGTCGGCGGCGTCGGTGTCCAGGACCTTGGTCGGCGGCGACCATGCTGAGCGATCTGGGTCCGGGGTGTTGGCTGTGGACACCCACAGCCCCTGGGGCGGGAAGGGCTTGGTGGCATGCAGATTGGTCCCTCGGCGAGCACCATCGTCCACCCTCTCGTCGTGCGGACGACGGCGTTGTCAAAGAAGCCCTCCTCAGCCCAAGCCCACACGCGCGGGGGTGTCCAACCCGTGAGGCCGTCGTCGCTGGTGGTGGTTCGCAGCTCGTAGTCGGGTTGCTCACCGCGGCCGACTTCGTGAGGGGTCGCCACGTACCACATCACGTACCGATCGCCGTCGTGGACCACCAGGGGCTCGAGTGCACTGGGGCGGGTGCCATCGCCTTGGACCATGGGTTCATCGCGCCTGTTCCATCGCCCCTCGTGGTGCTCGAGGATGCCGATCGCGTATCGGCTGGACGCCCCGACATCTCGTCGCCCCAGAGCGGCCCGCGTAGTAGATGCGGGGATGACGGACCTCGGTGCCGGGTAGGTAGGAGAGTGTGTGTACGCCGCCGTCGTCCCAATGGTGGCGTGGCGGGTCGGCAAGGAGCGGGCAGGCTCGGCCCCTGCGATCGACCGTGATCTCCCAGGTGGCGGTAGCCGGATCAGCCGAGGCGGGCGCGGTCGCGCAGTACAGGTGGTTGCGGAAGGAGGTTGAGTAGCCACCGAGGAAGAGCACCCAGGCGTCGTCGACAAGGTGGATGTCGCCATTGCCGAGGCCCAAGACGCCGCGCGGCATCGGACCCTCGACCATGTCCCAGGGCACCCGCGCGTCCGTGATGGTCACCCATGCACGGTAGTGCGGCGTGTAAGCCCAGATTGCGGTTAGCGCGAGGGCCGTCACATGCGGGATGTGCTCGCAAAGATCAGGAACCCGCCGCGACGACGTCGCGGGGTCTCGGTAGCTCCGGCGCCGGTGCCCGCACGGGATCGGCCATCGGGACGGCGTCGTCAGCTGTGCGGTTCAACCCGCCACATGCCCCATCGTCAGACACCGCCGCCGATCACGGCCCGCTCGCGCCTCGGTAGGCCCGGGTCTTGGCGATGTTGCCGCACCGGGCCATGGAGCACCAGCGTCGACGCCCCGGTCGGGAAGCATCGACGAACAACAGCCCGCAGTCCTCGGCGGCGCACTCCCGCACCCGAGCGCCCATCGGGCCTGTAAACAGAGTGATCCCCTCTCGAGCAATGTGCGCCAGCGCCTGGTCCACCGCGACGACGGGCAGGACGACCGCACCGGATGCATCCATCCAGGCTGGCAACACCGGACCCAGCGCGAGGCCGTTGATGACCTCGACGTCATGACGCCGGAACGCTCTGCCCGCAACGTGGCGGCGACCGCAATGGAACAGCGCCTTCCGAAGTGACCGGAAGGCCGGCAGCCCTGCGCCCTGGGCCACGTCCCGCTCTAGCAGGACCCCCAGCCAGTAGGCCAGAGCCGGCTCGTCGGCGACCAGATCCGCCTCGACCCACTCACCCACGCCACCGGTGTGGGCAATGTCCAGAGCCACGCTCCCGGAGGCAAGGAGCCGACGTTGCCACGCAGGGAGGCTTGCGCGACTCACCACCATGACACCAGTATGACCGGTGTCGCCGTCTCATCAAGGAGGAGCGCCATGACCGTTCAGTACCTCAATCCCCCGGAGCTGCTGCAGAGCCCGAACTTCTCGCAGGCCGTGGTCGTGGAGCAGCCCGCGCGGACCGTCTACGTCGGTGGCCAGAACGGCGTGGACGCCAACGGAGCGGTGGTCGGGGACCTGGCAGAGCAGACCGCCCGGGCCGTCGACAACGCCAAGGTCGTCCTGGCGGCCGCCGGCGGACAGCTCAGCGACGTCATCTCCTGGACGGTCGCGGTCGTGGACGGCCAAGACCTCCGCGCTGGGTTCGGTGCCATGCAACCGGCCCTCGCCGGTCGAGAGCACCCGCCGGTCGTCACCGTCCTGCTGGTGGCCGGACTCGCCGTGCCGGGAGCGCTCGTGGAGATCAGCGCCGTCGCGGTCCTGGCATGACCGGCCAGACGCAGGATGCTGGCTGGCAGGTCGGTGCCCGCCGGACGCTCCCCCTGGAGCTCGCCGAGTCCTGGGAGTTGCTCACCCGCCCGCCGTGGCTGGATCGCTGGTCCGGGCTGGCTGCCCTCGACCGAGACGACCCGGCCGTACGAAGCCTGACCGCAACACGCGTTGTCCGGGTCCGGACGCGTGACTCCCTCGTGCAACTGCGGGTACAGGCCGCCGTGTCCGGCACCACGGTCGCCTTCCACGAGGACCACCTGCCCGACGAGCAGGCCAGGAACCTGCGAAAAGCCTACTGGGCTCAAGTGCTAGACGACCTCGAGGCAGCCGTGTCTGCCTTCTGACGAGAGTAGGCCCGGCTGCGGCATGCTGCGATCAGATCCGCAGGCGGCGTCGCGGGACATCGGAGTCGTGCCGCCGCTCCCGCGCCGTTACTTGCACTCGCCAGGGACGCGGCGTCTTCGGGGTGCAGCTACGGTTCTGTAAGGCTCAACCCTTCACGCGATAGGCGTCTCGGCGATGGGCGATGTCGACGACGCTGACCGTCTGGTTTTCGTCGTCGATGCGGTAGATAACGCGGTAGGTACCCCGGCGTGCGCTGTGACGGTCCTCCAGCGGTGCATGCAGTCGCTTTCCGACACGGTGGGGGTTGTCCAGCAACGGGCCGACGATGAACTCGTAGGCCGCTAGCGCCACGGCCTCGGGCAACGTCTCGGAGAGCTGTCGGCGCGCTGTTGGGGTGATTCTGAGGACGTATCGGTCAGCTGGGGAGCTCACGCCTCAGGCCGGTGGCTCCGACGTTCCATCGCTGCCGCCAGATCAGACTCGGACTCGCCTTCGCCGGCGGCCAGCTCAACCTCAGACATACTCAGCCGTCGCATCGTCTCCGGGTCGGACAGGATTGCGAGGGTTTCCTCAAGGGACTCGAGATCCTCGGGCGCGACCAGCACCGCGGATGGTCTCCCGTGGACAGTCACGGTGATGCGCTCATGCTGTCCGCTGACCCGGCTCACGACCTCGGACAGGTGGGCCTTCGCCTCCGCGAGCGACATCGACGTTGTCATGGTCACAAGTATGACTACTGAGCGGTCGGTTGTCCACATCTGCGAGGTGTCTGCGACCGCGCTCCGGACAGCATTGGCAGCGTCCGCTGTCGGCAAGTGGAACGTCTTGCTGAACGAGGCGGCCAGTTGGTCACGGCGCCGTGCCCGGTTCAGCCTCAGGTCCCAGCTGGGTCCGCCGGCACCGGCTATACCCACCACGTCGTGATCGACCCGCGCCGTACCGATAGTCGAACGGCAACTGGCGCAGCCGGCGCGTCTTGCACCCCGACCCAGCCTGGCGTTGGTTCCAATGGTGTCGGTGGAGTGGTGCGCCCGGTCTACCCGCTGGCCGTTGAGGCGGTTGGGCGATCGTGTGGAGCTCACCCACGCCCCGCTGATTCGTGACGACCCCGACAGCACTAACCCGCTGTCACGAACCGAGGTGGGATTCGAACCCACGAAACGTTGGTTAAACGTTCAATGGTTTTCAAGACCGTCAGCTGTACCGGCCCTGCGCGTTCCCGCTCATCCGGAGGGGCTGGGGCACCGCTCAGGCACGGCGGCAGGAACCACCTTGCTGGACTCCACTCAGCGTCGATGCGCCGAGAGCGACCGCCCTGGCGGCGATCTCGCGCTAGGCCCCGCTCGCTCACACCATCCTGACAGGGAGGGTCCTGGCAGCCGCGGACGAGGGTGAACGAGCCGGTTGGCATTGGCCCCACGTTGACTACGAGCCCCACCTGCATGCCTCGTACCGGGACTCCATCAGGCCCTGGCTCCCGAAGCGGACCTAATGCGCCTCACCCGGTAGCCGACCGTCTACTGAACCAGGGAGATCATGAACGTTGCTTCTCCGGAGCAGTTATCGCTCCCTGTCGCGGACAGCACCACGTCAGGTCCGAAGACAGGAACCGCTCCGCAGTCTCCTAATCCACTGCACACGTCGTAGCGTCACCTGGGTAACGTGACGACGCCAAGCACTTCGCTCCCCGCCGCGAACACCAGGGCGACCGATGCCTCGTCCGTCTCGTTCGACGTCCCCGCCACGCGGCCCCCCGTGTCAGCTGCGACGACCGCAGGAGGCACGTATCGGCAGACCACCACCAACGCGGACGCGTACCGCTCCCGCATCAGCGAACCGAGCTCGACCTCACCACCGCTATCGAGGGACTCGTCGACGGCCGCCCGGACCTGAGCCCCCACGTGTCCCTCGACAGGGACCAATAGGTGCCTCCGTTTATCACCACGACATGAAGACACAACAGGCCGCCTACCCACGACCTACGACCTGTCTCTTATACACAT
>ENA-ORBV01014540-ORBV01014540.1-microbial-mat-metagenome-genome-assembly--contig:-NODE-14540-length-11745-cov-3.380099_pt1 | contig 11745 bp, 8 predicted proteins | sample MGYA00237777_ERZ505514 | MGnify/ENA primary metagenome ERZ505514 (study PRJEB26160, sample SAMN06269048) | microbial mat metagenome | isolation source: Oligotrophic lake microbial mat | place... | reverse complement strand
GCTTCAGCTGCTCATGCTGCGCAGCCAGCTCCACGTCCGCCACGGATTTCACTTCAAATCCCTGGGCGTTTGCAGACGCTGCAACAAGCAGTGCGGTGGCGCGTTCAGCAGCCTCAACACCGGCGCCGGCAGCACCCTTGATGGGGAAGATCAGCACGCGGGGCTTTTGAAACACCGCGCCCGCTCCCGGGGCAGCAAGGGCCATGACCATGGACATCAGAAGTACGCGCCGCACAGCCCACCTCCTGCTCACCGCCCACCCATAACCAACGGACGCATTCCGGGAAAGAGACAGACGTCCAACAGCGCGCCCGCCTTCACCTTGCGCCCTTTTGGTGTCACAACGCACACCCGCTCCCTGTGAGGTCAGACATGGCAACTTCCCGACGCTGGCCCGCCCTGGCAGCCCTGTTGTGCACCTACCTGGGCGTGGCCGCTACCCACGCGCAGACCGGGTCTGTCTCGGATGCCCAGCGCCAGTATGAGCAAGGCGCGGCCCTCCTGAACCAGCAGAACTTTGCGCAGGCCCGGGAACACGCCGCCCGCGCCGTGGCACTGTACGAAAAGGACCCGCACGCAGACCCGCTGCTGCTTGCCGCGTCCCTGGACCTGCTGGCGGCGTGCCACGCCTGGCTCAGGGAACCTGAATCCGCGGAGCCGCTGGTGCTGCGCGCGCTCAAGATCCGCACGGACAAGCTGGGTGAGGTCCATCCGCACACCATTGTCTCCCTCCAGAGCGCCGCCACCATGTACGCGTCCCGTGGCGACGGGCCCCGGGCCATCCAGTACCTGCAGCGCGCCGCCGCGGCGCAAACGCAGTTGACCGGCTATGACAGCGCAGAAGTCTACCCGTTCCTGCCACCGCTCATGGCCCTGCTTGAGCAGCATGGCCCGCTGCAGGACCTGGTCAACACGCACCAGCAGCACGTTGCAGTCATGGAGAAAGCGCGCGGCAAGGTCAGCGTGGAGGGTGCGCATGCGCGTGCAGCCTTTGGCCTGGTGTTGAAAGATGCCGCGCTGCTGACGGACGCAGAACGTGAGCTGCGGCTTGCGCTCAACGCGCTGGGCATGGTGCAGGGTGAAGGCTCCGCGGACGTTGCTGCCGTGGAGAACAACCTTGCGGAGACGCTGCGCCTGCAGGGGCGCTTCCAGGACGCGCGTCCGCTGCATGAGCACGTGCTGGCGGCGCAGCGCGCGTTGACCGGTCAGGACAGTGGCCCGGTGGCGCGCGCGCTCAACAACCTGGCGCTCCTGGAGCTCAACGCCGGCAACCACCCGCGCGCAGAAACGCTGTTCAAACAGTCCATTGCCATGTGGGAAAAGGTTGAAGGGCCGCTGGCACAGGACCTGGCATATCCCCTCAACAACCTGGCCGAACTGTACCGCCAACGTGCGCAGTATGCGGATGCGCGGCCGCTGTATGAGCGCTCACTTGCCATCCGGACCAAGGCGTTTGGGCCCAGCCATCCCACCACCATCACCACCGTGCAGAACCTGGCGCTGCTGGCCACGGAGCAGGGGGATATGAAGACCGCGGAGAACCTGTACCAGTCCGCGCTGGAGGCCCTGGACACGTCCAATCCGTTGCGGGCAACAGTATTACACAATTACGCCGGATTCCTGCGCATGCGTGGCCTGAACCACATTGCCCTGGACATGTACCAGCAGGTGCTGACCTGGCAGGTGGGGACGCTGGGCCGGGAGCATCCGCGCGTGGGGGACACGCTCAATTCCATGGCGCTCACCCAACTTGAAAATGACAAGCCGGCCATGGCGCGGCCGCTGCTGGAAGTTGCCATCTCCATTGCCCAGAAGACCTACGGCAAGGACCACGCGGAGGTTGCCCTGATGCGCGTGAACCTGGCGGACGCGCTGCAGCGTGACGGCAAACCCAGGGAAGCCATGGCGCTCAACCAGGCCAACCTGCTGATCCTGGAGAAGCAGCTTGGGTCCGGCATCCCACCGTTGCCACGGTGCACAACAACCTGGGTGTGCAGGCGTTCAAGGCGAATGACCTGCAGACCGCGCAAACCAGTTTCACCAAGGCACTGGAGCTGCGCCGCGTTGCACTGGGCCCGCATCACCGGCGGGTGGCGGAGGTGCTGGCCAACCAGCTCAGCGTCAGCGTGGCGCGCCGGGACATCCCCGGGTCACTGGTGCTGGCCGAGGAGATGATTGACGTCTGGGAACACCATCTTCCGGTGGCGCTCAGCATTGGCAGTGACAACGCCAAACGGCACTACGTGGCGGATCTTGCGGCACAGCTGTCGTCGTTGGTGGCGCTGTACGTGCGCGCGGCGCCGGCGGATCCGGGCGCGGCGGGTGTGGCGTTGCGCTCGGCGCTGGCGTGGAAGGGGCGCGTGCTGGACGCGCTGACGGACACGTTTGCGTCGCTGCGGCGCAGCTCACCACAGGACGTCCAGCAGTTGCTGGCGGAGATCCGGCTCACGCAGAACCGCATGGCCACACTCTCCGTCAAAGGTCCGCAGGGCGGTGACATCCAGGCATTCCGCAGCGCGCTGGACACCCTGGAAGCGGACCTGCAGACGCTGGAAGCCCAGCTCTCCCGCAAGAGTGACGGCTACCGCGCGCAGACGCAGCCCATCACGGTGGACGCCGTGCAGAAGGCGCTGCCCGCGGATGCCGCGCTGGTAGAGCTGGTCTGGTATCTGCCGGGCGCGCTCAACTCCACCCCGTCTTCAGAGCCGCCCCGGTACGCCGCGCTGGTGCTGCGCAAGAACGGGCCCGCCCAGGGTGTTGACCTTGGAGATACCGCAACCATTGACGCCGCCATTGGCGTCATGCGCAAGGCGCTGTCCAACCCGGACGTGAAGGACTTCAAGCCCGCCGCGCGCGCACTGCATGCGCTCACCATGCAGAAGATTGAGCCACTGGTGGGCAACGCCGCGCTCCTGCTCATTGCTCCGGACTCTGAGCTTAATGTCATACCATTTGCGGCACTGATGGATGGTCAGGACCGGTTTCTGGTGGAGAAGTTCAACATTGCCTACCTCAGCTCCGGGCGGGACCTGCTGCGCATGCAACAGACCGCGGCGCGTGCCCGCAGCGGCCCGGTGCTGGTGACCAGTCCGGAATTTGGCCATGAGACCACTGCAACAACCACGTCACGCAAGGGCAGCCTGCTGCGGGACGTGGATTTCCTCCCGCTTCCGGGCACAGTTGCGGAGGCCAAGGCCATCAAGTCCGTGATGAAGGATTCCAAGCTGCTCAACGGCGCGGGCGCCACGGAAGCGGCGTTCAAGCAACTTAAGGGCCCGCGCGTGCTTCACGTTGCCACGCACGGCTTCTACCTGGATGACAAGGGCCTGCCCACGGCGGGAACGCGGGGGTTGAAACTGAAGCCGCGCAAGGAAGCGGAGGCTCCGGTGCGCTCGGACAATCCGTTGCTCAGAAGTGGGTTGGCGCTGGCGGGTGTGAACACCGGCGGCCATGCCGGCGAGGACGGCGTCCTCACCGCCATGGAAGTGAGTGGACTGGACCTGACGGGCACGGAACTGGTGGTGCTTTCCGCCTGTGAAACCGGCCTGGGCAGCGTGCAGCCCGGAGAAGGGGTGCTGGGCTTGCGCCGCGCCCTGGTCATTGCGGGATCCCGGACCCAGATGATGAGCCTGTGGGCCGTGGATGATGACGCCACGCGCGCCCTCATGAGTGATTACTATAAACAGCTCATGCGCGGCGGCGCGCGCGGAGCATCCCTGCGGGAGGTGCAGCTCCGCATGATCAAGGATCAGAACACCGCGCATCCGTTCTTCTGGGCGGCCTTCATTGAGTCCGGGGACTGGCGGCCGCTTCCGCCGCAGTGAGTGGCGCGCGTCAACCTGTCCGTGGGTCCAGGTGCCTGACTGCTGGGCGGTGAAACGGCGCAAACCATTGTGAACGCCGCGCCTCAGGACCACACGTCCGCCAATGTGCACCTTCCGCGGATGATCCTGAAGTGGTGTCATGCGCGGCCATGGGTCCCGCTACAGCCGTCCTCTGGATGTTGGCGTCCTCCGCACCGGAGGACGGCGTGGACACTGTTGACGAGGTTGAGTCCCTGGAAGTGTGTGACGCCGCCGCAGAAATGTGTGACGCGCCGCCGGCGGTCCTGGATCCGTCCTTCATTCCGCAGTGGCCCCAGCTGCCCTTCAGCGCCTGGGTCACCACGGACGCCGCCAACGTGCGGCGTGAAGCGGGGGTCAACGCGCCGGTTGTGGGACTGCTGCACCGCGGTGATGTTGTGCAGGTCACGGACTGTGTTCCGGATTGTCACTCACCGGGCGCGTGGGGGCTGCTCAACGGGAACTCCGCCATCCGCCTGGACGTGTTGAACCTCCCGCCACAACCGCTGAGCCCCAAGGCCGCTGCCACCCAGTACTGGCGGGCCACCGTGGCGGTCAGACGCGCGCCCATCTTTGAGCGTCCGGATGTTCGCTCCCGCGTGATGTCCCGCCAGCGGCTGGGGTCCGGCCTGGCGTTTATCCCCAATGACAACGTCAGGAAGAGCGGCTGGCTGCACCACACCTCCGGCGGCTACGTGCGCGTCAAGGACGTCCGGTTCCCCACGCCAAGCACGCTGCAGGGAGAGCCCTACCCCACCGGCCCGCTGGCCTTGCTCAAAAGCCTCGCGCCGCTGCAGGGACCGGGCAACCAGAGCCAGATGATGCCCAAGCACAGCCGGGTGCGGGCGTTGGGCCTGGGCAGCAACCGCACGGTGCTTGTTGAGGGGGGACGCCTGCCACGCAGCTCAGTGGCGCTGGCGTTCCACCGTCCGCGGCCAAGCAGCATTGGCCCCAGGGAGCGCTGGGTTCACGTGGATGTGAATGAGCAGGTGTTGACTGCCTATGACGGTGACACCTGGGTGTTTGCCACGCTGGTGTCCACGGGAAAACGCCGCACGCCCACCAGGCTGGGCATTTTTAAGGTGTGGGCCAAGATTTCCCACACCACCATGCGCGGCAGAGGCCGGCATCCGTACGTCGTCGAGGAGGTTCCCAACATCCTGTCCTTCCACGGCGGCCAGGCGCTGCACGAGATCGCGTTGCGCGACGGGGTCGAGGGCGAGGACCAGCACCGGTGTCGACCCCGGCGAGAGCAGGTCGCGGCGAGCGGCGGCGGTGGCGACCAGGGCGGGGTGCAACGTGCCGTCTTCGCCGAGCAGGTCCGGCCCGATCAGCAGGTTGTAGTAGGGGAACTCGGCTTGGCGCGTCACCGCCCGCGCGTTGCGGGTCAGGCTGACCACGTCGGTCGGCGGCATCGGCTCGGGGTTGTCGGCAAGCAGGATTGCCGGGTCGCCGAGATCGCGCGGTATGCCCGGACCGACAAAGATCCCGTGCCGGCGCAAGAGGATGGCGAGATCGGCCGGCATGCGCTGATCGGCGAACACCAGGAGCGAGCCGCCATCGACGAGATGCTGATCGATGCGGGCGATGGTCGGCGCGCCGAGCGGCCCGGTCGGGCCGGCGATGACGAGCAGCGATCCGGGATCGATCGGCTGCTCGCCGCCGAGCACGGTGCGGAAACCACCGAGGGTGAGCGCGCGCACCAGGGCATCTCCGCCGTCGTCCGAGCCATCGGGCTGGAGTTCGCCGTGACCGAGTAGGAACCTCGCTTGGGGTGGATTCGGATCGGCGAGGGTGAGCAGGGCGCCGCCCACGTCCTGCTGGAGCGTCCGCCGGCTGAGGCCGACGTCGGTCACCGTGATCTTGAAGGCTCGCTCGCCGCGACAGAGGTAGATCGCCGGTCCTGAGCGGTCTTGGTATCGCTTGGCGAACTGTTCGAGGGCGGGCTGGTCGCGCGCGGGATCGATGCGGCGGTAGGACAACCGTGGATTGCGGCGCACCATCGCGTGCAGCGATTCGACCAACGGCTCGACCTGCTCGTCGGCCTCGGCCGGCCAGATGGCGACGACGCTGACCGGCTCGTCCTGCGCGACGAGGATGGTTTCCAGGGCCGGATCGAGGGTGAAGCGTCGGTCTGGGCTGAGATCGACGCGCCACGCGCCGCGATGCGCCGCCGCCACCACCAGCGCCAGCACGACGATAATGGCCAGGGTGCGCCCGCCGAGTCCAGCCAGACGCATCTGCCACCGCTGCGGCGCGATCGGCTTATCCATGGATGCGGCGTGCGCAGAGCGCGGCATGCGAAAGCAGGAGGAAGGTCGCGGTGGCGGCGAGGAACCAGGCCACGTCGGCGAGCCGGATCTCGCCCGCCAGAAAGCGCTGCGCGCGCGGCAGCACGGCGAAGACGGCGTGCAGCGGCTTCAGCAGGGGGTAGGGCTCGGTGAAGGTGAACAGCAGCAGCACGAAGATGCCGCCGAAGGTCATCACGTAGGCCGTCACCGGGCTGTCGACGAGCAGGCTGATCCAGACACCGAGCGCGGCGAGCAGCGCGCAGAGCAGCAGGTAGCCACCGTAGGCGGCAAGCAGGTGCGGCAGGTACAGCTGGCTGACGACGGCGAGCGTGCCGACCTGGACCAGGGTGGTGGCGACCAGCGTGCCGAGGAGAGCGAAAGCGGCGACGAATTTGCCGAGCACGAGGTGCGTTTCGCGGACCGGTACTGTCAGCAGCAGTTGCATGGTGCCTTGCGCGCGTTCGCTGGCGAAGCTGTTCATGGTGATCGCCGGGGCGAGAAACAGCAGCACCCACACGCCGCCGCTGAGGGTGACGACATAGAGGGGCTGGTCGGCCCCGGCATTGCCGTGGTAGGGATGCAGCGCGAAGATCACGAACAGGCCATTGGTCACCAGCGCCCAGGTGGCGATCACCAACCACGCCAAGGGCGTGGTGAAGGCGGCGATCAGGTCGCGACGGGCGATGGCGGTGGCGGACATCGGGTCAGGTGAGGGGGGTAATGTACGGCAAGGAATCCCGGCGATCGCCACCGCCGCCAACCAGATGCGCTACCCAGCGGCCGATCAGATCGGTCTCCAGGTTGACCGTCGCACCCGGGCGCAGGGCGCCGAGCGTGGTGTGGGTCAGCGTGTGGGGGATGACCGCGATCGACACCCGCTGGCCGCGGCAATCCCAGGTCGTCAGGCTGATGCCGTCCACCGCGAGCGAGCCCTTCTCGACCGCCTGCACCGCTCCGCCGTCGGGCAGCACGATGGTAAAGCGTTCGCTGTCACCCTCGCGGTGGCGCTCGACGAGGCGGCCGACGCCATCGACATGGCCAGAGACGAGGTGACCACCCAGCCGCGCGCCGAACGCCAGCGCGCGCTCGAGATTGACCGGCTGACCGGCGCGCCAGCCGCCGAGGGTGGTCTTGCGCAGGGTCTCGGCGCTAACGTCGAAGGTCGCCCGCTCGCCAGCCAGGGTGGCGATGGTCAGGCAGGCGCCGCTGACGCTGATGCTGTCGCCCAGCTTGGCGTCGCTGGCGAGGGGGCCGAGATCGATGTCGAGCCGCACGCCGCGTTCGGCGCTGCGCACCGCCGCCAGGGCGGCAACCTGCTCGATGATGCCGGTGAACATGGCGGGCATGGTTGGCGCCCGATGCCTGGCGGCAAGCCCGCTTGACCCATCGCCCGGCGGACTGGATCGTCCAGCCGATGGAAACGGGCTGGCAACAGGTGTGGGTCGACATGTCCGGCGACGCTGCCCGCGACGCGCTGGCACGCCTTCCCCAGGCCGCGGCGCGGGCCGCCGACCCGGTGCGCGCGATCGACGACCTGCGCCGGCTGGTCGCGGTCGGCGGGCCCGAGGTGGCCGCGCATCTCCAAGCCGATCCCCAGGCGCTCGACCTGCTGCTCCAGCTCGGCGGGGTCAGCCGCCACCTCTTCGACCTCGTCCTGCGCCGACCCGAGCATTTCTGGCAGGTCGTGCGCGAACGCCAGTTCCGCCAGGTCTGGGGCCGGCGCGCCCTCTCTGGCGAATTGGCGGCGGTCCTGTCGGCGCAGACCGACGACGAGGCCCGCGCGCGCGTGCTCGCTGATCTCAAGGATCACCATTACCTGCGTCTGGCGCTGGGCGACGTCGCCGGTGGCATCGGCTTTGAGTCGATCATTGCCGAGCTGTCCGACCTCACCGACGTGCTGGTCCAGGCGGCGCTCGATCTGGCGCGCGCCAAGCTGGCGGCGCGCTATCCGGATGCCCCCGCGCGCTTCGTGATCTTCGGCATGGGCAAGCTGGGCGGGCGCGAGCTGAACTACAGTTCGGACATCGACCTCGTCTTCATCTACGAGGACCTCGCCGCCGAGCGCGACTGGGGTTGCCACGACTACTGCCAGCGCCTGGGGGCCGACCTCATCCGCCGCCTCGACGAATCCACCGCCGTCGGGCGTCTGTTCCGCGTCGACATGCGCCTGCGCCCAGAAGGCGACCGCGGCGAGTTGGCATTGTCGCTGCGCGAAACCATCGACTACTACTACAGCGTCGGCCGGCCGTGGGAGCGTCAGGCGCTGATCAAGGCCCGGCCGATCGCCGGCGACCTCGCGCTGGGCGAGCGCGTGCTGAGCGAACTGCGGCCGTGGATCTACCCCAAGGAACCGGCGTGGGAGGACCTCGACGGGACGCGCACGATGCGCCGTCGCATCGAAGAGCGCAAGGCGCTCGCCGACGTCAAGACCGGCGCCGGCGGCATTCGCGACATCGAGTTCCTCGTCCAATTCTTTCAGCTCTCGCACGGCGGCCGCATCCACGACCTGCGCGGACGCGCGACCCTGCCCATGCTGCGCGCGCTGCCCGACCATGGGCTCTTGCCGCGCGACCACGCCCGCGAGCTGGAGCGGCATTACATCTTCCTGCGCGTGGTCGAGCATCGCCTGCAGATGTGGGAGGACCGCCAGGTGCACGACGTGCCGAGCGGCACCGCTGAACGCACAGCGCTCGCCCGCCGCTGCGGATTCGCCGCGGAACGTCCCCTGGCCGCCTTCGACGCGCGCCTGGCCGAGGTGCGCGGCCGGGTGCGCGCCCTGGCCGACCTCCACTACCTGCGCTCGACCCGTCACCAGGACGGCGTGCTCGCGCTGCTGGCGCAGGACGAAGTCGACGACGCCCTGGTCGAGGCGGTGCTCGGCGGCTGCGGCCTACGCGACCTGCCGCGCGCCGCGCGTAACCTGCGTGCGATGGCGACCGAGCCCTTCTTCCTGCTCGCGCGCAGCCGCACCGAGCGCGCGCTGGCCGCGCTGGTGCCGCTGCTGATCGAACTAATCAAGCAGACGCCCGATCCCGACGCCACGCTCGAGAATCTGGCGCGCATCGCCGCCGCGGTCGGCGGTCGCGCCACCTTCTACGACCTGCTCGGCGGCAGCCCCAAGGTGCTGCGCCTCTATTGCGACCTCGCCGGCTGGGCCACCTACCTGGTCAATCTGCTCGGCGAGGTGCCCGGCCTGCCCGATGAACTCGCCGACAGCCTCAACCAGCCAGCGCGTCGCCCGGACATGCTTCTGCGCGAGGCGCGCTTCCTGGTCCAGGGTATCTCGGACATCGTCCCCCCGCTGCGCTTCTTCCAGGCGCGCGAACTGGCCGCCACCGCGGTACGCGACCTTGAAGGCTGGACCCAGGCGCAGGTGCAACGCCACCTCAGCCACCTCGCCATCGCCATCACCGGCGTCGCCCTCGAACGCGCCATCGGCGAACGCGCGCGCGAGTGGGGCCTGCCGGTCGAGGGCTACCGCCAGACGCGCTTCGCCATCCTCGGCGTGGCAAGCTCGGCTCGCGCGAACTGTCCTACGCCTCGGACATGGACGTCATCTTCGTCTGCGATGTGGGCGGCACCTGCCGCCGCAACGGACGCAACGGCGAGGAGTTCTGGACCCGCGTCACCCAGGACGTGATGCGCACCCTCGGCGAGGGTCGCATCTATGAGATCGATCCCCGCCTGCGCCCCTGGGGCGATGGCAGCGAACTGGTGGTCAACCTCGAAGCGCTCACGCGCTACTGGTCTGAGCCGCGCGACCTGTGGGAACGCATGGCCATGCTCCGCCTCGCCCACGTCGGCGGCGACCCGACCATTAGCAGCGAGTGCATCGACCTCATCCGCGGCACCGCCCTGCTCGCCCCCTTGCCGGCCGACGCCGCGCGCGAGGTACGCGATATGCGCCGCCGCCTTGAGGAGAGCGTCGCTGGACGCGATCACGTCAAGCGCGGCTGGGGTGGGTACGTCGACCACGAGTTCATCACCCATTATCTCAGTTTCGGCGTCGCGCCTGCCGACCTGCCACCCGGTGGCGCCGTTCCGGACACCCTGCGCCGCCTGGCCGAACTGGATCGCATTCCCACCCAGGCGGCCACCGAGCTGGTCACCGGACTCGAGTGGCTGCGCTTCGTCGAGGCGCGCATGCGCCTCACGGCCGGCAAGGCCGTCTCGAGCATTCCGACCGATGCCCGCGAACGTCTCGAACTGGCCCGCCGCTGTGATCATGCCAGCGTCGAGACCTTCGATGCGGCGATGCACACCGCGCGCGCCACGGCACGGCGCTGGTTCGATCGCCTGATCGTCTGACCGCGACTCGTCACTGGCCCGGATCGGCTTGTCGCTATCCTCTCGCCATGCGCTTGCTCGTCCTGCTCCTCCTCGCCTCCGTATCGAGCGCCAGCGAGGTGCCGATGCTGATCCCGCTCGGCGTCGCCGAGCTGACCGTGCAGCCCGGTACCGCCGCGAGCATGCTCTTGGCCCAGGAGCGGCACCAGCGGGGCCTCGAGACCTTGCGCACCGGCCAGGGGCAGGACACGCCGCTGGAGGTGATCGTCCTGCTGCGCGTCAACGGCGGCACGGCGACCATTACCGTGCGTCAGGCGGCTGGCGCGCCCCTTGCTGCCCAGGTGGTTGCCGCTGGCGACGGTCTCCTGCGTCTGCGACCGGCGGCGGCCGGAGACCTGATGCTGGAGGCGACCACCGAAGGTGCCGTCGCGGTGCAGGTGACGGCGGTGGCGTACGGTGAATTCCTGCAAGCCGGGATCATGGATGCGCTGGTCGGCAATGCCGGCGCGCCCGTCGACGCCGAGGAGGCGGCGGCCGAGAAGGATCCGGCACTGGCGCCATTCCTCACCGAGGCGCGCAATCTCAAACAGATCCTCACGGCCATGGTCGCCTTCCAGGGCGATGCCCAGGCTTGGCCGGTGGTGGATGTCGCCGGTCTCCCCGTGCCGCCCCAGTCGCCCGAGCAAGCGCGCCTGCTGACCGCCGCCGCGTTCGAGCTGGTGGCGCGTCGCATGCAACTGCCGTCACGGCTCTTCGTCTCACCATTCTCCTCATCCGAACGCGTCCTTCCCGCCCCCCGCAGCGAAGCGGAGATCACCGCCCGTCCCGACCCCGCCTGGGCCGTGGATTACGCCTACGACTGGGCGGTGCCCATGGCGGCGGCCTCGTACCGGGTGGTGGTCGCGAGCCGCCATTTCGTACGCCATCCCCGCCTGGGACAGGGCGTGACCGTGGCGTGCGCGGATACTTCCACGCGCTTCCTGGCCGTGGCGAAACAGGTGGAGGTGAACGGCACCTCGACGGCGGGTCTGTCCGGTTTCGGCGACGACCTGCTGCCCGCCGTACCCAATCCCGAGGCCGCCGGCACCCTCGACCACGAGCATGCCGACCCGGGCAAGCCCGCCCTGCCCGACAACATCTTCGACGATCACGGCGATGGCGAAGCGGGCGGAGCGAGCATGCCAGGACGCGGCGATCCGCGCCGGGCCTTCGTCAAATAAACCGAAATCCGGCGATAGCGGCCCATCTGCGGCGTTGGTCGTCAGTGGCGATCACCTGGGCAGGGCCCCAGGTGATCCCCGCAAGCAGCGCAGCTGCGCGCCAGC
>ENA-ORBV01014537-ORBV01014537.1-microbial-mat-metagenome-genome-assembly--contig:-NODE-14537-length-11746-cov-3.805467_pt1 | contig 11746 bp, 15 predicted proteins | sample MGYA00237777_ERZ505514 | MGnify/ENA primary metagenome ERZ505514 (study PRJEB26160, sample SAMN06269048) | microbial mat metagenome | isolation source: Oligotrophic lake microbial mat | place... | reverse complement strand
CATGTACACACCCGTGTCTGTGCGCGCGACGACGGCATCGTGCTGACTTGTTCCTGTGGTCGCAGCCCAGAGCCGTTCGAGAACGAGGAGAAAGTGGCCACGGAGGACGACGATGACGCCTTTCATTTTATCGGGTACGTGCCAGTCAACGGGGTTATGTACGAACTGGATGGCCTGAAGGCTGGACCGATCAAGCTAGGTATTTTGTGCATGGACTTGCTTGCTGCTAGCCGGCAGGTTTGGGCCTTAATGCTCCTGTTTGGGTCGTCGTGCACTGTGCTGTAGGACCGTGCCGCGTAGACGACTGGTTGAACGATATCGAGCCTGTTATCAACGAGCGGATTGCCAAGTACGTGTGTGAGTGTATGGCTCGCTGCACTTCCACCGCAGCCGCTCACGCGAGACCTGCATGTTCAGATACCAGGGCAAGGAGATCCGCTTCAACTTGCTCGCCATTGTTCAGAATCAGCGAGAGGTAACACGTGTGTCCGGGTCAAGTGCTGTCGCTTTGCGTGTAACGGGTGTCTCTACTTGGCTCGCGTGCGGCTTGCTGTGCTTGCAGTTACTGCAACAGAAACTCGACTCTACCATCAATGAACTGACCACCCTGCAGGCACGACGTGCGTCTCTGATGGACTCTGATGAGAGTACGCCGTCTTTGCTTGATATACCATTGCTTTTTTTTTGCCCATGTGGTAACCGCACGTTGATCTTCCTCGCAGCGATCGCCGAGTCGAAGTTACTTGATGACTGTATCGCCAAATCCAGCTGTGCCATCTCAGCTATCAAGCAGCAGCTGGCTGAGGAAGAGGATCGTTGGAAAAACTGGGAGGTATGCCAATTAACTGCATTCACTTTCCCCTGCGTCGCTTCTGACTGATTGCTTGCGCTCCCACTTCAGCTCGAAAACGCTCGCAGGCGTCACAACTACGTCCCGTTTATCTTCAATTTGCTTAAGGAGCTGGCTTCCACAGGCAATATGAAGCAACTGATTGATCGAGCCAAGGCAGCGCAGCAAGCCAAGCTGGACGCGGACCGCGCTCGGAAGGCGTTGGCAGCGACAAAGTAGTTACGCAGCTCGAGCTATCGTCAGCAGTTCCACTTAAGGCGCGGGCCCGCGTGGGGTTTGATCTGCGTTCTTCCTATGCGCCCACGCTGCTATGGTCGACATCTCAGTTCTGACCGCGGCATGCGTTGTTTACCGTTATCGACCAACCTCCGACGGACTAGGACTAGCCGCGTGTGACTAGACTCCTCCAGGCTGACAAGACCTAGTCGTTCATTAAAGCTTTTTTAACTAACGCAAAGTTTGGGCGGGATCACAAAGGTAGCGCATTGAAGGAGCTCACTGAGACATTGCCGCAGCGAGCAAAGTTCGATGGAAGCTGAAGATACCGACAACGAGGCGATCTCCATCATCTCCATCGATTCGAAAGACTCTGAGTCGCCTCCCCAAAGTGCTGCATCAGGTATGGATGTGATTTCACGCAAGCTGTGGTATATTCAACGATCATATGCGACACATCCATCCGATGATTCTGTCGATCAGGCTCAAAGCGCAAAGCCGATGACATCGCAGACGGGATATCCGCTGATGCAGGTATGTGATCAACAATTTCAATGTAGTTTGCCTATATTTTGACTCGGTTCTGCCGCCACGTACTCGCAGCCTCTAGCGCTGCCGGTCCGGCCAAGCGCCGCACCAGAGCTGACGGTATGAAAAGCGATCGCTTTTGCATATGTTGGATCATCATTTAATGCTGTATTGCATCTGATCTTATTACTAGGACCGCCAGATGAGAGCGACAAGAGCTCAGCTGCTGATGTCCCAGGTATGTTGCGCTTGTGAACTGAGGATGTACATGCCCACTCGTGGTTGCTGATGCTCGTCCCACGTACGCCGTAACGTCAACAAAGAGGGGCCGTGCCCGCTGCTGGATCTAGGTGAATGCAAGAAGCTCAACGTTCCCATTGATCAAAACGACCGCAAGACCGCGTACCATTTCAAGTATGGGCACGGCTTGGCGTTCACCCGGCCTGAACTAGTCTGCTTTAACTGCAAAGACCATCCGACGTTCGACTCAAGGCGAAGCAAGAAGAGACATCAGTGTCGCAACGACGCACAATATACGGTGGCGCAGCTGCGAAGCAAGCGGCCTCCTTGATCTCGAATACCTACGTACCTCGAGCATGGCTTGCAAATAATAATAGTAACGTAGTGCCACTTGAGAGATGAAGTCCACGCAACTCGCATCTTAATGCTTGTATCGTAAGCGCAGCTGCTCTATGACCAGCCAGATGGTAGGAAGGAACGTCATACACGCCACAGAATGCGCGGCCGCGATCGATACCACTGTTTCGCAGCGGTCTGCTCACCATGCTACGCCAGAAGATAAGCCCAGAACTGGCACAGCAGCATGCGTTTGCCGATCTGATGCGAGCCTCGCACGTCAGAGATCTTGGCAGTCGCTGAGCGGAATCGCCAGCTGCGCTTCGAAATACAACCAATCGCTGCGTGATGAAGCTTGCCTCTTGCTCTAGCTCGCCTGGCCTGCAGACCATAACGGTATCGAAGCACATGACAGAAGCAACGCTTACATCTCGCATCCAGAAGCGCGATTACACCACGGCATCACGAATTGGTACCTCTTCCTTGCATAGGTCCACAGGCTTGGTGGCCAAGCACAATCCACGCAGTTTATGCTGGTTGCTTAAACCTATACGCGCGACACGTAGAATATGAACGCTTGATCTAGTCTCAAATAGACCGCCTGTGTTCACAGCACGTACCATTGAATTTCTTGCCCACTCTGGAGGCCGTAGGGTTTCTCTGCATTCGAGCTTGCGGCATTGTAATTGGCGAGCAGCGATCCTCTACAGCTTGAACAGAGCTTGCACCGCTCTAAGCACTTGAGCGCCATGGTTGTACTGCGCACAAGGGTGGTGTTAGTAATGCTGAAGAAAACAGGGAATGCAGAAGACCGTTAGGTCCAATTATACCCGTGTCCAATAGGCTGCCTGGCAGCACGAGCTCGTTGAAGGCATCCGACTGCATCGGAAAGAGTGATCACAACAATTTGCTTACTGTAGCTGGCAGCGACTTGCAGCGACAACCCATTCCAGTAACACAGCTTCTCCCCGGCATGGCAGCTGCACGCGCGAATGGCCTGTTGTCGAGAACTATGATTTGCAGTGCAGCAGACCTCATCGAGGCGAAACTGGAGCGTTGGTCCTCTTTTTGGCCGGAACCGCAACTACCAGCAGTTTCGTGTGGATACAGTTGCCGATACTTCAATGGGAAGTTTCTGGAGTCGACGGAGAATTGTCACAGTGATTGCTTATTACACTATCAGCGACAACAAATTTGAGCAGAAAAAAACGGTTGGGTAAGAGTGATCAACCGGACACTTACCGTCCGGTGGGGACCGGTGACCGGCGACAGTGCCTCGTATGCTGCGTATGCATCATCGGCGTCGTTCTTTTCTGGAAACCGACAGCGTTCTATGGGCGCCGATGATATTGTCGAGTGTTGAGTTCATGTAGGCGTCTCTCGTGACCACTGAGGTTGACACAGTCTCAGCACAGCACAGCAACGTGCGGACGATGGTCGTATGCTCTGCCTGTTCGTGATGACAGCCACCGGGATCGGCAAAGAGCACTTTGGCCCGCAACAATATCGCGACCACCTGACGGTCGACCTGGACGGAGGCCTGCTTCGCTAGAGTTATCAGTTCGTCACTGTTCGAAATGGCGTGAGATTCCATTAGCAGCTTCTTCAGGCTTGCACCTAGGCGGCGTTGCCGGATGCGGTTCAAAACAGACGTGTTGTACGGCTACGCGCGGTTCATTTGGTATGTCGTGTTTTGATGTGTCTGTGTGCGAGATCTTGATATCGGCTCTTGAGTTTGTTGAGTCACCTTGCTCTGCTTGATGATGTTCTGATCGCATGCAGTGTGGGCCCCATCACCCCCTCCCTCCCCTCCGAGCAGTGCAGGCACTGGTGGAACTAGCAGCGGCTCGGCGGCCACGCCTGCTTTCACTCCTCTACCATCATCCATAGGCAGCGCTGCGCCTGCGCTGGGTCGATACTATCGCTCTGGTCACCCTCTCCGTCACCGAGTCCACCGCTAGGACGCTTTGCAGTATCGAATCTATTGAGCAGTCGCGCGGCCCGTCATCGCGCTGCGTGAAATGAAGCCAGAGCAAGCGGTCCTCTGCTCATGACCAACGGGAGTCTTTTCGCCCTGGCTGGCTCTGGTTCCTCAACCACTTTTCGGTCACCCATTCCGTCAGCAGGGTTTGCGGCGCGGTCGCTGATGCGATTCCTAGCTGGGCTTTTTGGTTAGACTACAGTCCTTCGACCGCAAGAGCACGAGGCACATGGCTGATGTTCGCTTTGCGATCAGATTACTAATAAAGTTCTATCGTTGTTTTCATACTACCAAGCATCGTGGCGTCGCACAACGTACGACCACGTGGATAAATATTCAAAGAAGAGACACACAGTCAACGGTTTAACTGCACGCCATCCTTGAGCCAAAACCAGAGGCAATCAAGGACACAGCAGCGCTGTCAGCTTTCCAACCTTTGAAAGAGGACACACCGGACAACACGACCTAGACCCGCAAAAGATGAATTACTGTACACTACGACAGCACGATGAGGCCAGCATTTGACGGCAACTCCTCCGCCATCAGGCTTCCACCCTTGAGAACCTTGTTCAGCACGGCCGCCAGACGAACGCCACCCTTGGCTAGCTGCATATCTAGAGTATCGCTGCAGACGGAACAGACGGGTCCAGCGCAGGCACATCCAAAGTGTCAAGAACATATTGGTTCAAGTAGCAAACTGCGACCGTACCGGTTGAAATAGTAGTACGGGTCGCCCAGCTGGAAGTGGTTCGGGATAACGTTGCCGTTCTGATCCACATACGCTTGCGTGCATGCCAGATCTGCAGATGGTAAGCGATGAGCCAATGAACTACGGTAAACTCAAAACAAAAAGCTACGCATCCATACCTGCACTTTCTTGAGCCCAGTCAACGGGGCATGATGCCTCACCCGAGGCGCACTGAGCCCAAGCGGTGGCGTTAGCAGCCCACACGGAGCCGATCTGCTGGATCAAGTACTGCGCGTACTGGGTCTGATCACCTGCACCACGCCACGCACACGCGATGATGAGTCAAACGTGCAGTAAGCGCTTCATCATTCATCGCACAGGACCAGATTCGAGATATACGCTGGCCCCACATACCATTGAAATCGCTGTTGATGCGCTGCGCGATCAGAGTGATGTCCCAGATCATGTGCAGGTTATCCGACTTGCCGTTGTACGTGCCAAGAATGCTGTTGCCACCTGGACCGAGGATCAGACCACCACCAACAACAGTGACATGTGAAAGGAGTCCTTGAATGCACGAGATATTGCACGTCCATACCACGATCAGTGGTGAAGCCAACGTGCAGCGGCTGGTGGATGTCGCCCACGAAATGGGTCAGGAACTGCAGCGCTTCCTGCACCTGTTGAGATCCCAGCGAGGGCTGCTGCACGCGGTCAGTGTAGTTGGAGATGGCACCCGCCACACACATCGAATCGGCGCAATCACGAGTCGGCACGTAGTTGCAAGCCCAATCTTTGGCATCAATATAATGAAGAGGAGCTGTACATGAAATAATGGATACAGAAATCAGCAGGCGCTCTCCAAGTGGACGTTGTGAACCAAATGTGACGCACGTACGAGACCATGAGTACGCGGGGTTACGCTTGATTTGATCGGCCCAGGTAGCAACGTCAGTCAGAGATTGGCCATCGAGGATGGAGCCGACCGATGAAGCAGCATTGCTGTTGAGGCCGTTCTGCCCGATGTAGCCAACGATTTGATGGCCCACATCACCCCATGCGTTGACGCTGCCCACCGAGCACACAGCCAAGATGGCTGCAACGAAAACCAGTCTCATCACTCTGCAAGACGACCAGAAGCGACGTCGTCAGATGTAAAAAGGGCAAACGAACACGATACATTCCAAACGATCATAGCGGTTCACCAACCTAGCTGATAGACCACTACAACGGGAGGTAGGCTATGATGATTGTCGGGGGTCAAAGCGACGAAAAATCTCGCGCGTAGATGCAACACTGTCCGGAAATACGCAGCGAAATTGTTAGGCCTTCACGTCGCTTTCGCTCCGAAGAGGGGAAGCACTTCTCAGTCGAGAAGGTCTTCTTCACACCCGCCATCCTTTTCGTTCGAAACACCCGGAAATGTGCATTCAAGGGTCAGCAGCCCGTAGGATACAGCCTTGAAGCGACTGCATCTTGTGCTTCTTCTTTGAATATCGAGTAGCCACCAATCAGAAAGGAACTATTCCTTCACATGAACCAGAATGCCACGACCATCGTCTTACGGTCTGATACCCTCAGAAGAGCTGCCCTTGGACGACGACCTTGCTGGTGATGATGTACGCGCCCGTTCCTGCATTTTTCATGGTTTGATTGTTTTGAGCGAAAGATATTGTAATGTATCACAGCTGCCTCTTCAACCGCTTGAGATAGTCGACGAGACCGGTCGCTCCGCTTCTCTTCAGGCGGGTCGTGGATTGACCCGCCTGGCTCGGTCTGCTCAGTCACACGCGCCAACCCGCTTCTGGCCCAACGCGGTGTGGAGAGGCTATGGCAGACGGAAGAAGATCCAGGCTGCAGTGTTTGCAGGCACGGTTCTTCTGATGTTCCTAGCGCTCTACGCGCTGTACCAGGCTGATTTCATGCGTGACGACGAGGAGGGTGCCGGCCCGCGATCAACCATCGGGGACACGTGGGAGAATACGATGCACGTGTACGTGGGATCCGATCAGGTCGGAGTGCAAATTGCTGTCAGACGGTTGACACCTCGCTCATCTCTAAAGGTAGGGTTGAATGTTGGATGCTGCCGGCTTCTCGTCGTTCACACTGTCTCTATATCCTCACAGAGCGGACCAGATATATTACTAGTGCCTTCAGGGGGGCGCGGGGACTCGGATTTCAAGCAGCAGCTGCAATTGTATCTCAAAGACGCGAAGCTGGTATGGTATTGGCTTGCGGGGTTTTGTGTCCAGGTGCCGTGATGTGAATGTGGGTAATCACCGCATGGTGCGACCTTGCTAGATCTTATCATCTGACGAAGGCGTCCCTCTAGACGCTGCACTTGGAGTCATCGATGCATCTGTCCCAGGCGATGAAGTGGCGCATACAGCGGCTGCTGAGGTGAGTCTGGGCAGATCTGCCCCACCCTCGCTGTGTTGGGTCTGAAACTGAATAGATCTCGCGTATGGGATAGTTTGAGGAGTCCAAGCGCCGACTGGAGTGGCTCAACACATTGCTGCAGCACTTCAAGGTCCGTATCGAACCCGTGAGCCGTCCTGGTTGCTGGGCGCGGTGATCGCTGACCTTACAGTGCTTGCAGGCCTCGCACAACTTCACCTGCCCTGCCAACTTGACATCCTTCAAGGCGTGGTGCTCAGAAGATTTTCATAGGCGAGCTGGCACACAGATTTCCGCTGGTAATCGCTGCGCGTGGCTGTGGTAGCCCTGTCCATCCGTTTGGTCACGAACCGTCGTTGGCGTGTGCAGACTCACTGGCCAATGATTTCGCGCGGTATATGATCGGTCCTGGGGATCTGGAGGCGCTGCTGAATGATGCAAAGGGGCAGCCGTACCAGTATCAGCTGCGACCCGTGGATTACGATCCAGATTCCTGCTTATTCACCTTCAGGTAGGTGCAGCAGACAATCTGTGCGTGTCCTCATCGCAACATATCGACTGTCTCACACGGCTCACTTGCATGTATGCGCGCATGTGTGTTTATGTGCATGTGTGTGTATGCGTGCTAGCGACAGCGCGATAGTGGATCAAGCAAGCAAAGATGAGGTGTCATATATATCGATGGAGGTGCGTAACTGAAGCCTGCCCTCAGCGACAGTTGTAAACAATGCTGAACGTGTATCTTCGTGCCCCAGCGCGTGTTGCCAGTGTTCTGGATGTCCACGTTTGCCAGCATGCGCTTGAACCTGACGGATACATCTATGACCAGCCTGACAGAGGTATGCTAGACCCAGCTTGCTTTACTCGCAATCTTGTGCATGACTGGTTGTTGCTCGTCGTTGTTTGGGCCTATCAGGGTCAGACCAGCGCGAACCGTCCATTGCTGGTGCATTCAGACTTCACGCAGGCTGAATTGAATGACCTGATCTCGAATCCGGGCCCTGCTCCATCGCTTGAGTGAGTGCTGATGCTCTGTTGCTTTATCTTGCATGTGCTCACTTGCGGGCACACCCTGTGTTGTGTCTGCTGCTGCAGCTTCGACGAGTCGCTTGCAGATGTCCAGCTGTTCTGGGCTAACATCTCCTGGATGGCCGTGCAAGCAGGTAAAGTGGTTCTCGCCCTCACCTCCTGCCTGCACGACCCCACGCTGACAGCTGTCGATATGGTTCATTTCACCATGCAGATATCGGCAGCTCCCCTTGCGGTGACTCATGTCGTAGGAGGTTGCAAGATCGTATGGTAGCTGCGTGCAAGGTAGCGATGGTTATGCTGTTGGATGGTGCCCGAGACTTCGATGCTACGGTGCTGCTGCCTTACCATGCGAGAGAGCGAGCGCGAAACGGTGCCATCATTCGGTATAGCTTCGTGTGGCATGCGGATGTCGTGGCAGAGGCAGCATTCTGACCACTTGCTGACTACGGTGATGCAGGGACCTGCAGCGAGTTCTCAATGCGAGCCAGGCATCTGACAGCAGCGCCGTACGGCTGAATGTCGGCGACACTGTCGTCATCTTCGTCTCCAGTATTCGCATGCGAGATCTGGAGCTCCGCCTAGCTAACGAACTGGGGCTCGACTACCAGTTCCTACCAGAGGCGTCAGTTGATCCCGCTCTGCGACCGCTGGGCAGTGTGGACAAGGCCTCTGCTATGCCCTGGATTACCAAGTGGAGGGTACGTGCAGTGCAGTCGATACGTGTGCATGTGGTTGACACGGTGTCTGATGTGGTTCACACGGTCTATTATGTGGTTGGCACGGTGTCTGATGTGGTTGGCACGGTGTCTTATGTTGTTGACACGGTGTCTTATTTTGGATGCTGCAGGTGGATTATGCAAAGGCCAACATATCAGCTGATTTGCTGGGCGACCTGCAGCGAGCTGTCGATCGCAAAATCGACTACGATCGCGAGCGCATGGAACACTATTTGGATGATGACTGAGACCATCGCAGCTAATCCGCTAGTGTTCTTCGGCTCTTTGCTGCGTGTGAATCTGGATTCACGCGCGCGCTCGCACATCATGTCGTGATGCATACCTGCAACCGCGGCAGCGCGTCGCTGGACACTCGTGTGTGACGGCTGCGCTTGCTGTCTGACCTCCAGCTGCAGCAGCGATGGTACGATGTCTTACCATTCTGCCATGGACGCTGCCGTTCATCTTGGGCGGTATGGTGTGGCGCATTCTCAGCCTTCTCAAGGGTCCTCGTGCTCTGAGGCTGAAGCTGCTTCACGCCTAGGGTATGCCGCTTTATGACTGCCTATGCGCCCTTGAGACCGCAGACGCGTCACATTGTGCCATGTAAGACAGTGCAAACGGTTTGTAACAATTCGATTAAAATAGAAGCGCAAATTATTAGTGTGGTTACATCGGAGCCTGGTCAAGACACTGGCTTGGCGAAGACCTCAGAACACGCTGCAGATGTGAACGTCAACACTTTGAAATCTGGATTCACTTCTGCAATCTTCTTCAGCCACTCGTTGCAGGCACCGCACGGATTAATCGGATTTAAGTCCTTGCCCGCCTCCACTCCGATACGTCCCAGCGCTGCAGCAGCCGCGCGCTGTGGCGAGCTCATCAGAGCCTGTTCAGACTGGGCCCGCAGGAAGGGAGGCCGCTCCGACGGCGCTTCGGGCGGAGCTCTGACCATCGCTGATGGCATTGACGGTTGATTCGGTGGCGAGCTGGGCTTGCTGTCCAGCGATAGAGTCATCACCGCTATCATCTTGAGGTCCCGCCTCATCAACGTAGGGTCCGATGCCAGTGCACAGCCGATGGCATTCCGCTCCGCACACAAGGTGCCTGTAGGCATGGACACCTCACAGTTGATGCCTTTGTAGAAGCGAGGCTCCTTGTCTGTCTTCTTCTGCACCATCAGCACGGCCAGCACCCTGCAAGCAAAACCAAAATCAGCGCGCTGACCATCACCGCCACAGTGCAGCGATGCCCGTTGCGACGCATGCCACGTACGGTTGCTTGCTCTTGCGAAGCCAGAAGCGATCAAGTTCATGCGAGGGCTCTGCCAGAGTGCTGGTGTCACGAACTGACTCGAATGCCAGCTTGTGCTCGATCATCTTGTCCACCAGAGCGCGTTGAGCTGCGGTATTCGTAATAGACGATATCACGTGAACTACGCATACCCTCCCCAAACACAAGCACGCACGTACCCGGTGGTAGATTGCCAATCAGTATCGGCGGTGTGGTTTCCAGCTTGTCAAACTTGTGGAACTCCAAATCATACTCGTTGAGCTCACACGAGTGACCAAACTCGTGCCAGAACGTCTTGAGCTGCCACTACATGTTGGCAGGCAGGTGCTCGCGTCAGCACACACCAACAGAGAGCACGAGGGTCACACAGACAGCTGCTGCATTCAGCGTACCATATGAAGCGCGTCTGGTTTGAACTGCCTGAATGCCGCATGGATGGCAGCCACCCTGGCGGGGGCTCCGGCACTGCGCAAGCAAGCAACCAACATGATGCGAGACATAAACAAGCGCGGGCAGCGACATGGAAAATCACAGCCGTTCAGACAAGCAACAGGAAAATACCTCAAAGATAATGTTAAGTGGAAGTGCTTGCCCCAGAACTCCTGGTAGAGATCGGCGAGTTCTCGCCTCAACTCCTCCACGCGCGGCAGCAACTGCCGGTTGACGAACGCGATGTTGGTGTCGTAGTGGAATATTTCGGGGGCCGAATGTACGATGATGACCTGACAAGTTCAAGCGGCTCAGGTGAGTCATGCACGTGCTCCACAAAACCAATGTGATATTGCAAACCCGTCTGCGGGCAAACGCACCTCAACTTTGGGGAAAAAGCGGTTGATGAAGACCTTGAGCAGCTTGGCGCACGCCTCCGTGCTGTTGTCAAGCTCGTTCTGATTCACGTTCCACGGGGTGCCAGAGCCGCTCACTGCATGACACACACCGCATAGTACATTCATATAGGTACCCAGCAGACAGCATCATCCGTAGATCACGTACCCAAGTACAGGAACGTCCTGGTCTGCGCTGAAGCCTCAGGGTGCTTGGACATGGCGATCTGGATCCAGCGGGGGATGATCAGGGATATCAGCGGGAAGTAGACGCCCGTTACAGTGGGCACCGCAGGGCGATGAGGTTCCATAGCAGTTTTGATGCGGAAAGCATTCCACGTATCGTAGGCGATGGGCGCGGCGAAGCGCCAGCCCACCGGGTGAATGCGTTCACTGGAGCCCTGCACGCGACAGCAGCGATGACCCGATGAGAATGAGTACTGTGAGCGATGGATCATGCACAGATACGTTCGATCGTGCACCATACCTTGGATGAATAGAGCAATGGCTTGACTTGCGCCATGAACTGAGCGTGGGGCAGGTGCGCGTGTCCCTCTACCAGCTGCATTACGCGAGCAGACACTGGCTGGAAAGAGGAGAACTTGGGCTTGCCAACCATGTCTGCACTCACTCCAGTGTCCGCAG
>ENA-ORBV01014536-ORBV01014536.1-microbial-mat-metagenome-genome-assembly--contig:-NODE-14536-length-11746-cov-4.287000_pt1 | contig 11746 bp, 9 predicted proteins | sample MGYA00237777_ERZ505514 | MGnify/ENA primary metagenome ERZ505514 (study PRJEB26160, sample SAMN06269048) | microbial mat metagenome | isolation source: Oligotrophic lake microbial mat | place... | reverse complement strand
GCCTTATAATCATTAGGAAGTTTTGTGAGATTCATCTGTACGCTACTCCAAGTTACTGCGTCAGGAACTTCCGCAGGATTTCTGGGCGGCAGAACGATACTTTCGAACATTTTTATACTCATCTTGTAGTCATAAACCGTCAGGATTGAGGATACTTACATTGATATCAAATCCACCTGATCCCTCCCCAATAATGGTAATACCTCGCGGAATCAGATTGTCCCCTAAATATATGGGCGTAAAGCTACCTTGAAAAATTTGTCCGCCTTCCACGGCGGAGCGAATTTGATTTTCAAAGCCTCTCATTACAGGGCTATTTGCTGGATTGTGCTGAAGAGTTACTAAATTGCGAATATCAGCCCCGGAACCCCCAAGCTGGTTGCCGAGGAGATGGCCTCGGGCTTGACCTGCCGCGCCCCCTAAAAATCCGGGTGGCCTTATCGAGCTGAAGGCCGGCGAGCCGCTGCCAATCATGCCTTCAGTTATTGTCGCAGTAATACCGGTCGGACGCCCCAGAGCATCAAGTGGTCCGTAAGTAATTCCGCTTTTGACTTCCCCCAAATCCACCCACTTCGTCTCCACGTCTGGCAGCTTCGGAGCAGGCGTTGGGAGGGTACGGATGACTGTTGCGGTGGGGAAGGCATTGACAATTCCTTTTACGACGCCTTTCACGGCATCGCCCGCGCCGGGGATGAATGCTACGCCGGCCATCGCGACTCCCGCCCCCGTGCGCCAGCCGAGTCCGTTGTTGCTGACCTCGCCGAGTGCTGCGGTTGCGTCTCGCACGTCGCCAGCGATTCCTGCCGGCGTGAATCCGAGCGCCACTTGCCCGAGCACTTGGCCTAACATCTGCGCGCCTGTTGCGGGTTGGTAGTAGTCTCCTAGGACGACACCATTTCCAACGCCCGTCGCAATCCTCCCATCCGCATCGAAGCCGTTTACCGCATCGCCATTGGCGAAGTCGTAGAGGTTCCACGATGAGCTATGGCCGAGTGGATCGGCGGAGAGGAAGCGGCCGGTGGTGGGCTCGTAGTGGCGGGCGCCCATGTTGATGAAGCCGGTCGGGTCGGTGCGGCGGGTGCGCCAGGCGGAGGCTTCGATGAGCGATGCGCCTTGTTCGAGCGTGGGGGATTCGGAGTTCGGCAACACGCCGTAGCTGCCGAGTTTGCTGCGGCTCCATGCAAGCGTTTGGTTTGCGCTGACCGAGGCGACGAGGTTGCCGAATCGGTCGTTGATCGCGCCGATGGTGCCGGTGGGTGAGATGACGGCTTCGAGTCCGCCGGTGCCGTTGAACGCGCCAAAGCTGCCAGTGAGATCGGGGCCGAAGACTTTCCAGTGTTGCGCGGTGTGGGGAGTTGCGGAAAACCGACCAGCAACCGTTCCGATCAACAACAAAAGCAACGCCAACGCGTTTGCCCAACGCAAAATCGTAGACGGCACCCGTCGCTTCGCTTGAGCCGAAGCCCTTGCGACCGCACATGGAAGTGTGGCATTCAACTGGGCGGAGTATGGCAAGACTTGACCATCATTCAAAGTTTCAATTCACGTCGTTGTGCTCAGCAGCCAAGAAGGATGGGCCACGGACACTCTATGCAACAATTCGGCAGAAAATTGACACCTTTGATCTTGATTCTGCTTTATGGGACTGACCTTTTTTGCCTTCCAACCTGACCATTCTTGCCTTGCAACCGAAGAGCGAGGCTGCGGTGGGGCATCCTTAATCAACACTTCACGGCGCCGCCGCCCCACCGCAGCCTCGCGGACGAGCCCGCCCTGGAGCGAAGCGCAAGGGTTTGCGGCTGCGGCTGGCATGAGCGAAGCGAAAGCGACGCTAGGAGCGGTGACAGAGGGAGCAGCCGACGGGCGGTCGCCGGCACACCCAAGGGAGCGGCTGGACCGGCGCGGCATGTGCCGGGGTCTGCGAGGAACGAGCGCCCCCGAGCAGATGCCGTGACGGGCCAGACTAGCGACCGCCGTTGCACAACCAAGGCGCGAGCGACGGCGCGACTCCTGCGGGGCGATTGCGTTTGACCGGCGAAGCCGCACTCCGCCCCATCAGCAGGAGGCGTGACGGAGCGGGGCATCGGCGGTTGACGGACGTTGCATCTCGCGCCAGCGAAAGGGCGTTGCTACGCATCGAGGCGTTGGAGATTCGCTGCAAACTGTCTGAAGCACTCTGCCGCCGCATCATCTCGATTGCCTATCTCCCGAAGCTTCGCATTAACGAAGGCTTCTGCTTCTGCACACTTTCCTAAAAGGACGGAAGCAGCCGCGAGGCGGTAATCGAGTTGGTCAGGAGGAGTGCCACGTTTGGAGTTCAAAATCGCGTTGTAAAGCGTTGCAAGCGTCGAGTGTTGATCCATGTAAGGCCTACCCCACTTTTCTACGGCCGCTACCATTTCAGTCACCAGAGGCTCACAGTTTTCGCTCTCTTTGAATGACCACTCCACAAACTTCCTTTGTGGCATTAAGTAGCCGATACTCGTGCTGATGGTTGCCGGAATATATTCACTCAGTTTTATATCGAGCGATTCAGCGACGAGCCTTTCAAGTTTCTGATGGCGAACTCCAACCACGGGATTGATAGCTACACCATCTTGGTAGTGCGCAGTATTAAGACCGACCCAGCCGATAATTTCAGTGTTAAGACCAAGTGTGAAAATACCTGGCTTCCGCTTCTGAAAACTGCTGCCAGCAAGTTTCTCCGCAGCCATTGCAAAAACGCCCGAAACTAAATCCTTAGATACTTTCATAATATCACGGATAAGTGATAACCCTAACATGCGTTGGCAGGATAGGAACGCCAGGTGGTAATCCAGCGCGTGCGGCGTTCGCACCTATTGGCACGGCACCCGACTGTTGAACAATCGGAAAAAGTCTGGCTTGGTTCGGGTTTAGGGCAGCACTCGCGCCGTTTTTAACTTCAGTAAACTCGCGGAAGCCTTGCGCACTTTGACCGTAAAAATCAGGTCTCGTCAGACCGCCACCTGCCCTGAGGCTGATTTCTCTTCCCAAAACTTGTCCTCCAGCAGCTTCATACTCACCAATCGCACGTGCAACGCCTGCTTGTCCTTGAAGCACCGGGCCGACTCCCCCCTTTGCGGCAAGGAGGGAGTCTGACGCGTCATACTGCCAACCATCGTAATTTTCCCCGGTGGATGAAGGAGTTACGGATTCGAAAACGCCGGATGCGGGTTGGGGCGTAACGGCAAAACCCCAGACGCGAGTTTGGCCCAAACAAAGGGCTACGACCAGAAGCAGCAAAACCCGCACAACCACAAGGCAGACGGGTGAGCGGCTTTTATTTTTAGCTGCGTTCAGCATTGAGCAGCTATTCAAGCAGCTAAAGAAGAAGAGTGCGAGCGCGGACTATGGGTGCGGCGACCCGTCCTTGGAACGAGCGCCCCCGCGCAGATGCCGTGAAGGGAAACTAGGGGTCAGTGTGCAAATCATTTCTTTTTCCTCTCGCGATGAATACACAGACTCACATTGGCCCCGCTCTTCATCTCCAACTCCCCCGCCATCACATGATAATACGCCCCTTCGTATTCCAAGCGAACCTTTCTCGGCATTCACGTCTCTTTATGCTTTCTCCCCAATATCGCCAATCTCCGTTTTGCTCAAATGCTCGGACTTGTATCGCCCCTTTCGCAAATGACCCCTTTCGGGTCCCTCGCGGAAGTCCGATTCTACACCTGCGTCCTCAATGCCAGCGAAATTCAGGCGCTAGCTGCACGGCCCTTTGAGTGGCGGATCTTTTTTTGAGATCGAGGCGTGGAGAAACCAAACGAGACGCAATCCGGGCTTTTCTGGTGACTTCTCCGGATCAAGTTACACCGTCCTCGATCTCCCTCGCAGCTTGCTCGAGCGGATCAGGCGGGTGGTTGATCCCTCGACCAGTTCCCCCTCGATCAGGATGACCTTCGGGTTTTGAGGGATTCCATGCTCGTTGCGCTGGATTTGGGCGGAGAGCGAGTCGATTGCGGCCGCTCCGATCCGCTCGGGCTGGGGATCGATGCCCGTTACCCCCGGGACGGTCCCGGCAAAGGCCGCATAGCCGAGCTTCCCGGGAATCGCCCACTCCTGCTCACGCAGGAACTTGAGGAGTCGTTCGTCGGGTCCGATGAGCACATCGGGTTTCTCGCGTCGAAGCCAGGTCAGGAGGCTGCGGTCCGGGGCTACCAGATGGAGCGGCGGAATGTATTGATCCTGTCGCAACACCTCACGGTGATACCAGTGGAACGCGCTCGTCGATCCGCTGTGCTCGCGGCGTTCCTGATCCGGGTTTGTCACCATGGCCATGCGCCGGTAGCCGAGCCCGTGGAGATACTCCAAAAGCCGCGTTTTATCCGAAAATGTGTTGGCTGCGATGCGCGTCATGTTAGGCGTCTCGAGCGTGGATGTCATGGCAATTGAGGCGAAGGCTCCCCAATCGATGTCGAGCGTGGTCCGACCGTCCGGCAAGGGCGGCACAAGGAGACCCCGAATCCCCCTCGCGTGTAGGATCCGCTTCATCCGCGAGGGGGTGATCCCCGGCTCCGATATCCAAAATTCCTCCAGCGAGTATCCCAATTCCTTTGCCCGGTCGGCGGCTCCCCGCACAAGACGATCCATGAACGGGTAATGAAAGGCCGCCCGAGTCGGGTGGCTGTTCAGCAAGGCCAGGGTGGATTGATAGCGGATGCCCTTATTCGCGCGAAGGTAGTTCATCATCCGGCTGATTTCCGGATCGGGCACGTAGCCGAGTTCCCGGGCCACCTTCATCACATGTTCGCGAGTGGACGCAGCCGTCTGGGGTTGGTTACGCAGAGCGTAGGAAACGGTCATCACCGAGACTCCGGCTTTTTTGGCGATATCAACGAGGGTGGGGCGGCGCGGCATTTTTTTACATTACAAATTCCTTTCCATTGCGCAAGACTGGATTTGGCGGGAATCTTGCAACGTAGTAAAAACTCACACATTCAACCTCCCAGACAATCCCATGAAGAAAACATTCCTCCTCCCCCTCGCAATCTGCTCGCTGATGAGCTTCGTCGGAACCGCAGCAAATGCAACCGTGTTGATCAACGACACGTTTCCGACAAATGGCACATCCGCCAGCTACGGATACTATCTAATCCGGAACGCCGGAGCCGGAGTTTCCGCCTCGGTGACGGGCGGCACCGGTTTGATTGTGGACCAAGCGGCATCGGGCACCCAAAATACAGGTATCTTCAAAAAGTTCACGACCACGGGCCTGGCGGTCGGCGAGACGCTTACTTTGACGATGGGCCTCGACTTTGACCAAGCACTCAGCACGACGGGCAGCGCGTTTCGGATCATGCTGGGCAGCACATCGACCACAGGCACTGCAACCAACTTCGACGCGTTTAATGCCGACACGCTCTTCACCAGCCTGCGCCTGGCCAACGGAACCGGGACGGGTGCATCGGTCAGAAGCCATATCGCCGCCGATGGCGCAAACATCTCAACCTTCACTGGCACAAACAACAACTTCACCCAAGCGGTAGCAACGAACGTCATCAATTCCGTCGTGTTCTCCCTGACACGCACGGGTTCGGGTATCGACATCGCTGGAAGTTTAAACGGAAACAGCATTGGAAGCTTCAGCCGCACCGGAGCCGAGGCACTGACTTCCTACGATCTGTTTGGTGTCTACCAAAACGCCAGCACAAACAACTTGGACTTCACCCTCACGAGTGTAAATCTGCAAATTGTGCCCGAGCCTTCGACTTGGGCACTCCTAGCCGGAGGCCTGACAGTGCTCACCATTTTTCGCCGTCGGCGTGCTTAACCCGCGAAAGAACTGGAAACTAAGAAAGTTGGAAAGGGTGCGCTGATCAAAATGCGCACCCTTTCTTTTGGAGAATCGCCTCGTATCAAAAAATGAGCAGCCTATGAAAACTTCGTTGTTCGAAAATAGTCTGAATGGTGCGCGATCCTTGAATGACCTGATCCGGGATTTTCCTTTGGGTAACACTCTTGCGCATCCGCTGCGCCTGGGAGTGATTGGCTTGGGAGGCGTGGCGATGAAGTGTCACTTTCCGGCCCTTCGCGTCCTTCGGGAGAATGGATGGGATGTTGAGATTACGGCCCTGGCGGACATCGATCCCGTGAGGCTTGCTAATGCCCGCGCCGCGGTTCCCAGCGTTCGGACGTTTGAGAATGCCCAGGATCTCATCGCTTCCGGCCTCTGTGAAGCGGTGCTGGTATTGACGTGGCCTCCCCTGAGCCTAGAGATCACTCGTCTGGCGGTGAAGGCAGGCTTGGCAGTATTTGTGGAGAAGCCGGTAAGCGACGATCTCGAGGAACTTTCCGCCCTTGAGGCGGAAAGCCGGCAATGCGGCGGAGTGGTGCAGGTCGGCTACAACCGACGTCACCAGATTTTTGCCACCCTCTTCCGCAAAGAACTGGATTCCTGGGGCGAGGCTCCGGTTTCGGTCAGGGCTCGGCTGTGGAGGAGCGACCGAAGCGAGCCTGAATTCTACGAGGATACCCTGGTTCACAGTCTGGATTTCCTTCTGCACGTTTTTGGTCCTCTGAAATTGGTGTACGCCCAATGGATGAAGTCCGGAAACGCCTCGTTACCAACCGGGGTGAATCTCAATCTTTTGGCTGAGCGGGGAGAGGTCCCCATCACGATCTCATCGTATCCGGCCATCGGACGGAACATCGAGAGCATCGAGGTACAGGGGGACCGCCGTTCCGCAATCCTCTCATACTCTCCGGTGGAGAAGCACTGCGACCCGGCTCGGATGGCCACCATTTCCGGTGGGAGCATGGAAGTGAAGGCCTGCGCGAGCACATCAGATCATGACTTGGCGGCCATGAACTACGTGCGGGGTTTCGTGCACCAGATGGCGGCTTTCTGCCGGCTTGCGGCGGATTCCGCTCACTCCCCAAATACCTGTTCGCTGCGAGAGGCAGTGGATCGCTTGGTTCTCTGCAACGAAATTTTGGAGACCCGGATTCCCTCCGAATCTTTCCATAATGGCTTGTCGCCCGCCTTGGTTGAAACGGTCTAATAACGGCCAAACCACAATTTCTGCACCGCAGGATCGGTGCTAGTCTGGTCGCCCACGGGGAGATCTTTGAACGGCATCATCGTTGCGCTTCCGTCACAGAAGAGGACGGTATTTTTTCCCCCGTAGCGCTCCGAGCCGTGTTCAAGGCGAGTTTTGATCTGCGGATGGCTGAGCAACGCATTGGACATGCTGGAATCCACAAGAAGCATTGTGGAGGAGTAGTGGTCCAAAGAAAGGGGCAGTTTAGGCATCGTGTCGATGCCTGATCCGGTAGTTTTAGGTGGAAGGTGAGCATTCATGCCGTAGGAATACACGTAACTGTTGTTGGCGTTGGAGGCTCCCAGTTGCTTCACGATGAGAGTCTGGATCGCGCCCGGCGATTGGAAGGGCGTATTAAATAACAGCGCCGAGGAGGTGTCCGCATCGCGACCCATCAGGTAGGGAAATAGCTGGTATTGCCACCGGTAGGTGTTTGTTGGGTCAGTCACCGACGGGAAACTCCCATTGTTATCGGCGGCATAGCTCTGAAACGCGGTGAAAATCTGGCGAACATTGGCCACAGACTTGGCGCTCAGGGCTGCCTGGCGGCTCTTGGAAATCTGAGGGACGATCAGAGCCGCAAGAACGGCAACGATGGCAATGACCACCAACAATTCAACGAGAGTAAACCCCTCCTTGGTGAGAGTGCGTTTCATATTTATTCAACGATGAGAACCGGGGCGAGATCGGGAGCGTCACCTTCCTCGGGGAACACCTGAACCAGATCGCCCGAGGAGTTTGCGGTGACTGTGAAATCCGCTGGGGACAGGCGAATGTAAAGATATCGCTGTGGACCGGCAGCGGCTTGCTGCGCCGGGAAGGTGACATCGACATCGGTCGCCTCGTTGATGGGCGGCAAAGTCTGCAAGACGGGATCGGTTCCCAAATTTGCGGCGGGTTTGGGGGCAAAGAGGTAGGGAAAAATTTCCTTGCGGTCGAGAGCGGCAATGACCTCGATGCGAACGTTCTGCGGCGACTCCCCATTTTTTTTCATCACGGCAAAGCGCAGACTCACTTTCTCGGCCTTTTCGAGTTTAGCCCGAAAATCTTCGATATCGAAAACGATAAAGCCGCGGAACGCCTGGTTTTTTGCCCCGTCACCGAACATCACCTTGGAAACGACGGAGCCGTCCGGCGCCCCCTCGCCGTTACCAGTCGTGTCTCCCAGAGAGAAGGTTTTTACGGCTGGAATTGTCAACGGTTCTGCCGCAAAGACGGGGGTTGCGGCCATGAGGAGCGTAATGAGGGGGAGCAATTTCATTTTTTTATTAGTGTGTTGTTGGTGAATGGTGATCAGCCATCGGTTCGATCTTCTTCCTTGTCTGAAAGGCCTTCTGTTGACTCCAGCCTTCGCAGGTGGTCATAGGGGATGGGGATTCCAAGTGCTTGGATTTTCTTTTCCATGGGACTGTCGGGGGCAATAGTGAAATTGGCGATGGAATCGCTCGCGGACGTGGATCCCGCCTCTGGAGACTCGACTCCCAGGCTGGCCAGGAAGCTCGTCCAGCCTGCCAAATCCACAACGGAACCGTCCGGCAGGATGAAGCCCGCGGGAAGATCGGGTTGCAGGTAGGTATTTCTCGCGGCTTTCACGATCTTGAGGATGTCGGTGTAGCCCTCGGGAGTGGTCTTGCTCTTCAGCGATGCAATCATTTTATTATTCCCTGTAGCGGCGATCAAGTTGTCCACCAAGCCGACCTTCATCCACTGTTCCGGGGTATCGGGGCCGCGGGGGATGTAGTTTTTGAAAACAATCTGAGCGGAAATCATCTCATTTTCAAGTTTCCCAAGGGAATTTCCGTAAATGAGGTTCCCGGACACGTCCACGTCCCGCACATCGGAAATGAACAGCCCGCAGGTGAGGTTCTTTGCCATCACATTGTCGCGGGCCACAAAGCCGCCGGCATCCTTGCTCGAAAACTCAAACTCCAAACCGGGCCGTTCGTTCCCGTAGAGAAAGCTGGATTCGACCAAAACATTTGCGTTGCCCATGTCGAACCAGATCCCGCCGGTGTGGTTGCCGACGGCCACGTGTCGGCGGATAATCACATCCTGCGAAAGGATTTTGACGCCGGCTGCCGCCCAGCCCAGAAAGCCCGAGCGCGCGCCCCTTTCGTTGTTAAAGGAAGTGTCGCAATCCTCGATCAGCAAGCCGGACCCCGTGAACCCCATCCCTTTGTGGCCGTTGTCATTGGCCACGCAGCGCCTCACCGTCACCTGCTGTCCGTCGTCCACCTGCAAACCAGTCCCGGTGTTCATGGTGAACTGGCAATCCTCAATCAGGACGTTCCGACAGCCGAGAAGCCAGAGCGCACCGGCGTTAAAGCCGGGGTTGGCGTGCTGAATGGTCAGGTTCCGCAGGATCAAATTCTCCTTAAATGCGATCCGGAAGAGCGGTTGGTCGCCTGTCGGCTGCACGGAAACTTCGATGGCCTGGAAGGATTTCATCGTCATTCCCTCGGGCAGGCGCACAAAAATTCGCCCCTCCAATTCGGGAATCGCATCGCGCTCATAGACGGCGAATTTCCACGGCCCATCCAAAACATCCAAGGGTCGGGTTTCCTTGTAAACCATCCTGCCCGGATTGTTGGACTTTCGAGCCTGATGAGGGTCCGCCAACGTCTTTTCGGCAGCACCATCAGGATCGACCCAAGCGAAACGTTCCGCCTCCATCTGAAGGAGTGGACGCCCATCCAGAAAAATCGCCTCTCTGCGCGCCGCCACGCCGAGCGTCGGCATTCCGGAACGATCCGCCCATGGACCAGGATTCACGCCCCAGCGGGGTTTCCACTCGTGGGAGTAGATGTTGGACGATCCCGGAACAAGCTTCCAGTTGCTCGCGTGATAGTCAGCACCATCACCGGCTTCCACCGAGCCTTTGAGGATCACGGCCCCCTTCCCGGCTCCTTCGATCACGAGCGGGGTCTTCCGCACGGCATCCGATTCGTGCTTGAGCCGCATAAACGTGGTCAAGTCCTCGCGATAGACCCCGGGAGCGATGAGAAGTTTGGTCGGCTTTCCTTCGCCAAGCAGGGCGATGACCCGAGCGCCGGCGGCAAGGATCGACTTGAAAGGGCGATCCGCCTCGCCGCGCCCAGGCTCCTCCTCATCCGATGCCGAGGGATTGCTGCCATCCACATTCACGACAACTTTAATCCGTGACTCGTCACACTCAGCGGGGACGAAACCAGGTTGCGGGGAGGCATTCAGCAAACCGGAAGCGAGGGCTAGAATGGAAATGGAAGGGAGGATTTTCGGGAACACGCAAGCAGCATCACCCAAGCGGCGCGGGAGGTAAACCTGCGGGCGCTTGTAACGTAAATAAACTAACAAATGCCTCTGCTGAGTTTTACACTACAAGACTCAGCGTGTTGGACTCCCGTCGCACCGGAACCAGTGTGACGGTAATGAAAAAGACGGTCATTACGCGGCGGGCCTGCCTCAGGGCAATGATTGCGGGAGCGGCCACTATGGGCTTTGCTCGTGGGATGGACAGCCAACCAGCCCGTGCGCGGAATGTGATCTTTCTAATTGTCGATGATCTGCGTCCGCTTTTGGGCTGCTATGGATACGCCCACATGCGGACCCCGAATCTCGATGCCTTGGCGGCAAAGGGCACGCGGCTGGGAGCGTCGTATTGCCAGATCCCGGTCTGCGGAGCGTCGCGGGCCAGCCTGCTGACTGGAGTGCGTCCGAAGCCGGATACCATGCTCGACTACGACACATGGAAGGACCGCGAACTTCCCAATGTAGCCAGCCTGCCCATGCACCTGAAGAACCAGGGCTTTACCACGGTGACGAACAGCAAGGTTTACCATCATTCCGGCGATGATGCGGGAGCGTGGACGGGTGTGTCTGATTGGCGGCCACGGGGAACATGGTCGGGGATTTCGTATTTTAACCCGGATAACCGCCGCGCGGCGGAGGCGTCGAAACAAGGTGGGCGCGCTTCGTATTTCGAGCGGGGACCGGATGATGAGAGACTATACCCCGACGCTCTCACGGCGGACAAAACGATCGAAGACCTGCGGCAGCTCGCCGAGTCGAAGACTCCATTTTTTCTTGCCTCCGGCTTTATCCGCCCGCATCTCCCATTCGCTGTCCCCGAGCGCTATTGGAAGATGTATGACCCGCAGACGCTTCCTTTTCCTCCTGTGAACCCGCCTCCCGGCGGTGTGCCGGAGGAGCAGGCCATGAAAGGAGTGTCGGGCGAATTGCGGGCCTATTTGGAGATTCCGCCGGAAGGGCCGTTCGATGAAGCCACCGCCCGGAATATCATTCACGGGTATCACGCTTCCGTGAGTTTTATTGATACGCAGGTTGGTCGGGTTCTCGATGAAATCGAACGGCTCGGTTTGCAAGAAAACACATTGGTCGTGGTCACGTCCGACCACGGCTGGAACCTTGCCGAGCACGGGCTTTTCTGCAAACACACACTGTTCGAGCCCTCCCTGCGCGTGCCGACGATTTTTTCGGGCCCCGGCATCCCCGCAAGTGCGGAAATCCGGGAAGTGACCGAGCATGTGGATCTCTATCCGACGATCTGCGAAGCACTGGGCATCCGTCCGCCTGGCCATGTGGAAGGATCCAGCCTTTGGACGGCCCTTACCCGTGGGACGCCCCCTGAAAAGCAGCACGCCATCAGCCGCTGGAAAGACGGATGGAGCGTAAAGACGGCGACC
>ENA-ORBV01014535-ORBV01014535.1-microbial-mat-metagenome-genome-assembly--contig:-NODE-14535-length-11746-cov-5.114920_pt1 | contig 11746 bp, 16 predicted proteins | sample MGYA00237777_ERZ505514 | MGnify/ENA primary metagenome ERZ505514 (study PRJEB26160, sample SAMN06269048) | microbial mat metagenome | isolation source: Oligotrophic lake microbial mat | place... | reverse complement strand
CCGGGTAGAGATTGTTGTCTGTAAAGTTTGTAAATGCACCCTGGTGGCACGATTACAGACAATGCTCTTCTCTGATGCAGACGTCAACAACCTCAAGCTCACAAACCAACCAATCCATCCATCCCTCCAAAATATGGGTCAAGCCCACCATTGGTGCTTCAGTCAATCATTCACTGTTCAAAACACAATCCGAATGGGTTGTGGTTGCTGGGGTGGCTGTTGCTGGACTGGTGCAGGCTGAGGTGATGCCATTTGGGGTGCCCCCTGTGGAGCACCTGCATGAACAACCTGCTGCTGTTGCGGCGTCTGCTGCTGTTGTGGCATTTGCTGCTGATGCCAAAACATCATTTGAGGAGGAAAGGCCATGGTGGGAGCTGCAACGGCAACTGGTGCAGGCTGAGCAACCGGTGGTGGTGGAGGTTGTTGTTGCTGGGGTGGCATGGCCACGGATGGATCAGCTGCTGGCGCAGCTGCTTGCTGAGGCGCTGGAGCTTGCACATCGCTGCTGCCAGAGGGACCACCTTGCATGATCACTTGAAGGGGGGCGGTGCTGGGATGCTGGAGTGAAGCAAGAGGAAGAACAAGTCAAAAACCCGCAAAGTCAACCACAAAAAGAAGGCACACACACAAAGAAAAACCACCCACAAACAACTCCTCTCTTGAATCGCACCAACTCAACTCAACTCAACTCAACTCGCTCCATCCACCTTGGCGCTGATGACCATCAACTGGCGTCTCAAGGTGTCATTGTGGTCGTTCAATTCCTTGTTTTCTCTCAACAAGGTGATGACGACATTGATGGCCGTCAACTGTCCTGTCCAAGCGGAACTCCATGGTGGCGTCTCCTTGCCACTCACTCAATTCCAGCTCATCGCAAAGCTCGAAAGGATGGAAATTTTGAAGAGGATCAGCTGTCTGCTGCAGAAGCATCTGCAAACGAGTTGATGGTGTTTTCTTTGGACAACGCCGTTCGTCATCGAGTTCGAATGCTCCTCCGCAATCATGCTTCCGAGGGTCAGCAGCTCTGTGGCTTGTTTTGTGTGGCTGACACATGCGAATGACAAGCAGACTCAGCCACTGTGGTGGCCACTGGCAGCCAGCAAGGGCAAGCAAAAGAGCACTCCTTTGCAGATCTCTCAATGGTGAAAGTGCGGCTGAGACATGTGCTCTTGCTGCTGCTGCTGACGGGTCAAGCAACCCTTGGGAGGCCCCACTGACAGCAGAAGCAGCAAGCCGGGCGTTCTTGATCAGCAATTGGAATCCTCAGCCCAAAAAGTCCTGCACCATCAGCAGGCCGATGGTGCCGCCCCAGTGATCGGACCGGGGGCCCACTCTGTTTTGGGAGGGATCGCCAGGCCGCCCTCCCATCATTCTCCTGCGGCTCGCACAAGTGCCACAAGTGCAAGCGCTGCTGGTGCCCCGCCAAATCCGCCAGAAACACCACGGCCCATTGTGCCGCAACCGACCACAACCACAACCAATGAGGAGGAAGGACTGGCAGTCACCAATCCTGTGGCGCACAAGGAACCGCCGGCGCATTTGGATCTTCCACGAGCAGATGAATGTCATGGCAGTGACGGTGACGGCGGTGGCGGTGACGGTGACAACCACCACAAAGAGAAGAAGCAGCAGCAGTGGAACCCAAGCTTTGTGGTGGGGCTTTGTGTGGGGACCGTTGCCAATCGTCGTGTTCTTGTTGAGAGGCGGCGAGCATGATCATGATCATGATGCCGTCGCCACCCCAACCACTCCCCCACAGAATGCAATGGCAACCTGTGTGCCAACAATGGCCCCAGGTGTTCCACCAGAAGGATCCTTGTTGCAATCTGTGCTGCCCGACTTCACCGTCGAGGCCACAGCCAAACCCGGTGCACCTCAAGCCAAGGCATGCGAGTGGATGCTGGAAGACGGTGTTCTCAAAGTTGGGGGCCGCAACCACTGGCGAATTCGACAAAGGTTTGCCCCAGCCACTCTGCACTTTTCCACCAATGGAGACAATTGGTCCAATGACAAAGACTGGGTTCACCATGACACGCACGAGTGCTTTTGGTTTTCCCACGACTGGTTCAAATCCACATCCTCCAACCAATTCGATGATTTTGTTGGCATCCAGCGCGAGCACGCCAATCCGTGTGAGACGGTCTTGTCTCCCGCAAGCATCGAGTTTGCCCACGGCAAGGAACGGGACTGCCATCATTTGTGGGTCTGGGGAAATGATCTCACCGGCGCGGTGCCCCCGGAGGTGTTTTTTTTGACATCGCTGAGGAGTTTTTCGTTGCGTGAAAACCCGGATCTTTCTGGCCACATCCCAACGGACTGAGGTGGGCATGTTGACCAACCTGGAATGTTTCACCTTGTGTGCAACCTCCACATCCGGGACACTCCCTTCGGAGGTCGGGCAGCTCTCGGATCTCTCTGCATTTGCATTGGCTGCCTGCATGCTGACAGGATCTCTCCCATCCGAAGTGGGCAGACTGACGGAACTTTGGGAAGTGTTCTTGGATGGCAATGCCCTTGCTGGATCAATTCCTGATGAGCTTGCAAACCTGTCACAGTTGTTGTGGATCACTTTCAATCAGAATTCGTTCAATGGAACTGTTGGAGAGTGGCTGATTGGCATGTCAGATCTGCAAGAGTTGTTCATCAATCACAACAACACACCTGGAACCATCCCAACAAGAATTGGCCAGCTTGCTGAGCTCGGAAGGCTTCACATGAATGGAAACCAACTGACTGGTTCCTTGCCATCAGAAATTGGTTTGCTCACAGATCTGTTTTTGTTTGCTCTTGGTCCAAATCAACTCAGTGGTGCTCTCCCAACAGAGTCAGGCGCAATGGTTTTGTTGGCAACGTTCGAAGCAGATGAAAATTCCTTTTCAGGAACTTCACCCACCGAACTCGGAAGATTGACTCAAATTGCCATTCTCGGTCTTGGCTCGAGTTGATTGACGGGCACCATTCCTTCAGAACTTGGGAATCTTCCAAGCAATTGGTCTGATGTTCCAAAGGATGTTCACTGCATTGGCAAACATCAATTTGCTGAGCTCCACCTGGGTGGAAATCAACTCTCGGGATCAATCCCAAGCGAGCTGGGATGGCTGGCACCATTTGGCAGACTGGAATTCGGAGGTGATGAACTCCGTCAGTGGCAGCATTCCGACGGAGCTTGGTCTTGTGTCTTGGCTTGAGCTGATGAACATTTCTGGGAATCCAGCCTTGTCAGGATTTGTCCCAACAGAGCTATGTGGCCGCATTGCATTTGACTGCAGCAGTGACATGTGTGGTTGCGACTGCTCTTGTGCATTGAACATGTCTCTTTCGAACAGCACGTTGCAATCTCAAAAGGGTTGTACAGGACATTAGCATATGAATGTAAGAGTGTTTTTTTACTAAAAAACCTTTGTCTCTATGTTTCGTTCTATACTAATTATTCTAGCTAGTAGCTACTGTGCTCTATTTGCATGCGCCGCAGGCACATGCCAGATCTCCACAACAATTTGCATCTATGAGGCATTCTTCGCCAAAGCCTTTGCAGGTGTTACCGCCCCCGACTTCCTCTCTTCCATCGATACGCATGTTCTCACAACCATTCGGTAGTTGGTTGATTGGATAGTGGTAGCAGAAAGCAGCTGGGGCTTGACAAGAATTACTTTCCTCGCCACAAAACCCGGGCGAGCAGCATTGGTCTCTGTAAGGGCTGCAGTCACGTCCCGTTCCTAAACAACCATTCCCATAAACTTCGGCCGGGGCTGCTTGACAACTGTCACTTTTGCAGAGAAGTTGGCCAGGAACACAGCAGTCCTCATTTCTATTGCATGTCTGACGTTGAAGCCTGCAAGTATCGACAGGCGATACAGGGGCAGAGGTGGGGCTGCTGGTCACAGTATTAGGGTACAGCTGCGAATACTCCTCGGGTGTTATTCCCGTTACTTGCTCCTCTTGGACAGCAATATCAAGTTGTGTTGCTTGGCCCTCTGTGCCATTGAAATACGGAACGGCTCGTATCGTCAGGCTTGCCTGTCCCGCCGAAAGTGGACCATAACCATTGTAGTCGCCATTGACATCCCCGCCCAACGCAAACGGAAATAAGTCATCCAAGTTGATCAACAAATCGCCACTGTAGAAGGCGACACTTTCCACAGTTGATGGATTTGTATTTGCTCGAAGAGCAAAGTTGGTTCGGTTTGGGACAAACAGTAGACGAGTTGCAGCAAACATGCCAGCGGGAATATCACGAATATCCATATTTGTATCGGCGTTGACAACTAAAAGTAGGGGAACACATATTTGGGGCAAAACCACAGCGTCAGCACAGTGGAAAAGGAGTCTTTGACGCACTTGAAAACCGCTCCGTCCAAAGTCGACATTGCTGCAGACCAATTGCATTTTCACTTACGTGTAAAGTTGGTCACCAACGAAGAGACGCATTTAAGTGTGAAAAAGTCAACCGACAGGCAAAACATGTTACCAGGACAGTCGTCATCCGTGGCGCATTCAGAAACCGGCAGCGGTGAACTCGTAACGACTGGAAAGTTGATATTGATTGGCCCTGGCCCTGGCCCCGACCCTTCGCCAGTAGACTCGCTCGTGGGATATTCCGACGGAACTAGGCTAGGACTTAAAGATGGGAAATCCGAAGGAAATTGAGAAGGCCACTCCGAGAATGTGCTAGTTGGTAAGCTTGAAGTTGAGACAGATGGACCTGCTGATGAAGTTTTGGATGGTGAAATGCTTGGACTATGCGAAGGTGTGTGTGAAGGGATTTCGGAAGGAGACTGAGACGGCCACTCCGAGGGTGTGGATGATGGTGAATGTGAAGGTGGGAAAGATGGACCTCCAGATGGTGAACTGCTAGGAAAATTCGACGGAAGATGGGCGGGCGCTTCTGATGTAAAGCTTAAGGAATCTCCTCTGACTGGTTCCGGACAAGCCCCAGAGGGAGGCGCTGTGATAGATTTAGTGGGAACAACCGTTGGATAAGCAGTAGGCACGCGGGTTGGGGTGACAGTTGGGTTTTTGGTGGGAGTCCAAGTTGGTGTGGTTGTCGGTCTTCTGGAGGGGACCATCGTCGGCTGCCTTGTCGGGCTTAAGGTGGGGGAGGCTACTGGGATGGGTGTAGCTGTTGGGTTTCTAGTTGGGAGTCTGGTCACAGGAGAAGCTACACTTGCTATTGTAGGTTTCGGGGTTGGAGCTATTGCCGAAGCACTCGTTACAGCAGCAGTTGGCGAGAAGGTCGACGGCGCCTTCGTTGGGCTTTTTGTTGGTAGTCTGGTCGGGGGAGAAATGACTTTTGCTGCTGTAGGTTTCAGGGTCGTTGGACGTGCTTGAGGAGACGCTGTGGGTGCACGGGTTGGTCGCATTGATGTGGGGCTTGGCGTAACGGTAAATGTGTCTGCGACGGTTGTTGCCGTGACGCTAACTCCTTTCTGCTGGAGGGTTGCGACGAAAACTGTTACGAAGGCTGTCTTTGTTGCGCTCGTCTGAAGCAGTGGCTCAGACAAAGTCTGGAGAGACCGCACTAGATATTCCACCACAGTTGTTGCTCCTTGCAGGCCTCTGTTGTGACGGCGATCTCGTGTGCGGCCTTGTACTTGTACACTCAAAATTGTTGGCGAACAAGCTGTTTTTGGCAAAGACTCGAAAGAACTAACAAAAATTGTTTCGAGATCCGAATCAGTCATAGTCAAAGTGCTGGTGCTAGTGATAGTCACATACTTCGTGTTATCCTTGTTGACGAAACTATCGGAGCATACAACGGACGGTGATGCAGGAGCTAGAGTGGGCCGTACTGTTGGGTTCGCTGTTGTGGGTCGTGCTGAGGGGCTACCAGGACGTACTGTGGGTATGTTCGTCGTTGGCATCGCTGTGATAGGGCGTCCTGTTGGTGTAGTTGTACTAGTAGCAGGGAAAGCGATCGGTTGGGTTGGTCTTGTGGTTGTTGGAGCTGCAGAGGGTGCCCCAGGACGCACTGTAGGCCCATTTGTCGTTGGCATTGAAGTGCCAGGATTGCCTGTTTGCGCAAGTGAACTAGTAGGCAGAGTAATTGGCTGCGTTGGCTTTGCACTGGTGGGCGTTGCCGAGGGGGTCCCAGGCGTGACTGTAGGCTCACCTGTAGCTGGCAAAGAAATAGGAGTTGTAACAGGAGGACTTGCGGCTGAATGGGCCGGGGCAACTGTTCGTGAATGGGATATCGGAGCTCCTGAAACAGCTCCAGTCGGCGAAGATGGGGCGTAGGTCGGAAAAGAACTAGTGGGAGATGCGGAAGGACTTCCGGGAGTCACAGTTGGCCCATCTGTAGTTGGTTGTAGTGTGAGCGGACTTTCCGTAATTGTCGTGACCGTGAAAACACTTCCAGTAGGATTGTTTGTTGAAAGCCCGGGGGGAAAAGCAGCTTCAGCGTATGAGGGAGCCTCAGATTCTGGACTAAGAGGATTTGACCCCATTGTTGTTGTGAATGAAATACTTGGATATATGTCTGGCACAGTTGGGGGGCTTTCTGTGCTGGAATCTGCAGCCTGCGTTGGAGAAGAAGTCGAAGAGAGTATCTGGTCTAAATCTCCGCCTTCTGTCTCTATGGCACCTGGGATTGTTGTCAATATGCCGTCGGTGAGTCCGTCCCGTTCGTTGTCGCTGTTAGTCTTGTCTCCGCTACACTGTCCTACTCGGGAATATACAAAGTCGCTTTTGTTATAGAATTCGTTTTGCTCAGTGGCTTCATTGTCGACAAAGAGGACGTACTGATTTCTCGGTTCGTGTTGGCTTTGCGAACTTGCCTCTTGGTATTGAGGCAATCCTTCTACTAGACGAGAATAACTGACATTGTAACATTCCCGCTCCAATGCGACGCAGGCATCGTTCCAGTAAGTAGTGCACGACGAGAACGCGTCTTCGTGACTGTCATGTGTTGTTGACGAATCATAGAAAATCCTTTGACCGGCACTGTCAACAAGCTCCCATTCGACTGGCTCGCAGGCTTGGACAAACATGCTTAATAGTTGTGTTCCTTCGGGGCAGGATAAGCAGTGGTCACCAACAAAGATGCGCTTGGCAACACCGAGTGGATGCGGAACAACAAATGGTCCACTGCTAATGTTCTGCCCGTCGAGATAAATATCATGACGCCCGGGGGCATGCAATCCATCGCCCCATCTATCGTACAAAATCACAATGTGACAACTGCGGTCATTGATGCACATTTGATCCGCATATGCAGTATTGCCGTAGTCACTTTCCGTCAGATTTACTTTCTGCAATATTTCACCAGTCTCGTTTACGAGCACCACCCAAGACAACTCCTCAGGGAATTTGTCTGCAGTTACCGATACCCAGAGTAACGACTCGTCTATTCCGCAGCTGGTGCGCTCGTTGGTCGAAAATACAAAAGATCGCTCGATCCCGGAGACGTATCCATTCTGAAAAGCCCCGATAGCAAGATAGGACCCATCGAAGGAGAGACTGTGGTATTCAGGAAATCCTCCAACAAGCACAGGATCACCCACCCGTACCCACTCAATGTCATTCCAGTCATATGCCACCACCCCTTCGTTTCCCAACAACACGGAAATGCTGCTGCCATCTTGAGACAGTGCCGATGACAGGAAAGTGTAGCGACTTTCGCTTTCGTCGCCATCATGAAGGAATTCTGGCAGCAAGCCCCGGCGGTTCCAAGCAGCATTCTCCCATGAGTAGACATGTACCTCTGAGTGATTAAAATTGGGAGGATGAACGCCAAATCCAATCGTGTTGCCATCACTAGACATTGCCATAGGACTCATAGGTTCTTTGAAGTCACCGGGGCCTCCCTGCATCAGCACAGTGTCTCGTTCGGCGTAGGACATACCATTCCGATCAAAGACGTGAATTGTCTGCAACTGGGTATTCATGCGGTGCAATTGCGCAGCAAGGATTGTGCCTTTAGTATTCGCTGCAATGGACATGATGAGGCACGCCTCGTCTACCAAATTGATTTCATCCAGCAGAGAGGGAGCCGTGAAATTTTCAAGAGAATATACTTGAATGGAATCATAATAGGCGCTACCAGGACTTTTGACGCTGACAGCCAGAACGCCACCATCGCCGGAGAGATGATGAGCAGCCGAACTCGGCACTGACGTGACCCTTTCGCAAATTGCAGTACAGCTCACAAGAAGGACGGCCTTTTCCTCGGAACTGTAAAACGTCACAAGCCTTGGGACTTTGATAGCCTTTGTGGTAACCATGTTGCTGTTGTGGTGCGGCATAGTCGCCACGGACAGCCTTGCTATGCCTTGCATAGAATCGAAAATGATGTCAAGGGTAGGGCCTCGTTGAACAAGGTCCTTACCAATCTTGTCGTAGAACACTGCCTGGAACTCTGAGTCATCTGCAACAACCAAGAAAGAAGCATCCGGCGAGAGTCCTATCATGGAACCTTTCCAATAAGTATCGGGATTTTGTTGTACCCATTCGTTGCTTGACAATTGACAATTGGGGTATCCAATAGCACCAAAACCGGTTTGATCCATCCCGCAAGCAAACTCAGCCTCGCTGTCGCAAGTTTGTGAACAGCAGTCTCTGCCCGATTTGGAGCGATAGATCAGAGAAAAGGTAATTTTTTTAACAAACGTTCACCCCACAAAAAATGTACCAAGAGCTGCGCGTCACAAAACGTACCCTCCATCATAACCAAAAAGTGGTCGATTGAAAAATGAATTGCAATAGCCATTACCGACGGGGGGCACCTCGCAGAGTTGCCCAGACGACATGAGAGAGCAGTGACAAGCTCCGCCATCCAAACAGACTCCATCGTACAAGCAGGGGTTGGTATCGTTGTTGCAGATACCACACAGCAAGTTGGCGCCACTCTCCAGACTATCTGGTGCCTGGACTTCTAATTGTTGGAGGCTTTTCTTTGCTGTAGCAATATAAAATTGTAATCCCAACGGCGAATTAGCATCGTTGGGAGTCGCGAAATCAACAGGCTCGCTGATAAAGGCAACGGAGTAATTGGCCCAATAGGCATGAAAAATGTCATGAAAATAGGTCGCCAGTGCCAATTTGATGTCATTGGTAGAATTGGTGATTGTCTGAAACTCCTTGAATAGTAAGCCACCTGTTGTGACTACCCAGCGCCTCCCTGTGAAGAAGATCAAGTCCTTGCTCGATGAATTGAAATACACTGGTCGGTGGTAGGTATCGACATTCATCATGGCAGTCACGGTTGTGGAATTGTCGCCCAGCGCAGTAGTGTTGGTACCGTCGGCGGGTATTGGAACCTGCAGTCGTTCAAAGGAAGTGGACCATGGTCGGGTCCCCAGAAACCCCTGCGTCCGTGAATCCATGACCAAGGATGGGCAGGGTTCCTCAAATTCACACCGAATGCCATAGTAACCAGTTTGACAGGTGCAGACAGCATTCGAGCATGTACCACGCCCGTTGCACTCGTCGTCCCCATCTGCGGTACAGTCGTGGCACCGCATCAAAAAAGGGTCCAGTACGACAATCCGTGAATCCTTCTGTACGTACCACGTATCTCCCGCGGTTGTCAACATGTCAAAGGATGACGTTGCCGAAGACATGGCTGCCCATTCACATGGATTACCGGACGATTTCTCCGACGAAAAAGTTGTCGTTTCATTGCTGTTGTCGTCGTCGTCGTCGCTGTCAACACCCCAATACAAGGTCCAAGCCTCAAGATCCTCGCAATACCCAAATTTTGTTTTGCCCGATGCCCGTCGTTCGACGTATGTCACATAGGGACCTGCCCCCGAGGTTTCCAAATCGTACAATCCTGAAAAGGAAGCCAATTCCGGTCGCAAGTCATCTCCCATTTGTACTAATATGGTCTTGCACAAGTATTTTCCCGATACCTGATTGTGATAGACGACCGACCATCCACCGACCATTCCTGCAAAGAGTGCCACCAACATTATGATTTTGGTGGCTCTCATTTTCCGTTGTGGAACACTATAGGTCGTTGTCAATACCAAATCGGCCGCTTCTTCACAGGGTTGCCCCGCAAATCCTTGTGTCGCCAGCATAAAGACCACTTCATCGAGCTCGCTCACAAACCCCATGGCCGTAAAATTGAGGAGTAAATCAAAGACATTGTCGGACGTAATAATCAAAACAATGGAGATGATAATTCCAATACTGCAAGTTCAAGAACAAAAAGTAGACCATAGAGGGTGAAATATATCCATTTTGGGCCAAACAAAAAAAATATCCCGTGTATTCCATGTATTCCAGCACTTGACTTAGACACAGCAAAAACTTACCTCCCTTCCGTCAACAAAAAGGCAATGCACAACCACAACTGAACCTTCCAATGAGTTTCGCCTTTGTGTGGCATGGCTTGTTGAAATCCCTCGGTACTTTGGACGCGAATCAATTCCAATCCCTTGATGACATCGCCTTGCGTCAAAATGGTAATAATCAAAGCTACCACTTGTGCGGCGCGCACGGCAGGATCAATATTCGCAGGGATCCCAAACCAATTGTTGTCCGGGGCGCCCCAATCGCTGATATCAAAGAGCATGAGCAAAAAGACGGTCATTTGCGTGGTGAACACCATGACGGATACCACAAAGGGATAGGAATGAAAGGGCACCAATACCATGAAACTAAAAGTGTCTTCGGGCAAAGTCAATTCGTGTCCATCATCATCGTTGCCACCACCAGTGATCGCCAGAGAAAGTCTTTGAAAAATGCTGGTTCGTCCACGAGGAGGGTTATGAGGAGTGGGATGGTTGTCGTTGTGGTTGTTGTTGCTTTCTTCATTACGATTGGAATGGTCGTCTTGATGATTTCGTACCAGGACACTTCGTCTTCCCCTTCGTCCAATCCTTCGTTTGTGGTAATTGGTGTCATCTTGCGGAGGAGGAGTCGTCGTGGCACTGCTAATAGTGCTAGTACTGTCGTTGTTAGTGGCATCTTGGTCGTCGTTGTCCTCATTCTCCAGTGTTGTTGGTGGCCTCAACAAATGGACTTGTTCTTCGTCTTTGAATGGTTCATGCCGCAGTGGCAGTAGTTGTTGGGATTGAACCCATTGCAATTGTGCTTGGAGTGCGGAAATTTTACTATTGGCCGCTTCCAAATCGGATTGTAGTCGAGTGACTTGCGAGTATCCCGATTCCAAACGGACCATGCGATCCATCAGGGACTGCAACTCGACCGGTTGTGGTGGTGGTGCTGGACCAAGCATTTGAACGTTGCTTTGTTTGTAGTTGTCTCCGCCAAAATAAAACTCCTCGTCTTCGTCCGACTCGTAGTGATATTGGTATTCAAAGGCAGTCGCAGGAGGATCTACTAGATGAGACGCAGTCGTACAAGCCGAATCTATTTGGGACTTGGCCTTCTTCTTTTTCTTTTTCTTCTTCTTTGTTGACTTGTTTTCGGTATGGCTCTTGCTGTTGTCGTTGGGTATCGTACTAGTAGAGTTCTCATGGCCGTTTTTGGTAGAGTTTTCACTGCCCTCGTGGCCGTTGTCTTTCTCCATTTCCATTTCCGACTCGGAGGATGTAAATGTAATTTCCTCTTCTGGAAATTGGTGTTGCAACGCCGATAACATAGAAGAAAGCTCCTTCATTTCAGTATTAGGATTGTCTTCCTTCCGAGGAGTATCGTCGTCGTCGTCGTTGTCGTTTACAGCCACAGCGGCAAAGAAGAAGCATCCACTTCTACTAGGAATGCTGCTGGATCTGTCTCTTATACACATCTCCGAGCCCACGAGACTAAGGCGAATCTCGTATGCCGTCTTCTGCTTGAA
>ENA-ORBV01014534-ORBV01014534.1-microbial-mat-metagenome-genome-assembly--contig:-NODE-14534-length-11747-cov-4.346701_pt1 | contig 11747 bp, 3 predicted proteins | sample MGYA00237777_ERZ505514 | MGnify/ENA primary metagenome ERZ505514 (study PRJEB26160, sample SAMN06269048) | microbial mat metagenome | isolation source: Oligotrophic lake microbial mat | place... | reverse complement strand
CACAACGATACCAGACTTAATAACCCGTCGTGTAACCGTATGAAACAAATCAGTCCCATATTTCCGCTGTTTCCTTCCTCAAAACCTAATTTTGTCCTTCTAAAACATCGGATGTTGCTGCAATATCCGATGTTTGCTTTTTATGCAATCTGCTGAGGTGGTTTTACAGGTGGTTTTTTTGACAGGATGGACAGGATTTTACAGGAAAAACAGGAAAAACATGTAAATCCTGTAAAATCCTGTCCATCCTGTCAAAAAAACCACCTGTAAAACCACCTCATCGTTTCAGTTTTAAAAAACCGTACTGCCGCTCATGCGATCTTTTTTCCGCGCCAGCACCTGGCTTGGCCTTGTGCTCCTCCTCTCCCCCACCCTGCTCCGCGCTCAAGGCGGGATGTGGCTCCCACTCCTCCTCGAAAAACAAAACGAAAAAGAGATGAAGTCACTCGGCAGCAAACTCTCTGCCGACGATCTTTACTCGCCCGTCCAACCCAGCATCAAAGACGCCGTCTGCCTCTTCGGCGGGGGCTGCACGGGCGAGATGATCTCTGCGGAAGGGCTGTTGCTCACCAACCACCACTGCGGCTTCGATGCGATCCAAAACCTGTCTACCACCGAAAACAACTACATCGAAAATGGCCACTGGGTCAAAGACAGGTCTGCTGAAATGCCCGCTAAAGGCATCACGGCCATGTTTGTCAGCCGGATGGAAGATGTGACCATTCTCGCGCTGCAAAACGTGAACGAGGGAATGCCGGAAAAAGACCGCCAGGCGCAGATTGACAAAAACCTGGCGCAGATCCGCGTCAATACGAAAAAAGAAAAGTGGGAAGACATCCTGATCCGCCCGTTTTATGCGGGCAATCAATACTTTATGTTCGTTACGCAGACCTTCAAGGACGTCCGCTTCGTGGGTGCGCCGCCGAGCAGCATCGGCAAATTCGGCTCTGATACAGACAACTGGGTATGGCCGCGCCACACCGGCGATTTCTCGGTGTTTCGCGTGTACGCCGACAAGGACAACCACCCGGCGGAGTATTCGAAAGAAAACGCGCCGTATAAACCCCGGCATTTCCTGCCCATCTCGCTCGACGGCGCGGAGGAAGGCGATTTCACGATGGTCTATGGCTTCCCGGGTCGCACCGATGAGTACCTTCCTGCCGCAGGCGTACAGCAAACGGGCGAAGTGCTCGATCCGCTCAAAGTCAACATCCGCGATCGCGCGCTCAAGATCATGGACGGTTTTATGCGCAAAGACCCGGCCGTGAAACTCGCTTATGTGGCAAAATATGCCAGCATCGCCAATGCCTGGAAAAAATGGCAGGGTGAAATGCTGGGCCTGCAAAAATCGAACGCGGTGGAAAAGAGGAAAGCGTATGAGGCTGATTTTACCCGCCGGATCGAGCAAAATGCGGATTGGAAATACCGGTACGGCAATTTGCTGCCCCGCCTCAACCAACTCTACAAAGACATTGAGCCGTTTGCGGTGGCCCGCGACAATTATTCCGAAACGATCCGCAACACCGAGTTGATGAGTTGGGCAGCCAGTATGGGCAGTTGGCTCAAGACCTTCGACGACAACGGCGAAGCGGGTTTTGTGAAAAAACAGGTCGAAGTCGCCACGGGTCTGGATGAATTTTACAAGGAATTCCGTCCGGAGGTAGATCAGGCGGTCTTCGCCGGTTTGATCGAACTTTATGCTCAGAATGCCCGCGACGAATGGGGCGGCAGCGCGGTAAAAAAACAGGTGGCCGAACGCGGCGGCACTGCGCAACTTGCTGATTTCATTTACAAAAACAGCGTGCTGGCCAGTAAGGAAAAAATGAAGGCGCTGCTGGCAGAGCATCCGGCTAAAATCATGGAAGTTTTGAAAGCCGATCCTGGCTATGTTTTTTTCAAATCCATGCAGGAACCATACGTCGCCAACGTCCAACCCAAATTGCAGGAATTTCAGCCACAGATCAATCTGCTACAACGTCAGTACATGGCTGCACAAATGGCGGTTTTTAAAGAAAAACGTTTTTTCCCGGATGCGAACAGCACGCTGCGCCTCACGTACGGGCGGGTGGACGACTACGCGCCCCGCGATGCCGTGGAATATGAGGAACGCACCTACCTGGATGGCGTGATGGAAAAATACATTCCCGGCGACTATGAATTCGATGTGCCGAAAAAACTGATTGATCTTTGGAAATCAAAAGATTACGGCCAGTATGCAGATCAGGACGGCCGGATGCCCGTCGCGTTCATCGCCACCAACCATACGACCGGCGGCAACTCCGGGTCGCCCGCACTCGATGCGCGTGGCAACCTCGTCGGCCTCAACTTCGACCGCGTCTGGGAGGGTACGATGAGCGATCTGAACTATGATCCGGCCATTTGCCGCAACATCATGGTGGATGCGCGGTATGTGCTGTTCATCATAGATAAATTCGGCGGCGCGGGGTATTTGGTCAATGAAATGAAACTGGTCAAAGGGCAGAAAAAGCGGAAGAAGAAGTAGTGGGATTGCCCATACTTAAAAATCTTTGTAAAAACTTAGGCAGGGGCAGCGCCCCGGAAGATTTGTAGATTAATGACCAATGATATTTCTTGGAGGGGCAGCGCCCCGGAAGATGTTTCGGGGCGCTGCCCCTCCATGTCTGTTTTCTATACTGTTTTCTACAAATCTTTCGGGGCGCTGCACCTGCCTAAGTTTTTACGAATCTTTAACGATTCAATATTCTGTTGCATTTGAAACTTGATTCCGCCAGGTATAACACCGCATCATGCTCTTCGTCGCCGGCTTTTTTTTAAGTCTCCTCGGTTCTCTTCCACCGGGCCTCATCAGCCTGACCGTGGCACAAACCACCATACACCGTGGAGTGGTCGCAGCCTTAATCCTCGGAGCAGGTGCAGCAATAGCGGAATTCTTCCAGGCATGGCTGGCTGCGGAGGCGGCCGGATGGTTTTTGCGGTATCCGTTGGTCGAGCAAGGATTGCACTGGGCAGCAGTGCCGGTTTTCGTAGGATTGGGTGGCTATTTGATTCTCAAGCCAATTTCTCCCCGCGCTCCTGCCGACCAACCAGAGCGGAGCGAAAATTTATTTCGCTACTTTAGAAAAGGGTTGATGGTCAGCCTATTCAACTTGCTGGCCATTCCATACTGGCTGACCTACTGCGCTTGGCTGCGCACCACGGATTGGTGGAAGGAAAGTCTGTTTTCAACCGCTCTATTTTCAGCAGGTGTGACCGTCGGAACGTTTGCAGCATTGGCGGCCTACGCCAGCATCGGGCATTTTGCGGTACAACGATCAAAATCTGTCAGCAAATGGGCCAACAAGGTCGTAGGAACCATATTTCTGGGGTTGGGCTTGAAAATATTGGCGGGAATGGTGTTCTGACATACATAAAATGAACGAGGCGCTACCACTACAAGTGATAACGCCTCGCTTTATAAATCTCTCCAGCCTGCTGCATCGCAGAAATTACTTCCCCAAAAAATTACTTCTCAGAAAATTACTTCTCAGAAAATTACTTCCCAGAAAAATTACTTTCCAGAAAATTACTTCCCAGAAAATTACTTCCCAAAAAACTACTTCAACAACGTCACATTCCCCTTGCTCTCATACACCTGACCATTGCCGCAGCGCGCGCGCAAATACCAGGCATAGGCGTCCGGCGTAAGTTCTTTGCCATTGAAAGTACCGTCCCAGCCTTGCGCAGCGACATCGGTCGTTTCATACACTTTTTCACCCCAGCGGTCCCACACGACAAAGGTCACCTCCGTGATGTTGACGCCGCGGACGATAAAATAATCATTGTGCGCATCACCGTTCGGGGTAAATGCCTTCGGGACAAAAATGAACGGCTCGACACATTGGCCGGTCACCACATGCAGGGTTACTTCGTCGGTAGCCGGACACAGGCCGTCTGGCGGCGTGACCGTTACGGTGTACGTTGTCGTCTCTTCCGGCTTCGCGGTCGGACTATTGGTATTCGCGCCGGTCAGGGTGTTGGACGGCGACCAGGAGAACGTGAAGTCCTGGATATTGCCGCTGGTCGTCGCCAGTAATTTAGCGGTTTCTCCCACACAAATGGTGTCTTTGCCGATGATTTCAGCCGTCACGGCGAGGTCTACCACCGATACATTGAACGCGATCGAGTCAGAGCAACCAAACTGATTGGTTACCACCACGGAGTATGTGCCGTTTACGGTCGGTGTAACCGTCGGATTGGCGATCGGGTCAAGCACGGGTATCCAGACAAAGTTTAAGGTATCATCCAAATCCAGATTGCCGATGTTGAGGTTGGCTTCATTGCCGAGGCAAACGACCTGGTCAAGCGGCGAAGGCTGGATGTCCAGTTGGCCGAGGTTCACTTTCACTTGTCCGGCAAGCGGACAATCGGTAGCATTCGCACCCTGGTAGTAATAGGTTTTGTTCTTCTCCGGCACCACCGTCAGGCTGTTGCCCGTGCCGAGTACAGGCGAGAGCGTCGGTGAATCAGACCAGAGGAAGGTCGTTGCATTGGTGGTTCCAAGCGTCAGCGTTACCGGGACATCATCGCAGACGGAGAGGTTGGCAGGCGGTACAGCGCCGGTCACCGTGGGTTTCACGGTAGCGACGGCTTGGAAGTCCACTTTACAGTTTCCGTTTGTGATCTGCAATCCGTACGTTGTTGCTTTGGTAGGTTTGACGATCGGAGTTGGATCTGTCGGCACCAACGTTGGGTCGGGCGGATTAGCGGTCCAATTGTACTGGAACGGCTGTGCGCCGACTGCATTGAGTTCGATCGAATCACCCACGCAGAAATTGAATTGTTGCAGGATCGAATCCGTCACAATATTGACCGGAACGGCCAGGACTACGGTATCCGCACAACCGTTCACATCGGTGGTGATCAACTGAGCATTGACTACACCTTCCTGTGTAAACTTGATGGTTGGATTCTGGAGCGTGGAAGTTTGAACCGGTGGGTCAAATTTCCAGACCCAGCTCTTCGGCACCGAACTGAATTGAGTGGAATCCGTGAATTTTATTTCGGCGTCGCCCAAACAATCATTGACGGCGAAACCGAAATTAGCCTCTACCGCAGGGATAGGGAGCACCTGAATCATCGTGTCGAACGGACTCACACAATCCTGATCGGAAATGAACGTGACCATGTACATGTTCGGGCTTGCGTACGTGTGCGTCGGATCATTCTCCGTACTGGTGGTGTTGTCTCCGAAATTCCAGGTGCCTGTGATGTCGTCGGTTTGATTTTTAAACTGCACCACCAGTCCATTGCACAGGTCGGCAAAAATGAAACCGACCAGCGATTGAAGTTTTTTGAATTCAATATTAACTGGCACAGACTGCTCACAGCCGAATTCATTTTTCACTACCAAGGTCAGCGAGTAAATGCCGGGAGCACTGGTAGTGATGGCCGGATTGGCACTGTTGGCCGGCGTAATGGCTACATTCGGGCTGCTGCTCGTCCATGCGTACGTCAGCGTCTGACCCGGCGCCAAATTATTGACTTGCAAGGTGATAGTCGTATCCTGGCAAGCCACCATCGGGCTCATGGCTTTCACCTCCACATTGGGCGGCCCGCCGGTCAGCGTAGCGCTGGCTTCACTGGAACAGCCGTTGGCATCGGTCACGGTCACAGTAAAGGTACCGGCCGTCAGGTTCGGAATGGTATACGGAAATGCGTTGCCCGATACAGAAACAGGGTTGCCGGTCGGCCATTTTATGCTGTACGGACCTTTCGTGGCATGAACGAGTTGCACCGTAATTTTGCCATCGGCAGGGGTGCTGGTACAGATGAGGTTAGCGCCTTGGGCAGCCACCTGGAACATGGTGTCTCCGCCGATGACGGCGGTTTCAGTGCCCGTACAGCCGGACGCATCGGTCACCGTTACGGAGTATTGTCCCGGTGGCAGGTTTTCCAGCGTATCCGGCAAGGTCACATCCAGTTTGGTACCGCTTGCAGGGCCGCTCCATTGAATATCGAATGGCGGGACACCCCCATTGGCGACATTCACGACGAGGCTGCCGCCTGCGCAGTTGAAGTTGGTACCTGCGATGGGTTTCAGCGTAACATCCAGTGCCGTTTCCACACGGGCTGTCGCAGTCGCTGTGCAACCGCGTGAATCCGTCACTGTAATGACGTAGATGCCCGGTGTCAATCCGTTGATTTTGAATGGAAAACTGACGTTTTGCACCAGCGGTCCATTGGTCCATCGAATCGTGTAAGGTCCAACGCCCGGCACTGGCATGGTTACCGTGATCATGCCGTCGGCGCCCCCGCCGAAGCAGGAAATAGCCGTCACGCTGTCCGCCTGAATCACCATTTTTGGAGGGCCCAGTACGGTAGCCACTTCTGTTCCCGTACAACCTTCAGCGTCCGTCACAGTGACAAAATATTGGCCGGGCGGCACATTTTTTAAGGTGTCAGGGAAAGTTGCAGGATCCACCGTACCACCGGTTCCGAATGGTCCGGCCCAGGTGTATTTGAACGGCGCAACACCGCCGCTTTTAATATCAACAATCAAATTTCCCCCGCCGCACAATGGGTCGCTGGCCGCTGTCGGCGTCAGCACCACATCAATAGCGGTTTCCACCCTCGCACAGGTCGTAGCCGTGCAGCCGCTGGCATCCGTCACCGTGATACAATACTCGCCTGCTTTCAGACCCGTGATGGTGAACGGCAAAGTCACGGCTTGAGGACCACCGCTGACCGGACCTGACCAGGCAATCGTATAGGGTGCTTTGCCCGATACAATGAAACTGACTGCAATGGCGCCCGCAAGGCTATCCTGACAGGTTACGCTGGTGGCTACCCCATGTATGAGCATCACCGGATTACCGGTGATGGTCGTGCGCTCCGTACCCGTGCATCCGTTGGCATCCGTCACAGTGACAAAAAACACGCCGGGCGGGACGTTCGGAATCGTAAATGGCAGGGTGGTTGCCGTCGCCGTTCCGGTAAAATTGCCACCCGCTCCGCTCCAGTTGATTACATAAGGCGGAGTGCCCTGAGTGCCGGTAATGTCAATCACCACATCCTGGCCACCGCAAGCGGCGTTGGCCGGCGGGATCGCATTCAGTACAACATCCAGCGCAGTTTCTACTTTCGCCGTAGTTGTGGCGGTACAACCGTTTGCATCCGTAACCGTGATGACGTAGTTGCCATGCGGCAAATTGCTGATCGTAAAGGGTAAAGTTGCTGCCTGCGGTCCACCGTTCGACGGGCCGGACCAGGCAATGGTATAAGGAGCGTTTCCGGGCACGATGAAACTGACCGTGATGGTACCGGCCAGGCTGTCCGCGCAAGTCACTGCCGTGGTATTCGCAGTAATGAGCATCACTGGCACTCCCGTTACCGTCGTGCATTCCGTTCCGGTACAGCCATTGGCATCCGTGACGGTCACGCAGAAATTGCCCGGTGGCACATTCGCCACGGTGTATGTCAAAGTCGCTGTCGTCGTGGTGCCGCTAAAACCGCCCGCACCGCTCCAGGTCAGCGTATAAGGCGCTGTGCCCTGGTTGCCCAAAATATCAATCACCACATCCTGGCCGCCGCAAAGCGGGTTGGCAGGCGGGATGGGATTGAGCACGACATCGAGGGCTGTTTCAACTTTTACACAGGCAGTCGCTGTGCAGCCGTCGGCATCGGTGACGGTCACACAGTAGTCGCCACTCTTTAAATTATTGATTGTGAACGGCAATGTCGCCGCCTGCGGACCGCCGCTGACCGGGCCGGACCACGCAATGGTGTACGGAGCATTGCCCGGCACCACAAAACTGACGGTGATGGTACCTGCCAGACTGTCCGCGCAAGTGACTGCGGTCGAAGTAGCCGAAATGAGCATCACGGGATCGCCTGTAATCGTTGTACATTCCGAGCCGGTGCAACCCTCGGAGTCCGTGACCGTCACGCAAAATGCTCCCGGAGGCGCATTTGGGATGGTGAAGGGCAGGGTCGTAGCGGTTGCAGTTCCGGTAAAATTGCCATTGCCACCGCTCCAGGATACGACATAAGGCGGCGTGCCGAGTTCGCTACCGATGATCGTCACCACCACATCCTGACCGCCGCAAGCAGCATTGGCAGGCGGGATGGGATTCAGTACCACGTCAAGTGCAGTTCCCACGGTGGCACAGGTCGAAGCCGTACAGCCGTTGGCATCCGTGACTGTTATGCAGTATTCACCAGCAGTTAAGTTGCCGATGATGAAGGGAGCAGTGAAAGGTTGCGGCGTCGCCGGGCCACCCGTCCACTTGACGGTGTAAGGTGCTGTACCGGGTACAGTAAAAGTAATTTGAATGCTTCCTGCCTGAGCATTGTCGCAGGTCACGGCAGTAGTCGTAGCCGAGATGAGCATAACCGGATTGCCGGCGACGGTCACACACTCCGTACCAACGCAACTGTCGGCATCCGTCACCGTGACACAGAACGGGCCGGGCGGTACATTCGGGATCGTCAACGGGAAGCCGTTGACGGTTGCCGTGCCTGTGAACAGGCCGTTGCCGCCGCTCCACGATACCTGATAAGGCGATTTGCCCTGGAAACCGGCGATGTTGATCACGACATCCTGACCACCACAAGTAGCACTTGCCGCAGGCTGCGGAGTAAGCGTCACATCGAGCGCAGTTTCTACTTTGGTGCAGGTAGTGGCCGTGCAATTATTTGCGTCCGTTACCGTGATGCAGTATTCACCCGGAGTCAGGTTGCTGATCGTGAAGGGGAATGTGGCCGGTTGCGCCGCGCCGCTGCCCGTCCACTGGATCGTGTAAGGAGCCGTGCCGGGGAAAGTCATGTTCACAGTCACCGTACCGTCTTGTCCGTTTTGGCAAGTGACCTGGGTACCGGTGGCAGCAATTTGCATGGGCTGCGGACCGGTCACCGTAGCGGTTTCGGTACCTGTGCAACCCGTCGCATCGGTCACCGTCACCGTGTAAAGTCCCGGGGGAATGTTGAACAAAGTGTAGGGAATCGCAACGCCCGTCACCTGTCCGCTCGAGTTCGGACTGCTCCATTGAATGGTGTAAGGAGCCGTTCCCTGATTGCCGTTGATATCAATTTTCAAATCTGCGCCTTTGCAAAGCGGGTTGCTGGCGACTTGTGGCGTCAGCACCACGTCGAGCGGCGTTTCAATTTTAGCAGTCGTCGTGGCGGTACAGCCGTTCTGGTCGGTCACTGTAACCGTGTAGGTACCGGGGCTTAGATTGCTGAACGTCGAGGCGCCTGTGAATGCACCGTTGAAGGTAAAACCGTTGGACCCCGCTACCGCTATGGTGTAAGCAGGAGTGCCCGGTGTTATAAATTCTATCGTGAAAGCACCTCCTTGCGGATTGGCGCAAGTGGTGGCCGTGATGTTGGTCGCTTTGATCTGCATCACCGGAGTACCGACTGAAATACCGGTTTCAGAACCCGTGCAACCGGTCGCATCTATGACGTTGACCGTGATCGGGCCGGGCGGCACGTTCGAAATCGTGAAGGGGAAATTTTGGCCGGTGACCGAACCACTAAAACCGTTCACGCCTGTCCAGGAAATCGTGTACGGAGCAGTGCCAGTGTTGGCCAGCGTCACCACCACGTCGGAGCCGCCGCAAAGCGGCTGGGCAGGCGGGTTGATCGTCAACACCACATCCAGCGCGGTCTCTACTTTCGCCGTCGTCGTGGCGGTGCAGCCGTTTATATCCGTCACCGTGACGAGGTAGGTTCCGGCAGTCAGGTTGTTGTAGGTGAAATTGCCGGTGAATGCTTGTGCCGCGCCACCATTCAGCGAAATCGTGAACGGCGCAGCGCCGGCCGTGATGAACGATACGGTGATCGTGCCGGCCGATAAATTCTGGCAGGTCGGCGCCGTCGTGGTCGCCTGGATTTGCATCACCGGATTGCCGATGGAGATACCGGTTTCAGAACCCGTGCAACCGGTCGCATCTATGACGTTGACCGTGATCAGTCCGGGCGGCACGTTCGGGATGGTGAACGGAAAGTTTTGAACGGTGGCTGTTCCGACGAATCCGTTTACGCCTGTCCAGGAAACGGTATAGGGCGCGATACCGGAATTTGCCAGCGTCACGACTACATCAGAACCGCCGCAAAGTGGTTGCGCAGGCGGATTAACCGTCAGCACCACGTCGAGGGCGGTTTCTACTTCAACACTTGTATTAGACGTACAGCCGCTGGCATCCGTGACGCGGATGTTGTAATTGCCAGCGGTTAAGTTGCTGAAAACGAAGGGGAAAGCAATCACATTCTGCTGCGGTCCGCCATTGATCTGAATCTTGTAAGGCGCCGTACCGGGTGTGGTCAGACTGACGGAAACCGTACCTGCCTGGCTGTTGGCGCAGGTCACCGCAGTGGACGTTGCGCTGATGGTAAATGCCGGGGCCTGAGTGACTACCGCCGAAGTGGTGCCGCTGCAACCGGTCGCATCGGTCACGGTGAAGGTGTACGTTCCCGGTGCTACATTCGGGAAATCTTTGGGAAATGTGACGTTCGTCAGGGGTGCGCCGCCGGTCCATTGCAGGCTGTATGGCACCGTGCCGCCGGAAGCACTGATGCGCACATTCGAGCCGGAACAGTTCGATCCCGAGATGGCGCTGGTGACAATCAGCCCTTGTTTGATGTCTATAAAAGCAGTGTCCTTACAGCCGCGGGCATCTTGCACAATGATCATATAGGTACCTGCCGTAAGACCTGTGATGGTGAACGGAGAAGGGATATTGGCCTTCGAAGAATAGGCGAAGGTGCCGACTTTCCGCCAACGGGCATCGTAGGGCTTGGTGCCGCCCGTCACAGCAAGGGTAGCAGAACCGCTGCCAGTGCCGCTGCAACCGAGTCCGGTCGCCGATGCTGTGAGGTTCAGCGGTGTGGCCGCAGCTGGCAAAACCGTGACGCTGCCCACCGCCTTCAACCCTTTTGCGTCGGTCACTGTGGCCGTATATGTGCCGGGCGTGACGTTGATGATCTCATCCGAGATCGTGCCGTTGCTCCATTGATAAGAGAAAGGCTGCGTACCGCAGTTGGGTATGACTTTGGCGTTGGCCAGGTTGCCCTCACAGGTGCGGTAATTGACCGAAAAATAAATGGTCAACGGACCGTCGCAAGGGGGCGGCTGAGATATTTGGGCATAGACCCGCCCTGCTGTCAGGAAGGCAAATACCGAAATGAGTATGGCGCGCAACGCGGAATGGAAGCCGTGTTTCATGTCTGTTTGAATTATTATACTGGTTAATGCGAGGATTTGATGATTTGAGGGCCAGTGATGACTGACTTATGCAGCACAGCGTGGGGCACTGAGAAATTACTTCTTCAGTACCCGAATATTGCTGTTGATTTTATTCACCTCGACGCCGATGATCTCCAGCCTTCGTTCATGGGAAGCGCCTACACTAAACACGGAACGCCGCGGGTCATCAATCGCATCGCTCACACCTTTCGGATTCGTTTCCCCCATTGGAGCGAGTTCAATGAACAATTGGCCATTGTCTACAAACTTTTTATAGATGCCGCCGTCAAACTTGTTAAAGTGGTTGTGCACACTCGATACGCGGCGCGAAGTCAGGTTCAGGTTATAAGCACTGGCGGCACGCGGCGAAGCAAACCCTTTGAGGGTCAGGACGATAGAATCGCCGCGCTCCATCATGGCGTACAATGCCTCGGAGAATGCGAAGAGCCGATCCCAGCCGCCGCGCACATCGCGTTCAAAAAAGACCTCCAGCGAATCAGCAGCCTGCTGTTTTTCAAGACCATCTATCGCAGCCGTAAAG
>ENA-ORBV01014533-ORBV01014533.1-microbial-mat-metagenome-genome-assembly--contig:-NODE-14533-length-11747-cov-16.631534_pt1 | contig 11747 bp, 14 predicted proteins | sample MGYA00237777_ERZ505514 | MGnify/ENA primary metagenome ERZ505514 (study PRJEB26160, sample SAMN06269048) | microbial mat metagenome | isolation source: Oligotrophic lake microbial mat | place... | reverse complement strand
AATTTGCGACGCCATTGTCGCGCCCATAGATCAAGGACATAGTGCAGGTAGATGTTCGCCAGTAACGGCGATATCACGCCACGTACACAAAAGATAACTTCGAGTTTGAGAGGCGTATTGCACTGAATCGTACGTTGCGGATAATTGACATGAGACGTAAAAAGTAATATGTTTACGTCCAATGCCGAGATCCAACAGCTCCGAAAGGGCACTACGCTTGAACGCTGCATTCGATCTTCTTGCCCAAGGTTGCGCCATCGCGCAGGCTGCGGCCACGCTGACCGAACAATTCGACCTCTCGCCGCGCCAGGCCTACCGATACCTGCACGAGGCACAAGCAATCAAGCGCCCGGTACCGATCACCGCGCCCAGCGTAGCCATCACCGTCAAGGTGCCCGAGGACATTGCCATGAAGCTGCGCGCACATGCGCAGCTTACCGACTCGACGATTGGCGAAGTCGTCTCACGAGCAGTGTTGGGATTGCTGGCTCGGGAGGCGCGGCGTGGCTGAGCGCCGTCAGCGCTGCAGTGTCCGCTTTGAGTATTGCTTTGATCGTTTGTTTGACGCCAAGATCGAACAGGTCTATGACGTCTTGGTTCCGGATCGCACTCGGCGCACCGGCGGGGCCCCGCCAATAGGAGCAAGTCGCTATGAAAACTGCAGCAATATACGCGCGCGTTTCGTCGGACCAGCAGAAGGAGGACAAGACGATCGCCAGTCAGACGGCAGCCCTGGTGACGTTCGCCTCGGAACGAGGTTACAGCGTACCGGCTGAGTGGATATTCGAGGATGAGGGGGTGAGCGGAGCCACGCTGGTTCGGCCAGGGTTGGAGCGTGTACGCGACCTGGTCGCCGAGGGGCAGATCCAGGCCGTACTTGTGCTTTCTCCAGACCGTCTCAGTCGCAAGTACGCCTATCTGGTACTGCTGATGGAGGAATGGCTTCGCCATGGCGTGGAGACGGTTTTTATCAAAGCGCCTCAATCGCAAACGCCGGAGGACCAATTGCTGGTGCAGTTCCAGGGCATGATCGCCGAGTACGAACGCGCCCAAATCCTTGAGCGATCACGCCGTGGCAAACGCCACCGCGCCAAGCAGGGCGAGGCCAGTGTGCTCTGTGGCGCCCCCTATGGCTATCGATACGTGCGCAAGTCCCAGGAGCGCTGCGCCTACTACGAAATCGACGAGGCGCAGGCCCAGATTGTTCGTCAGGTCTTCCGTCTCTACACCACCGATGCGTCGAGCATCGGCGCTATCACGCGACGCCTCAATGAACTGGGCGTGCCAACCAGCAAGAAGCAATCTTGCTGGGAGCGTTCGACAATCTGGGGAATGCTGCGCAACCCGGCGTACAAAGGGATGGCCTGCTTCGGTAAGACGCAGGCGGCCGCGCGCCAACAGCATACCAACCGTGTCATACGAATGGGTGGTCGTACACCTTGTGGTACCCATACTACCCAGCGCGCACCCAAAGAAAATTGGATCCAGATTCCTGTGCCCGCCTTGGTGGACGAGCAAACGTTTGAGCTGGCCCAGGAGCGGCTGCAGGACAATCAGAAGTTCTCGCTCCGACGTACGGTGGAGCCCAGCATATTGCAGGGACTGGTGCACTGCGCCCAATGCGGCTATGCCCTGTATCGCACGTCCACGCGTAGCAGCGCACGAAAGATTTACTACTACCGGTGCCTGGGCTCGGACGCGTGGCGCTACCAAGGCCGTGCGCGGTGCGATGCAAAGCCAATCCGGCTTGACCTACTGGAACAAACCGTGTGGGACGAGGTTGCTCATTTGCTCGAAGACCCTGCACTGATACAAGCCGAACTGACTCGGCGCGTCGAAGCAGCCCGCACATCCAATCCGGCCAAGCACCATCAAGATAGGCTCGAACACGATTTGAACCAGGCCCAGCGAGGCCTCGAGCGGCTGCTCACGGCCTACCAGGAGGACCTGCTGAGCCTTGACGAACTCCGCCGGCGTATGCCTGAGCTCAGACTGCGCGAGACGCGATTAAAAGCCGAATTGGAGGCCCAGGTCGCCCAACTGGCTGATCAGGCCACCTACCTGCGTTTAGCCCACACGCTGCGCGAATTCCTTGATCGGCTGCATCGTCAGGCACAAAATATCGGCGTGATGGAACAACAACGAATACTCAGGCTACTCGTGAAAGAGGTCATCGTCGGCCAAGACAGCATCACCATTCGGCATTCAATTCCGAACGTCAGCAGGCCGCCTGGAGGATCCACCGGCCCTGCCGATCCGAGCCCCCAATTGCCGGAAAAGGCCGAATCGGACAAAAGTTCGCTATTGCGTACGTGGCGTGATGCTGCCGCCTTGCACCGTTCCCAACTCACTTTGCGTCAGCCTGCCCTCTTCCAGCACGCCCGCGTGCAGCCATTTCTTGATCAGCCGCACCACGCGCGCATCAGCAACCCGGTGCTCGATGAATTTGATCAGTCAGTCGTGTTCGATGGTGTCGAAAAACTTGCTGATGTCCGCATCGAGTATCCAGTTCACTTTCCTGCTGCTCACCCCTACTGCCACGGCGTCCAGCGCGTTGTGCGCGCTGCGCCCGGGCCTAAAGCCGTAGCTGAACCCGATGAAGTCCTGCTCGTAGACCGCGCCCAGTACCTCGACCGTGGCGCGCTGGACGAGCTTGTCTTCCAGCGCAGGCACGCCACGGAGGCGAAGCCGACCTACGGTCGGAGGGCGCTTACTCCCGTCTGCCTTGTCGATGTACACGCGCCTCACAGGCTGGGGGCGGTAGCCCCCTCGGGCCAGCCGGTCGGACAAGTCCAGAAGGTTCGCTTCCAGATTCTGCCCGTACGACTGCCAGCTTTGGCCATCCACTCCAGGGGCTGCATCGCGCCTGAGCGCGAGGTAGGCCGCCCGAAGTCTTTGGACCTCGTAGATGTGATGCAGCAATCCGGTGAACCTCGCACTTCGGTTGCCCTTTGCCGTCTGTCGTATGCCATCAAGCGCGTTTCCCATGTCATAGACCCGCATCGATTCTCGCGGGACATGCGCGCTGCAACAGCATTTCCCTTGGGCATCGCCGCCTTCCCTCCACCACCTCCGCCGCCGCAGGGGTTTCACCCACGGCCTTGTTCGGCAGCTTCTGCGGTACTACGCAGCGATCCGATTTCCCGCCTCTGTTGCTCATCGTTGTGTGCCCTTGGGCTTGCGCGATGCGCTGTGCCTCGGACGCTTCCCAGCGCTGTGCACAAGATAGCGGGACCTCCCGGTTCCCGAGCAAAGTGTTTGCGCGCGTGCGCGGGGTCTCAGACCGCGCGGGGTCCGTGCTTGCCTCGCCAATGCGGCAAGCACGGTGTGGCCTTCGGCTTATCTCCACAGCCTCGGCACCCCGGACCACCCGTAGCTTTCGCCACGGGGCATGTATTTCGCGGCTCAATACCCGGCCCGCACGTACCCCTGTCAACGCTTCGCCCACCCCCTCACGAGAGTGCACGCATGACTCGGAGCCGCCGTAGCTGGCTAAGCTTTCAACGTAGGAAACTTTCATTCACAACACTTTGCCGGTTTTGACCGGCGCACGGAGAACCGCATGAGCGACGCACACGGACAAGAGTCCTACTTCGCGGTGGTATGCATTGATAAGCCGGGGATGGTGCAAGTCAGGAATCGCACGCGCAAGGACCACCTGGAGTACCTGGCCGCACGATTGGACATGATCAAGCTCGCCGGCCCATTGAACGACGACTCCGGATCGGCAGGGGTGGGCAGCCTCTATGTCCTCAGATCAGCCAGTCGCATCGAAGTGGAAGCCTTCCTCACAAACGAACCCTACTTCAAAGCCGGGATCTTCGCTGTGACGCATGTACACCGTTGGCGTCACGCACTGCCTGAGTCGCGCACCGGACAGTTGCAAGAAGAGATCGCGCGTGCCAGGATGCAGGCGGCATAGACACGGAGCACGCAATGCTATTGCGAGTGACATGGGGCAAGGTGGAGCCGGACTACTGGGAAGGCTGCGAGGCCGTTTACCGGCGCGTGACCCCAGCGCCAGGATTGACTACGCGCTGGTTAGTCACTAACAAGCCGAGATCCGGATGCCTGAGTCGGCATCAGCTTTCGGGAATCTGCAGCCGACGGTGAGTAGTGAGAGACGTCAGACCACTTCCGCAAAAGCGTACTGCCTGCCATGTCACTCTTCTTCACAGTCAAATACTCCCTGAGTGTGTGCGAAGTCAAGTACGCCCGGGTCAAGGACGCGTCGTCGGCAAATTTCTTGCGCGTGACCTGTGGAGTCGGCTACTTTCAGGTTCGTGGCGAACACGAGGAATGCCTACTGCAAGGTCGCCAAACCCAATACCCCGGGCTTACGCGTACGCTGGCTTACAAAAGAAGTCGGCGGACCGGACGCAGGTTACGCCGTAAGTTTGTGGGACCGTGACGAATCGGTCGACAGATAGGAAAGCAGTGCTGCTTGCGAAACCGCACTCCTTCCGGTGATCGAACCATTCATCACAGCCAAACTCATTGTGAATCTTTGCGACCTGCGCGTTGCCTGGTCGCTTTAGCGGAGGTACAGAATGTTCATGCGTATTACTTGGGGGCAGTTGCAACCGGGCCTATGGGATGATTTCGTGAAGCGGTACGAGGAGGACGCGGCTGATCCCTCCACTGCGGGTCTTAAAGCACGTTGGCTCGTCAGGGATTCTCACAACATCGACAACATGTTCGCGGTCACGCTGTGGGAAGACAAAGAGTCGATCGAACGCTGGGAACGGTCTTCCGCTTACAAGGAATTCCTGGAGGTCGTCGAGCCCTTCATGATGGGAAGTTATTCGGTGTCGGTCTGCGAAGTCATGTATGCCAACCCCGCCAAGCCGTGATCGGCGACTTGCGATGAGTCCGATGGCTGCTTGAGGCATTGAAGGCGCCGGGACGGTGCGAAGGTGCATGTGCTGCGGAAGTGCCATTCGCGCGGTCGGATGCGGCGAACTGATTCATGTGCTGGACGACGAGGATCGAGAGAATGAGGGCGACCTGATTGCGGCCACTGACCTTGAAGCCTGAAGCTATCGCCTTCATGTCGAGATACACGATCGGGATCATCTGCGTATCCATGGAAAGCTCGCGTCTCGATGCGCTTGGGCTACCGCCCATGGTCGCGACGAATACCCATCAGCACCAGACCCCGCCTTTAGCGTCTTGACGGAGGGCGTCCGCGGGTCTCAAACGGCATCTCGGCAGGCGAAACGCGCGATAGCGATTAAGGTGCTGGTCGATCCAGTCTGTGCGCTTTCAGACTTGCGACGTTGCGGACACGCATTTCCTTTGCGGGCACGTCCTGGTGACGATCTGGAACGCCCTGGCCATCCCGAAATCGCGCTGGACCTAGTCCGCCCGGCGGGCCGTTTCCCTGCCGGGGTCTTGTCCGAAGTGGTCAACGACGATGGCAGTGTTGCCCGGAAAGATGACCTGCGCCGATTGGCAGAGATCTAGGGACTGGAACAGATCACCATCGCGCAGCTAGTCAACTACCCCCAGCAAAGCCGGGGGCTTGGAATTGTTAGCCCTTCAAAGGGGCCGAGACGGCTGCTTTCGAGCCTTGATGGTTCCGTACGTATCAAACTTCGTAGCTCACGACCTCTTTGCGTAACAACCTATTGGTATCGTTGCCTCCTGCATTGCGCGGCAAACCGGCGCGCGTCAAGGTAGTTGTCGCCTCGTTTATGCAGCCAGCGGCTGTATAACTTTGTCGGTGTGAGCCCGGATCACGGAATCACGTTCGGGGTTGAGGGTGACTGGGCCGATAGGGGTCCAGTTGCGTGTTTTGCCTGACCAGCGTGCCGGGTGGCGTGCTTGGGCTTGCAGGTACAACTCGTGTCTGGCGGCCAGAATTGCATGGTCTTCCCCCGCGTGACGTTGCGCCGGACTGACGTAGCGAATGCCGCTGTGGCGGTGATCAAAGTTGTACCAGTGCACGAAGGCCATTGCCCAGGAGCGCGACGCATCGAGGTCTGCAAACCCCTTGGCCGGAAACTCTGGGCGGTACTTGGCGGTTCGAAACAGGCTCTCGGCGAAGGCGTTGTCGTCACTCACCCGCGGCCTGGAGTACGACGGTTTTACGCCCAACCAGTGCAGCATCTCCAACACGTTGGTGGCCTTGAGCGTTGAGCCGTTGTCCCCGTGCAGCACCGGCTTGAGCGGCATGCAGGCAATGCCCTCGGCCAACGCCGTGCGCCGCACCAGATGGACTGCGTGCTCGGAGTCATCGCTGTCATGCACCTCCCAGCCCACGATCTTGCGGCTGTACAAGTCCAGGATCAGGTACAGGTGAAACCACCAACCCAGCACCGTCGCCGGCAAATAGGTCATGTCCCAGCACCACACCTCTCGTGGCCCCATGGCGATATGGGTTGTTGGCGCTCGCACCTTGCGTGCAGCCTTGGCGCGCCCACGGTGGCGGTTCTGTCCTTGCTCACGCAGTACGCGCGTAAAGCTTGACTCGCTGGCCAGGTACACCCCTTCGTCAGCCAGCATGGGTACGATGCGCGCCGGCGGCACTTCGGCAAAGCGTGCTTCGTTGGCCACCTCCAGCAGCTGCGCGCGCTCAGCCGGGCTCAAGGCATGGCTGGGGGGTGGTCGTATCGCGCCGGGCCTGCCATCGCCCTCACACAGGCCATCATGGGCCTTCCAGCGCTGCAGCGTGCGCCGGTCGATGCCGGCGAGGTCACAGGCCAAGCGCAGCCGTGCGCCAGCCCGGTGAGCCGTGTCAATGTCATGGGCCAATATGCGGCGGTCTTCGAGGACGATCATTCGTCCCCGCCCCTGCTGAAGAGCGCCTCGACTTTTTTTGATAGCACCAGCAACGCCGCCGTCTCCGCCAACGCACGGTCCTTGCGCAGCAACTCGCGCTCGAGTTCCTTGATGCGTTTGCGGTCCTTACGCGTGGCCTGCGGGCTGGCACGCACATCTTCGGGGTCGCCAAGGGCCGCTGTCGCACCGGCAGACCACTTCTCCAGATCCGAGGGGTACACACCTTGCTCGCGGCACCACGCGCTCTTGCCAGCCTGTGGCATCGCTGCCGTCACGATGACGGCCTGCAACCGCGCCGCGCCGCTCCATGCCCGCCCCGGGGCGGGCATGGAGCGAGCATCTTCTCGCCATCGATTGAGAGTTCCAACTTCAATCCCAACTTCCTTCGCCACGACTTCTACTGCAGCGCTCTCAGGCGGCAGCAACCGAGCAACCGCCCGGTTCTTGAATGTTTGTCCGTATCTCGCCACTGATTTCCTTCATCGCCGCCCCCGAGGTTCTTGGTTCTATGGAGGCGACAACTATTGTGACGCGGGGGGGCCCCCAGCATGTGCGCTCAGCGAATCGTCATGACGCGCATCGGTCGGCCCATCACCTTGTTGTGACGTGACCAGTCGATGCGTCGCGAGGGATACAGCCACACGCGCAGCGTTTCTCCCCTGCCAACCGGAGCGCGAACTGGCATGATAAATCTATAGCCATGAAGTCTGATCCGTTGCTTGATGTCGGGCCAGCACGGATAGCCATGCCCCATCCTAGCCAGCAGTTGAAACGCATGGTCGCTCCTATTGCTAAAGTTGCCCGCGAGAGTCCGTTCTATGCAGAAATGGGCAAACGTAAAGCAAAGTTGTGCAAGCAATGCCGGAAGAATTTACCAGAGTTCAATGACGCTACGCTTGATTTCTGGGAGCTTCTATATAGTCGGCACGATCCTTCTGTTAACAATCTTAGACAGTTTGCGCAACTCTGAGGCAAACGGAGTACATATTCTGAGGTACTTGGCAATTACGTGTCGGGGTACCGGTTGGCTACTTTGAGTCCTTGATAAATTGTTTGCGTAATAAATGAGGAAGCAACTGATGTAAGGGCATTCTCAAATAATGGGAACGAACATACATGGCAAACTGAGATGCACTGGATTTGGCGCTGAATGAATCATCCAGGATGCTGCCAATACTGTTAATCACAATCAGGTCCATGAATTCGTGAGAGGCTCCCGATTGGGCAGTGAATCTCGCCAACTTCGCAAGAGCATTTGCGGGTAATGTGATTCTTAGGAACACAGCACTGTACTTGAGTGCGTAGTAGAGCGGGTAAGTCAGTTCATGTTCAATTGCTCGATCGATTAGCACCTCGAAGAAGTGCGGTTGTTCCGAGAACTGGTTTAGCAGTGCGACGATGTCAGCCAGATCACGCAAGCCATGTTCGAGTTCGCCATCATGAAATAAGTGGGAGGCACTATGCAGGATCATGTCATGCGGCGAAAGAATTAAGACTCTCTTGCCCGCTTCCAATTCAATCGCTGAATTCCAAAGTTTTTGGGTGTCTGGCTTCAGTCGCGCTGTCGGTGGCAGGATCGTATGGTGAACATCGATCGAGGTGCCACGATCAAGATGCTGCATTGGGGGTAATTCATGCATCCATTTTCGATAATATCGCTGGTCGTATGCATCGATTTTGGTTGGAAACCATCCATGCTCATAAAGCGCTTTTTCGGCCACACCTAGCTGGCGCTTTGGCACCATGATGTCGACGTCAGACATAATTCTTCCGTGCGCTGCTTGTAGTTGGCCCTTGACATACCCGGCTCCTTTGAGCAGCACAAATGGAATGCTGTCTTTCGCGAATGCCTTTTCGATCTGAGTGACTTCCCAAAGGACGCTGACAGACTGGCTTGCCGAAACTTGCAACGCGCTGTCGAGGTGAAACCGGATCCTCAGGGGTATCTTGTCCCATATGCCGGATTGACGCGCGAGCCAGCCGACCCTACTTGCTAAGTAGCCAAGACGCGCTGAGCGAAAAAGTCTTTCCCATTTGTGATGATCAAAGTGTTCTGCGCAACATGGGTCGCGCAGAAAATGAATCAAGGGGTGCTGTTCGAACTTGGAAGCTAGCACGAGATCAACCCTCAATGGCTCTTATCGCATCGTCTAGATCGGAATAGACAAGCGTATGGCAGCGCGATCTTTCGACCGCGTCAGCTAGACAATTGAACCCGGCACCGCCAAGCACCGAGTAGTTGAAACAATTGTCCGCTAGCCGCATCAAGGTCATCCCTTTGGAAAGTGGTGCGAAGTCAGTAATGGATTCAGGTCGATAGGTTGGAAAGACAATTGCATAAGGAGTTGCAGGAACATCAAAGGCTTGGACGCTCGCCAGAGGAGGACGCATGTGAGCGACATTGCCCTTGAGCGTGTCTGCAACAACATCACCAAAGATCACGCCTTCACGGAAATTTCGAATCAATTCGATAGATGCATTCTTCAGGCTGATAGGGCGTGGAATCGGCCAGAGCGATCCATCTTGAAGCGATATCAATGCCATTTCATCTGAGAGCAGGCGCCATCCTCGGCAAGTCAGCGCCGCGCAAAGTGTGCTCTTGCCACTTCCTGGGGAGCCAGGGAAAATAATGCCTCGGCCGTCTTTTTCGAGCGCCGCCGCGTGAACGATTGCAAACTGGTGGGCATGATTTGAGATGACCCAGTTCAAACCCCATTCGAACATCGCAAAGGCCTGTTGAACGGGCAGGGGCTTAAATGGGAATCGCCCGTCGAATGCAAAATTTACTTGCGGGCGAAACACCCGCCTTAGCCAAGTGGGGCCGCCTAACTCAACACGAAAGTCAGTGAATTCGGCGTTTGAGGCCAGCGGAAAATCGGCATATAGTTGAATCACCCCCCGGGCGACCTGTGGGAGGCTTGATTTCAATGTGACGTTAAATCTGCCTATGTTGATGGTCAAGCCCCGGTCGGCAAGCCGGCGGACGATTTCTCCAGTCGGTAGTGATGATAGGCTCAGGATGCGGCTCCGTAAGTCTCGACCAATCCGATTTCGATCAGGGCGTTGACGATATCGCTGGTCATCAACTGTGACCCCTCGTGGATGCCTCCCGAAAAGTCCTCAAGTGCAATGCGCAATTGGCCAAATTCGACAGGGCCTTGTTCAAGGATTGTCAAAAATAATGCACTGTGCGTATTCAGCAAGTGCGTTTCGCGGGCGTTATGGTTGAAAACAACGCATTCGCCATTCCAATGGCGTTTCAGGAAATCGTAAGACCTGCAGAGTTGGTAGGTGCTCAAGAGTGGAGTGATGATTCAGATTTTAAATCAAAGTCTATCATTGAATCGACTGGATAGTCCCGCTTGCTTTGAAGCACGAAATCTCGGGCAAAGGCTCGGTTCGCGCAGTGCACACTCCCCTATGGCTTTTTCCAAGTCCAATCGAGGAATTCGGTCAGAGTAAGAGGAGTGGTAGAAGGTGGAATCACAGGAGGAACAATCGTCCCATTGGCCAATTTCTTGACTTGATCCGTACTCAAAATGTAGTGAAATGTGCTGCCTTGCAACTCGCTTAGTAATGCATTCAGGTACGCGCAAACCAAATGCCTGGTCTTTTGCCTCGTCCCGTTATCCTGAGTTAACACTTCACGTAGAAGGACAGTTGTAGCGACACTGTTCTGGTTCAGCACGCCCGGAACATTGGCCATTGTCGCGCCGCCAAAATAGCAGTCGTACTGGTTAGCGTTGGAGCACAGGCCACTCGGAGCGTTAACAGTTCCACCTAGTCCGCCGTAGTTGAGATTGATTGCTGCCCAGGCGGCCGTGGTCGAATAGGAGGAAACCATCCCGCCAGGTTGACCCCAACCCCCCGGGCTCCAGCCTTTGCTGCAATTTCCGCGATTGGGGTTGGAAAGATTGCCTGACATCATGTTGGACATACACTGGGCAGCCAATACAGGGCGGCTGGCAATAGTCATCAAAATTGGAGCACCGAGACCGAACTTCGCCAATCTGCGTCGCTTGGCATCGGCTACCGAGCCGTCGCAATCGCGAACGGGTTCCGCGTCAACCTTGGCCACCGATTCTGGCCTATCCGATTGGCTTAGATTATTGTTTGGCATAAATCTGCTCTCATAGAACATGCAACAACAGAAAGCGGTCATCTAGGGCTGGCTGCTTCAGCGCGTGCCTTACGCTGGTCATCAACCCTCATCAACGCCGATAGATTTCCGAAAGTCGCAAATGGATTCTGATTTTGACTTCTCTAATGTCTTTACACGCATTTTTCGAGCCAGCTGTCGAAAACAAGCCTAACCACTTGATAAACAAGAAAAAAGGGAGCCACAAAAAACAGGTTGAACCAGCGCTTGTAAGCTTTATCGACACACAATCGGGATGTCAAATGAAATCAGTGCAGCAAGATAACTCAGCCGCCTGGTTCGCGATTGACTCTTCAGCAACGATTGCGTTAACCCAACGCCAGGTACTGCTTAGGTTCAGTTTAACGCACAACATGCGTTGTTCAATGCGCTCAAATCTCATTGTTTAGCCCGTCCAAGCACAGGAGACTTGAATTTGCCGTGCCTCCAGCGCTGGGCGGACTGAGGCTCCTCATCGTCCTTGCGAAGCGCGCAGCCGATTGCAAAAACTGAACTTGTTCCGAAGAGATCGAATGCAAAATTCGGATTTCATTCCGATGGTCCAGTTCTCAGAGAAGACAAGTATTGGCGGCTTCGTGTTCGAAATGGTCACCCCCGTCAGACCGAGCGGCTTGTGAAGGTCGCGGGAGGGCGGGGATCCCGCCGCAAACGCAACCTCTGCAAAATCTGCGAGGCAGAGCGCCGAAACCGCAACAGGATAGTGCTAGAATTTGAGGCTTTGAGGCTTAGCGGCTGTAGCTCAGTTGGATAGAGTACTTGGCTACGAACCAAGGGGTCGTGGGTTCAATTCCTGCCAGCCGCACCA
>ENA-ORBV01014531-ORBV01014531.1-microbial-mat-metagenome-genome-assembly--contig:-NODE-14531-length-11748-cov-12.418302_pt1 | contig 11748 bp, 11 predicted proteins | sample MGYA00237777_ERZ505514 | MGnify/ENA primary metagenome ERZ505514 (study PRJEB26160, sample SAMN06269048) | microbial mat metagenome | isolation source: Oligotrophic lake microbial mat | place... | reverse complement strand
GCCGCAACACCGCGCGCAGGCCGTGAGCCCGAGCTGGAGGGGCAGTGGGCGGCCCTGCGGCTGCGCCTGCTGCGCCATGCCCGTTTTGCCGTGCACAACCACAGCCTGGCCGAGGACCTGGTGCAGGGCACCCTCATCGCTGTCGTCGAGCAGCATGCCAAGCGGCGAGGCGATGCCTCGCTGGTCACATGGGCCATGGCGATCCTGATGAACAAGGTCGCCGACTGGTACCGATCACCTTCGCGCAAGCGCATGGTGCAACTCAGCGAAGACGACGACCGCCTGGAGGAGCGCACCGACGCCCTCTATGACGCCAATGGCGTCTACGTCGACCCCGTGCCGGCCTGGCAGCAACCGGAAAACCGGGAGGAACAGCGCCAGATGCTGACCGTGCTGGACCGCTGCATGAGCTGCCTGCCCAGGCAGACGGGGCGTGTCTTCATGATGCGCGAGTGGATGGGCTTCGAGACGGCCGAGATCTGCGAGCGCGCCGCCATCAGCGCCGAAAACTGCCGCACTATTCTTCACCGGGCACGTGCGGCGCTGCGCGACTGCATGCAACGCGACTGGATCCTCACCAAGGCCAAACCATGAACCTGGCGCATTCCTGCAAGCGCGTGGCCGAACTGCTGTCACAGCGCTTGGACGAGCCCCTGGGCCGGTTCAACCAGGTGCGCATGCGCATCCACCTGTCGATGTGCGACAACTGTCGCAACGTCGAACAGCAGATGTTGGGCATGGAGGCCTTGACGCGGGACCTGTTCGGCGCCAACGCGCCGCTCGGCGACGACGCCATGGCAGCGGGCACCGGCGCCGAAAGCCCGGCCCGGCCCGGAACCTGGGCGCCGAGATCGCAGTCCGCGCCTTGATTGGCGCGGTTCATTAGCGCGGTTCATTAGCGCGGTTCATTGATGCGGCGTGGCGCCGACCGGCGCGGGCTCGCGAACGCCCACCGTCACGTTTTCAGGCCAGCGGACGACTAAAGACATGCCAGCGCAGCACTCCGCAGCGCTGTCAAGAGCCTTGTCGGCCCACGCCCTCAACCTGAAGGAATCGGCATGAAGACCCTCATCACCTGGTGATGTGCGGACGCTGGTCGCGACACCCCGACCGGTTTCGCGCCCGACAACTTTGCTTGCCCGTTGAAACCACTCACCAGACCCTCTGAAGGAGCCCACTCATGCACACCCGCCTGAACCACCAACGCACACGAGCCACCCGCACGGCCGTGGCTGTACTGACCCTGTTCGCCGCCGCCGCTTCGGCGCAGGCCTTCGACTACAAGCTCTCAGGCCACGTCAACCGCTTGCTGACGAGCGTGGACGACGGCACGCAGAGCCGGCTCTTCCACGCCGACAACGTCAACTCACAGACGCGTTTTCGTTTCACCGGTTCGCAGGAATTCGCGCCGGGACTGACGGCCGGCATCAACTGGGAAGTGGGCTACACGTCGAATCCCTCCAGTGGCATCAGCATGAGCACGCGCAGTGTGGACGCGACCTTCAACGAACGCCATGCCGAGGTCTACCTGTCCAGCCCCTGGGGCAAGGCCAGCTTCGGCCAGGGCGATGGTGCGGCCAACGGCGGCATGGAAGTCGACTTGTCCGGCACCTCGACCATCACCTACTCTGGCATCACCGACATCGGAGGCAACTTCGCGTTCCGGCAAGGCGCCAGCTTCGGTCCGACGATCGCTTCGACGATCGGTAATCTCGACTTCGAGAGCCGCTACGACCGCGTGCGCTACGACAGCCCGAAGCTGGGCCCGCTCACCTTTTCGGGCAGCTACGGCACCAAGGGCAACAACGACGTCTACGAGCTGGCCACCAACCTGGGAACCACGGTCGCTGGCGGCAAGCTGGCCGGGGTGCTGGGTTGGTCGCGCGAGAAGCGGGGCGGCCTGGCAGGCAACGAAGACACAGTCGGCGGCTCGGTGTCCTACCTGGCGAACAACGGCCTGAACGCCACACTGGCGGTGGGCCGCAGCGATGACGACAACCCCGCCACCGTTCGCAAGCAGTACGCGTATGGCAAGCTGGGCTATATCAGCGGCAAGCATGCCGTCGCGGTGGATTACGGGCGCGGCGAGGACTTTGCGCTGGCCGGCGACAGCTCGAAGTACATCGGCGTAGGTTACGTCTACACCGCTGCGAAGTGGTTAGACCTCTACTCGGGCGCCAAGCAGCACAAGCTCGACCGCACAGGCAGCAATTTCGACAACATCACTTTCGTGAGCGCCGGCATGCGCCTGAAGTTCTGAGCAAGGCCAGGGGTCGGGCAAGTCCGAGCTCTGGTGCGCTCACTGCGACGTCGGCACGCGGACCTTCAGCTGCGGCCAGTGCTGCTCGGCCTCGGTCAGAGAGCCCGTCACGTCGTCCAGCCAGCGCTTCTGCACGTCCTTGTCCACGTTCAGGTCGAGCTTGCCATCGGCCATCCTCAACGCCTTCCGTTCGCCATCGAGCTTCCTTTCCAGTGCCACGTCCATGGCGCAACCGCCGCCGTATGCGGGCGCCTACCGTGCCGGACGCATAACGAGTTTCGCGATCGGCAGCCGGTGCGAAACGGTGGGTCGCGCCCACATGACGGACGGTGAACTGCGCCTTGCCCCGTTTCGCCGCAGTGACCATGAAACGACGGCGCGAGTTGAAGTTGTCGGCGGCCATTCGAAACACATTCGCGGGTTGAAGGGTTCGACGTGGTCCAGCATCGGCGGAGCCAAGGGTGCGCCCGCTTGCGCGGCATCATGAAACGACAGGTGCTCTGCAGTGCCCTGTTTCTGATCAAAGGTATCAGCTGACGATGGACCGCCTTTCGCTTCTCCTGCAGCGCTTCTCGCTGAGCGCGGGCGTCTTCCATTCGGGGCAAATCTGCGGCGTGCATAACTTCGAGCGCGACACCCGGCGCGGGCATGTGCACCTCGTCAGACGCGGGCCGGTCAAGCTCACTGGCGGACTCGACGGCACGCTGCGGATCACCGAACCCAGCCTGCTGTTCATGCCCCGGCCAGATGCCCACCGGCTGATCGCCGATGACCGCGATGGCGCCGACGTGGTGTGCGCATCGATCCAGTTCGGCGGCGGCGGCCACAACCCGATCACCGATTCTCTGCCGAGCCTGGTGCTGGTGCCGTTGGCCGAGCTGCCTGGTGCGCAGGCCTTGCTGGAACTGTTGCACCACGAGGCGTTCGCAGAACAGTGCGGCCGGCAGGCCGCGCTCGACCGGCTGTGCGAATTGCTGTTGATCCGTCTGCTGCGTCACTGCATGGATCGAGGCCTGACGCAGGGTGGCACGCTCGCCGGCCTGGCCGACGCCCGGCTGGTCAAGGCGCTGGTCGCCTTGCACCAGAACCCGACGCGTGCCTGGGACCTGGCCGACATGGCGGCGTTGGCCGGCATGTCGCGCGCGCGCTTCGCCATGCACTTCCGCGCGATCACCGGCGACACGCCGGCCGATTACCTGGCGACATGGCGCATCACGCTGGCGCAAGGCATGTTGCGCGCGGGGCGTCCACTCAAGCACGTGGCCATCGAGGTTGGCTACGGCAGTTCGAGCGCACTGACGCGGGCCTTTATCCGCAAGATCGGGCAGCCGCCGACACACTGGCTGCGCCAGCGTGAGACGGCCGAGTTTTCTCCGACTTAGGGCGCGTCAGCCCGAGGCCGCCAGCACCTGTTCAGCGAGGTAAACCCCCTCGACTCGAGCGCGGATCTTGGCGAATGCGACATCGCGCGCGGTGGACAGGTCGTCGCCGAAAGGCGAGAAGCCGCAATCGTCGGTAATGCCCAGCCGATCGAGCGGGATGTACCTGGCCGCTTGAAGACACGATCACGCACCAGTTCAGGGGATTCGACGGTGGGATCTATCGGGTCGATGACACCGACGAAAACAACTTGATCGGGCTTGCGGTACTTGCGCACGACCTCGAGCACCCGGTCCTTGTTCGGTTCGCTGGCCAACTGCATGAAGAACTGCGCGGCGCGCATCTCGAACAGGTCGGGCAGCAGTTCAGCGTAGTCGACGTCAGCCGAGTGCGTCGCGTCGCGGTCACCGCCGGGACAAGTGTGTATGCCGATCCTCATGCGCAGTGGCTCCTCAAAGCGAGACAGCAGCAGGTTGTTGATGCGCACGAACTCGCGCAACAAGCCCTTGCCGGGATCGAGTTTCACTGCGAGGCGGCCCTCGGTGAGGTCCATCTGCACGGTGGCTGCACCTGCATCGAAGCACGAACGGATGTCACGCTCGGCCTCACCGATCAGGTCCTCGAGAAAACGCTCCCGCGGATAGCCGTCGACACCTTGGGGCGGATAGAGCAGGCTCAACGCCGAAGGAGCAATGACGGCCTGTTTCAAGGGCTTGTCGGTCAGGCGCCGTGCCGCCGAGACAAACCCGCCACACACGCAGCCGTATCGAAAAGGCCCGCTGGTCAATCGTGGCAACTGGCGCGTGTGCCCGTCGGAGAAAGTAATGACGACGCCGTCAGGCGCCAGATTGGTCAAACCAACCAGGGGATCGGTTGCAAAACTGGCCTTGAACTGCTCTCCATCGGCGAGCACCGGTGAGCCGGTCGCGTCGAAACGGGCGATCGTGTCAGCGAGGGCCGCCTCGTACGCCCGTTCCAACTCGGGGCCCACGGCCTCACCCTGGGACTGCCGGTGCAGCAGATCGAGGAGTTCAGGGCGACGCGGTACGCTGCCAATCGGCTCCATCGGGATGTTCATGGTTGTCTGGCGCACCGTGGCAATACGCGTGTGGAGTTGCAGTCCTCGATGGTCGCCCGTCCCGGGGCACCGGCGCAATCGGGTTCCCCCCGCACGCCGGGAGGTTGAGCCCGTAATGCAAGACGGGCGGTCAACAATACGGGACGGCGAGTCACCGCGAGCAAGGGCGCACCCCCTACGATCAATCAGCTCTGGCGCTGCAAACCTGATTCACGGTTGCATCACCAGCCACCCATTGCCTTCTGAAAGCATTCACCCATGGCCGCTGCGGCCTTTCTCCACACCCTCAAGTCCATCACTCCCGACACCGCCGACGCGGCACAGAAGGAGATGCTGGATCAGGCCGTCAAGGCGGTTGGCTTCCTGCCCAACATGGTCGCGAACATGGTCAGCGCGCCTGCAGACCTGAGCACCTACCTGCACGGCTACGGTCTGTTCCGCTCGGAGTCCGGCCTCAAGCCCGCCGAGCAGGAGGTGATCTTCCTCGCGGTCAGCCAGGTGAATGGCTGCACCTACTGCACGGCAGCCCACAGCATGATCGCCGAGAAGAAATCGGGCGTATCCGCCGACGTCCTGAAGGCCATTCGCGCCGGACAGCCGATCCCGGATGCGCGGCTCGCGGCGCTCTACGCGCTGACCGCCGAGATGGTGAAGACCTAGGGGCGACCGAGCCCCGCCGCCGTGCAGAGCTTCCTCGGCGCGGGCTTCCAGGAAAAGGACGTGCTCTACATCGTGCTGGCGATCGCTGTGAAGACTCTGAGAAACTACAGCAACCACGCCTTCGCCACGCCGGTGGATGTCGTTTTCGCGGCCTACCAGGTGGAATGAGGACGAACGCAGGCGAACGGTTGGCAGGCCAGGCGCGCCGGCCCCACGTTTCATTCGCAGGTTGGACCCAGCCCAGCCCAGACGCTTTCAATCCAGGAGACGATCCCGATGCTGATCCCTGCAACCGCCGACTACCGGCACACGATCGTTGTCATGGCCTTGGCCGGCTTGCTCCTGGTCTTGCAGCTTGTGGTGGCCGACCTGACAGCGATTCGCCAGCGCCACAAGGCCGGCTATCCGATTCCCGCGGACAGTGGCAAGTTCATCTTCAGAGCCGCGCGGGCGCACGCGAACACCAATGAGAGCATCACAGCGTTCGCACTGCTGTCACTGTCTGCGATGCTCTTGTCAACGTCGCCGCCATGGGTGAACGCGCTGTCCATCGCGTGGCTGGCCTGTCGCCTGGCGCACATGGGCTTCTACTACGCCAACATCAAACTGGGGCGATCCATCGCGTTCGGCCTTAGCCTGTTGTCGTTGTTGGGGCTGTTTGTCTGCGCCGCCAGTGCGTTCGGCTAGTGGCGCGGCCGCAGGCCGTTGACGTGCAAACCTGGAGACCAGCATGCCCTTTTTGACTTCTCTGCCGGACGATGCCGGCGTGCGCCACATCCTGCGGCTGAACCCGGTCGCCGGGCGTGCGCTGGTCGAATTCCACAGCGCAACGTTGCGAACGGATTCGCAGCTGACGGCTGCCAACAAGGAACTGATCGCCGCCTATGTGTCGGGGCTGAACGCCTGCCAGTATTGCTACGGCGTGCACAGCGAGACTGCCAAGGCTTTCGGCATGCCGGAGTCGCTGCTTCAGGCGCTGCTCGCCGACCTCGAAAGCGCGCCCGTCAGTTCGAAACTGATGCCGATCTTGGCCTATGCCCGCGTGCTGACACTGACCCCGACGAAGGCTACGCAGAAGCACGTCGATGCCATATTTGCCGAGGGGTGGACGGAGCGCGATCTGCATGACGCCATCCTCACCGTGTGCCTGTTCAACTTCATGAACCGGCTGCTCGAAGGCCATGGCGTGAAAGGCTCGCCGGCTGTGTTCGCAGAGCGCGGCCAGGCGCTGCACGACGGCGGTTATGCGCCTCTGTTGGGCATGCTGGTTGACCCAGAATCGTAGAGCGATGTCGACTCAGCGCATCGCCCGAATCGGCTTCGGCACTGCCGGTCGTCGCGTGGACAAGCTGTCAGTGGACGACAAGAGATGGAGAAGGCAGGCCGAGTTCCGCGGTCCCAACTGCATGTCCAGAAGCACACAGAGCCAAAGTAGTTGGTCGGCCACGGAGCCGCGAGGTGCGAGCCGCGACGACTCTGCTGCTGCGCCAATACCTGGGGCTTCGGCCGCAGCGCCGATCTTCGGTGTTATGAACGGCTACCCTGTGCGACTGATTCGAACGAGTCACAGGAGGCCACACCGTGCCCAGTACCCGCGTTGACTTTCCCGGCAGCCAGAGCCACGCGCTGGCCGGCCGCCTTGACACGCCTGACGGCACGCCGCGGGCCTGGGCGCTGTTTGCCCACTGCTTCACCTGCTCGAAAGACACCAAGGCGGCGGCCTACATCGCGCGTGCCCTGGCCGATGCCGGCTTCGGCGTGCTGCGTTTCGATTTCACGGGCCTGGGTGGCAGTGGCGGCGACTTCAGCAACACGCATTTCAGCTCGAACGTCGATGACCTGGTGGCCGCGGCCGATTGGCTACACGCCCATCACGGCCAGCCAGCATTGCTGGTCGGACATTCGCTGGGCGGCGCCGCGGTGCTCGCCGCTGCACACCGTATCGCCGATGCGCGCGCAGTCGCCACGGTCGGCGCGCCCTGCGACCCTGCGCATGTGACCCATCAATTCGGCAGCGACCTGCCAGTGATCGAAAGGGAAGGACAGGCGCTGGTCAAGCTCGCCGGGCGCGAATTCACCATCCGCCGCTCGTTCATCGACGATGTGAGCGGCCAACCGCAGGCCGCACGCATCCGCGCCCTGCGCCGCCCGCTGCTGGTGCTGCACGCTCCTGGCGACAACGTGGTGCCCATCGACAACGCGCGCCACCTTTTCGAGGCCGCGCTGCATCCCAAGTCGTTCGTCTCGCTCGACGGCGCTGACCACCTGCTGACGCGCGCGGCCGATGCGCAGTACGCCGCCGGCTTGATCGCAGCGTGGGCAGCGCGTTACCTGCCCGAAGCGCCGGAGCCCCCGCCATCGCAGGCAGTGCTCGAACATGGCACCGTGCGCGTCAGCGAGCGCGGCACAGGCGCCTTCGCCGTCAGCATCCAGGCCGGGCGGCACACGCTCGTCGGCGACGAACCCAGATCCGTCGGCGGCGACGACGCCGGGCCCAGCCCGTACGAGTTGCTGCTTGCCGCACTCGGCGAGTGCACGGTCATGACGCTGCGCATGTATGCACGGCAGAAGCAATGGCCGCTCGAGAACGTGCACGTGACGCTGAGCCACGACAAGATCCACGCTGCCGATTGCGCGGACTGCGAGGCGAAGGAAGGCAAGGTCGACCGCATCGAGCGCGTGATCGAGCTGATCGGTCCGCTCGACGCGGCGCAACGCGCGCGGATGATGGAAATCGCCGACCGCTGCCCGGTGCATCGCACGCTGCACGCGAAGGTGACGGTGGTGACGCGCTCAGCAGCATGACGACGCCACGCCAACCGGCCTACCGCCCGATCAAGGACTACGCGCTGATCGGCGACTGCCACGGCGCCGCTCTGGTGGCCACCGACGGCAGCATCGATTGGGCGGCACTGCATCGTTTCGATGCCGACCCGGTGTGCTGCCGCGTGCTCGACGCGAACCGCGGCGGGTACTGGTCCATCCGGCCCACTGGCGAGTACACGGCGACGCGCGCCTACCTGCCCGGCACCAACATGCTGCGCACGGAGTTCGCCTGTGCGGGCGGTCGCGTGGCCATCACCGACTTCATGCCCGTCGGGCGCCGCCTGCGGGCGCGAACTCACGACTACGTTCGACTCAACGCCCCGGGCTGGATCGTGCGCCGTGTCGAAGCCCTGCAAGGCGATGTGGAGCTCGATATCGAGTACCGGCCGTCGAAGTCGTTCGCGCGCGAGGCGGTTGAGCTGACGGCCGACGCGCGTGCTGTGCACGCCGGTGTCGAGATGCCCTCGTTGCATGCCGGCGCCGACCTGACATTCCACTTGGCCGGCGACACAGCCACCGCCACGGTGCGCCTTGCCGTCGGCCAACGACTCGACTTGGTGCTCGCTGACAGCACGGTCGAGGGGCAGTCACCGTGCGGTCGCGTCGACGAGTTCTTCGATGTCACACGTTCGTTCTGGCAGGAGTGGATTGCGTATTGCCGCTACCGCGGGCTTTACCGTGACGCGGTCGAGCGCAGCGCGCTGGCCTTGAAGTTGATGACCTTTGCGCCAAGCGGCGCCATGGTCGCAGCAGCGACCACCTCGCTGCCCGAGGAAATCGGCGGCGAGCGCAACTGGGACTACCGCTTCTGCTGGGTGCGCGACGCGACTTTTTCGCTCTATGCGTTGTCCGTGCTGGGCTACAGCGGCGAGGCGCGCTGCTTCCACGATTTCCTGTTGAGCGCCTGCAAGCGCTCGCTGCCGCTGGTGCGCCCGATGTACGCCATCGACGGTGCGCTGAGGCTCGAAGAGTTCACCCTCGATCACCTCGAAGGCTACCGGCAGAGCGCGCCCGTGCGCATTGGCAACGGCGCCTACCTGCAGCGCCAGATCGACGTCTACGGCCAGATGCTCGATCTGGCGGAGCTCTACCAGGCGCTTGGTGGCCAACTCGACGCGCAATACCGGCGCCTGCTCGACGCCGTTGCGCGCTTCATTGCCGCGCATTGGCACGAGCCCGACCAGGGGCTGTGGGAAATGCGCGGGCCGCCGCGTCACCATCTTCACGGCAAGCTGATGAGCTGGACCGGCATGGACCGCGCCGGCCGCCTGCTCGATGCGAAATGGAGCGAGGTGGCCAAGCGCATCGAGGCGGAGATTCGCGCGCATGCGGCAGCACCGGAGAACGGCTGCTTGCGCCAGGCCTACGACGGCGGTACCGACGTGGCGGTGCTGCTGGCGCCGATGCTCGGCTTTGCGCTGCAGCCGCAGGAGCTTGACAGGACAATCGCCAACGTCCGCGAAGCGCTGGAAATTGGTGGCTTTCTGGCGCGCTACAAGGGCGAGGACGGCGTTTGCGGTGGCGAGGGCGAGTTCCTGGTCTGCAGTTCATGGTTGGCCGATGCACAGCTCGCCGCCGGCCAGATCGACGAGGCCTGCGCCGTAATCGGCAAGCTGGTGGACTGTGCCAACGACGTCGGCTTGTACGCCGAAGAGATCGATTCGCGCAACGGCGAATTCCTCGGCAACTTTCCTCAAGCGCTGACCCACCTCGGACTGATCGCCAACGCTGTCAATCTGCAGTTGGTCGAGCGCGGTGGCGTCGCGGCGGTGAGCGGCTCGTATGCCGACCGCGCGCGTCGCGCCGTGGGTGCCTCGTTCGGTTGGCGCGGCGTCGTGGCAGCAATGATTCAGTCGAGCCGCATCGCGCGCCTGTTTTCATCGAAGCAATCGCAACTCGCCTGGCCTTGATGTGCTGCCGGGGGGGCTCAGGCAGCGCGAACCGGCATGGAATGCGCCCTGCATGACCGTTTGCCAAACCTGGAATCCGAAGCGAGATGAACGACAGCAAAGCTGCCAGTCGCAGAGGGCGGCTTCTGTTTAGGGTTGTCGGACACCTGCCCGCGCAAGCCGCAATGCCGCGGGCCGCACCGGCCTGAGGGCAGGTGTCGGACAAGCCTCGGGGGAGGAAACCGCGGGGAACGCCGCGGTGGCGATCAATCGCGCGGGCTATGGCGATTGCGCGTGCCGATGTCGGTGAATGCCGTGGTGCTGGGGGTACGCCATCGTTCCAGCTCGCGGCTGTCGACAATCCAGGCGTCGCACATGGGCGTGCATGGGCGCTCGCATCGAGTTTGCGGGCACGTGATTGCCGTGTTGGCGGCCAGCGGCGCAGCACTGCCCGGCCGGCGGCTCCATCGAGCAGTGCCGGCAGCCGTGTGGCGTGTCGAAGTCAGCGTTCATTGCCCTGGCTGTGGTGGTGCGCGGATCGATTGACCGCGGGTGAAGGTCTGCACGATGAGCAGTGCGCGACCGCAATGGCGACAGACGAAGGTAGGCGGCTTGATTCCCGTGTCTTCGTCGTCGCTGGCTGGCGGCTGTGGCTTGGGCGCGTTCAACAACTCGCGCGCCAACGCCAGGCTGGCCTTGCGGCTGCCGTTGGCCAGCAGCCCGTAATGGCGGATGCGATGGAAGCCGCCCGGCAGCACATGCAGCAGGAATCGGCGCATGAATTCCTCAGGCGCCAGCGTCATGGCCTTGTAGCGAGTCTGGCCGGATGCACCAACAGCGGCGCCCTCCTTGACGCGATAGTCCTTCCACCGGAACGTGATGCCGCGCTCGTCCATCGCGAGCAAGCGGCTGTTGGAGATCGCCACCCGGTGCGTGTAGCGCGACAGGTAGGCCAGCACCGCTTTGGGTCCTGCGAACGGGCGCTTGGCGTAAACCACCCACTCGCATTTACGTTGCGGTGCCAGCCAGTCGTTGAACGCCTTCGCATCGGCCAGCGCGGTGTGCTCGCCGAAGAACTTCAGCTTGCCCGTCTGATGCGCCTGCAGCAACTCTTCGAGGAAGCGCCGGCGGAATAGCCGCGACAGCACGCGCACCGGCAGGAAGAACCCAGGCCGGCACGCCACCCAGGTCTTGCCATCTGAGGACAGCCCGCCGCCGGGCACGATGCCGTGCACATGCGGGTGGTGCGTCAACGCCGAGCCCCAGGTGTGCAACACCAGCGTGGCTCCGATGCGAGCGCCAAGGTGCTTGGGATCGGCGGCGATGGTCTGCAGCACCTCGGCGGCCACGTCGAACAAGAGGCCGTAAATCACGGCCTTGTTCTGATACGCCAGGTCGGCAATGGGCGCCGGCAGCGTGAAGACCACGTGGTAATACTCGACCGGCAGCAGATCGTCCTGCCGGGCATCGAGCCAGCGCTTGGCCGCGCTGCTCTGGCACTTCGGGCAATGCCGGTTGCGGCAGGAGTTGTAGGCCACCTGGTCGGTGGCGCAACCCTCGCAGCGCAGGACATGGCCCCCCAGTGCCGCTGTGCGGCACTGGGGGGCCATGTCCTGCGCTGCGAGGGTTGCGCCACCGACCAGGTGGCCTACAAC
>ENA-ORBV01014529-ORBV01014529.1-microbial-mat-metagenome-genome-assembly--contig:-NODE-14529-length-11750-cov-4.074531_pt1 | contig 11750 bp, 11 predicted proteins | sample MGYA00237777_ERZ505514 | MGnify/ENA primary metagenome ERZ505514 (study PRJEB26160, sample SAMN06269048) | microbial mat metagenome | isolation source: Oligotrophic lake microbial mat | place... | reverse complement strand
GGCTTCGAGCACGAAGTAGACGAAAGCGCTCGACAGGTTGCCGTACTCGCGCAGCATGGCGGCGCTGTAGCGGAAGTCCTCGTCGCCGAGTTCGAAGCGCCGCGCCAGCGCCAGCAGCACGTCGCGCCCGCCGGCATGCATGATCCAGGCGTTGATGTCGCCGCTGTGCAGCCCGGCGCGGCCGAGCACAGTGCCCAGCACACGGTGCGCATGGTCGGCGGCCAGCAGCGGCACGGCGCGCGTCAGCACGTTGCGCAACATGCCGTCACGCTGCTCGAACATCAGCGCCTTGCGCTCGTCCGGGTTGATCAGCGAGGCGCTGTCGACCCATTCGACGCGCCGCCCGTCGGGCTGTTGCCTGCGCGTCAGCACGGCCGCGCCGGCGCCGTCGCCGAACAGGCATGCGCTGATCAACACGCCGGCGTCGTCGTCGAGGTACATCGCCGCGCTGCTCACCTCGACGCAGATCGACAGCACGTTTTCGCAGGCATCCGAATGCAGCAGCGCGTGGCCGAGTTGCAGGTTGGGCAGCGCCGCCGCGCAGCCCTGACCCACCAGATCGAAGGCCATCGCGTCGGCACGCAGGCCCAGACGCTCCACCACATGGCCCGACAGTCCGGGGCACACATAGCCGGTGCAGGTGCTGACGATGACGGCGTCTATGGCGCCAGGCTCCAGCCCGGCTTGCGCCAGCGCGCGGTAGGCTGCCTGCGTGGCGAGCGCGGGTGCGTGCGCCAGGAAACGCCGCGCCAGCGTGTTCGGGTCGATGGTGAACACCTCGGCCAGCGTGTCGACGGCCAGGCGGCGGGCTTCGATGCCGTTGCCGTTTTCCGTGATATGCAGACCGGCGACGTTCAGGCCGCGCAAACACGTTTCGATTTGTTCGGCGGTCCGCAGGTGCTTAAACCAATCGGTAAGTGAATCATGGGAATCGAGAGTCGCCCATTCCCTCTGCAGCGGTTCGGATAGCTCCGGAATCAGGCGGTAGAAAGTCACGATGGGCGAAATGCGGCAGAGCAAAAACCACGCTGGATAGAAGTTCCGGAAGCGGCGATGCCAGGGGAGAAAGATATTCACCATGCGCTCCACCACCGAGAGTGTCACTTTAGGCTTGACGCGCTTCATGTAAGCCCGGACCAGCGGCTTAATTGAGCTCCAGCGTCCATTTTCGTGGGTGTAATGGTCGATGATGAGCCAACCGCCCGGCTTCAGCTGATCGTATAGCCGCGCGATGGTCTCCTCGGAATTCGGCGTGTGCTGAATCACTCCAATGCAGATGACCACGTCGAATTGCCGGGGGGCGAACGGCAGACGCGTAAGATCGGCTTTGGCGATGCGATGGTTTTCGGAGATCGGACAGTTGCGGGCGTTGGCATCAACGGCCACGCTGAGATCGACCGACATAACCTTGGCGCCTTCCGCCAACAGGACTTCGGTGAAACGGCCCGCGCCACAACCGCATTCGAGCACCACTTGGCCGCGTAACTGCAGCCAAAGCTCCTCACCCAGGCAGCGGCGCAGCCGGTCGCGGCTAATCGGCAGGCCGGTGTAGGAATCGAGTTGGGTTTTCAGAAAACGGTTCCATTGCGCGCCGAAATTGGCCGCGTATTCGTCGGATGGAACGAAATAAGGGATGCCGTTCTCAATGGGGTAGGTCTCGTCGCCAGCGCGCAGAACGCCATCGCCGGCTGCCAGGGGCGCGCCGCTTACGGGAGACTGAAATGCGGGAAATAACTTCTCATTAACAGTGAACATAGTCCTTGAGTAAGTTTCCCATGGAAGCTTGGCCTAGTACAACCAGTCCCCGGCGTGTGGCGTGATCGCTGTGAAACAATGGAGGCATGAAGCGCCAGTTTGCGGCTAGCGTCTGGAGAGAAGGCAATTGGTATGTCTCGCAATGCCTGGAAGTCGACGTGGCCAGCCAGGGGGAGACAGAAGGAGAAGCCATGGCCAACTTCAAGGAAGCTCTTGAGCTTTGCTTTGAACCACCGCATGCCACGCGTCCGATCCTGGCGAACTCTCGCCGCGTAGCCCGAATCGGACCGTCGGCCAAGCCGTCCGAGAAGCCCGCGCCCAACATCGCGGCTCGCGCCATCCCCACGCCGGAAAACAAAATATCGAAAAACAAACCCGGCGGTCTCGTTCAAAACAAACGTTTCGACCTCTTGGGTTCTCTCCACAGCGCCGCGCGTTTGGGTTGGCCCTGTTATCGCGACGCTTTCTAGAGTTGTCGGCGCTCCGCCTTAAGCGTTACTCTGCGAATCAGGCTTGAAGCGGAGTTCGGCAACCAATCTGATCGGCAAGGAGCCCGAGCGGGTTACCTTCATCACGGTCGACGGTAGGCGGCGGCCGTAGGCGTCCGACCGCCAGCCGGTCTCCATTTGAGAGCCTTCGCTCAATGTCAGCCCGGCTTGCTTGCCGAGTCGATAGGTATTCTCACCCAGAACCTGGACGGCAACGCCGGCATGCCAGAACTGTTCGACGACGTGCTCCCCTTCGCCCTCCACCTCGTCGTAGACGATCAGGCGCGAGCCGCGTTCGTAGATCACTTTACGCCGGTGCGTGAAGCCCTGGTAGCGGCAGACAGCTTCGACAATATCACCGTCGAGGTGCGGGAGGGAGACCTGAGGGCGGCCCTTCCAGCCGAAGGCGCCGCGCGGTTCGGCTTGGTCCTGCCCGTCGATGCGAATTGTGTTGTGCCCCGCGCTGCCGCGAAAGGCGTTGCGCCCCTCGCCGACGTACTCGTAGGTGCCTGGGTCCAGCAAGAGCTCTTCTTCCCCCTGCCGAACGTAAAGACTGAGCGAGTCGGAGTGGCTGTGTCCAGCGCTTCCGGGCCCAAAGCCGCCGGCGTCGAAGAGAATGAATTGGTCGCCGTGCTCGAAGGTGTAAGTGCCGATGTTGGGGAAGGCCCGGGCGGCGGCGGGCCTACGCTCCGCCGCCGCAGCTTTAGTAATGCCGAGCCACCATGCGGCGAGCGGCGCGACAGTATCGGCATCGCCCACCCAGTCCGGCCGATTCAGCAGGAGACCGCACAAGGACAGCGTGGCGCGGCCATATTCGACATGCACGCCGTAAGGATGAAAGAGTCTTCCGCCGTCGTCGTCGCCGATCAGGGGCAGAGATCGCGCCGGGCCCATCACTGCGTCGAGATACTCGCCCATCTTCGTCAAAGTGGGCACGAACGACGCCGGCCGGCCCGCCAGTATATAGTGCAGCGCGAAGAAGTCGACCGCGTAAACGTGATAGTAAGTCGATTGCTCAAAGTGCGCGCCATCGGGAAGAACCTGTTTCTCTAACTCCTGGCTCGCCACCCGCCCGCCGATTTCGCGCCACCGCGCGGAACGGGGAAACATAGGGAACAACGTGCCTAGGGCATGCAAAGCCACGGCCTCGCCCAGTAAGTGCGTGTTCGGGGAAAAATAGTAAGAGAGATTGTATTCGAGGTGCGCGCCGTGGCGCGATAGCTCGAGTAAAAAACGTTCGCGCTGCGCGGGCGTCAATTGGTCGCCGACTAAATGATAGACCCACGTCCAGGAGAGCGCGCGAAAAGCGACCTCCAGCGCGCTGCACCAGTTGATGCCGTATTGAAAGGGATTCGCCGCCAGCCAGCTTTCCCACTCGGTAACGATCTCGCCCAAGTACTCGCGCCGCCCCGTAAGCCGGTAGGCCTGCGCCAGCAGCACCCAATGCTGATGCCGGTTCAGTTCCCAAATGATTTTATGGTCACCCACCCGGGTAACGTCCAGATACGGAACCCGCCGGAAGTAATCGGCCGGGGTTTCGATCTGGCGTTTATAGTCGCGCCGCCAGGCGATTTCGCGGCCCGTATCGACCGTGAACCCCAATAAAGGGAAGCGATGCGCCAACACCTCCGCGGCAATCGCTTCCACTTGTTGGGCGAAGGTACTGCCGCGAATTTGTTCGATCACCGGCGCCGGATCCCGCAGGCCGGGCAAAGGCGAAGGACTCTCGAACCGTCCTTGCGGCGGTCGCTGCGCCAAAGCGAAATTCATCGCCTCCTGCCGCAGCCGGAAAGCGATTTCGCGCGGGTCGCGAAGGTACTTCTTCAAATTCACGACGTGAACTGCCCGGTTCCCTCCAGGTCAATTACCTTTTTGCCGGAGGACCGCACCTGCGCAATCACCGCGGGCTCGGGCTTGGTGGTCACCACGATCACCTCGGCCCACTCGAGCAACTCGGCCACCTCGGCCGTCAGCAGCTTGCCCACATGCGGAATCGCCTTGAGGATGTAGTTCTTATTGCTGCCATAGATATCTTCGAGCCGAATGTGCGGATCGTAGACGCGCACCTGGCGGCCTTTGCCCAGCAGGAACTCGATCAGCGGTATGCTCGGGCTTTCCCGCAAGTCGTCAGTATTCGCCTTGAAGGCCAAACCCAAAACGCCAATACGCTCGGACTTCGTGTCGAGCACCGCCTGAATGCCGCGCGACAAATGCTGCTCGTTGCTCGCCAGCACATTCTCCAGCATCGGCAGCTTCACATCGAGCCGGCCAGCGCGAAAGACGATCGCCCGCAGATCCTTCGGCAGACACGAGCCGCCAAAAGCGAAACCCGGTCTTAAGTAAGCAGCGGAGGCGTTCAATTTCTTGTCTTCGCACAAGGTCTGCATCACCTCGGCGCCGTCGATGCCCATGCGTTCGGCCAGCGCGCCCACTTCATTGGCGAAGGCGATCTTCACCGCGTGGAAGGCGTTACAAGCGTACTTGATCATCTCAGCCGTCCGTAGCGAAACCAGGCACGGCTTCACCTTAAGGTCAGCGTAGAGATTGGCCACCAGTGCCACAGCGTCGGTATCGTCGCCGCCCACGACGAGCAACGACGGCTCGCGGAAGTCCTTCACCGCGACGCCTTCCCGCAGAAACTCGGGGTTCGAAACGAGCTGGACGGGTGCATCCGGCCCAGCCGTCTCGCGGAAGATCGCGGCGATCTCTTCGCCAGTACCGGGAAACACAGTACTGCGCGTCGCCACGATCAGTGGCTGCTTGGAATCGCGTTGCCACAAGGCGATCTCCTCGGCCACCCGCCGCAGGAAATTCAAATCGAGGTCGCCGTTCTTTTCGGACGGCGTCCCCACACAGAGCAGCGCGACGGCCGCCCCATCGAGCGCTTCGGCCGCATGGGTCGTCGCCCGCAACCGGCCCGACTGCACCCCTGCTTCCACCAAAGCCGGCAACCCCGGCTCAAAGAACGGCGCCCGGCCGGCATTCACTTCGCTTACCTTAAAGGCGTCTTTGTCGACCCCACGAACCTGGTGTCCCAGCGAAGCCAGACAGGCCGAGGTGACACAACCGACATAGCCGAGTCCAAACACCGCCACGGTCTGCTTTCCATCAAGCATTTGTAGTCACTAATTCCCTTATCGCACAACGACTTGCAGACAAATAGGATGGTAACACAGGCGCATCAGATGGCGATGCGATCAACAATGTGGCGCGTGATCACCTGGGGTCTGCGGTCGTACAAGCGCGTCGTTCTAGGATCGGCATGTCCGGCCAATCGCTGTACATCTTCGAGCGCCACGCCCTGATTCAGTAAGTTGGTGATCGTAGCCACCCGAAAGCTATGCGCCGAAAGACGTTCCGGCAGTCCGGCTGACTTCATGCGCCGCTTCACAATGCGGCAGGCGTCCACGCGGTTGATGGCGCGGCCCGTCAGTTCCCCGCCCTGCATGGTCTGGAAGAGCGGCGTTGGTTCTCCGGCCAAGTGGGCCGCTTCCCGATAGGCGTTGATCCAGCCCAGCAAGTCGCCGCGCAAGGGAATCTCGCGGCTCTTGCCGTTTTTTTCGAGGAAGTGCGCCACGCCCAGGCCGCCCACTTCGTAGAGATCGCCGAGTTGGAGTTTGGCGACCGCACCCACCCGGACCGCGGTGTAGACCAGGAAGGCGATCAGGGCCCGGTCGCGCAGGCCGGCGATCGTCGCGAGGTTGATCGCCGCCAGCAAATGCCGCACCTGGTCCACCGAGATTTCGGGCGTGCGGCCCTCGGTCACCTCGAAGCGCTCGAGCCTTACGGTCGATACCGGGTTCAGCAGGCAGACATGACGCACGACCATCTGGTCAAAGAAGTGACGCAGCGCCGCCCGGTGCTGCTGCTGGGTCGCCGGGCCGCCCGGGTGCTGGTCAAAGTAGAGGCCCACCATCATGGGGGAGATCCGGGGCAGCTCGACTCCCTGCCCTTCCGCCCAACCCAGGAATTGCCCGATCGCCGTCCGGTAGGCCCTCCGCGTGTGCGGATTGCGGATTTTGGCAAAGAAGAATTCTTCAGCCGCGAAGATCGCGCCGGATCCCGCCGCGGTGACGAGCGCTGGCAGGATATCCCGGCGCGCGAGTGGAGTTTTGGAGTTGTTGTGAATCACTTTTCCCCCTTCCTAGCCCGCAGCGTAAGCTGTGGGGTGCTCGACCTTGGTACCAACGCCCCACCGCTCACGCTGTGGGCTAGGCTTGGTCGTAGATATAGCGTAGCAAATAACGTCTTTTATGTGCTACAGTGATTTTATGTTGTTGCGCGGGTAGGCAATAACGTATTCTTTGGAGAGGAGCGCTCCGATTCCCCGCCCCATCGAATGGTTCCAACGACTTCCCGCTATTCTCGCCCAACTCGACGTTCCCAGCCAGCCCGCCTGGCTCGACCGCGCTGCTATCGAGCGTCTTTTTGGCGTTAGCCGCCGCAACGCCCACTATCTAATGGCCCGCTTCGGCGCACTGCGGCTCGGTAATCTCCTCGTCGTCGAGCCGGCATCCCTCGCCGCCAAGCTGCGCTTGCTCACCGCCCAGGATGAGGTCGTGCGCCAGGTGCGTCGCCACGAACGCGTACGCGCGGTTATTCAGGAGCGCCGCGCCGGGCTCAAGCTCGCCCGCATTACCCTGCCCGAGCCAACCATTGGAGCACTCGCCCACCTGCCAGGATCGATTCGCCTCGCTCCCGGCCACCTCGCCATCGACTTTACTGGCGCCATCGACCTCCTTACCCAACTCACTGAGCTCTCGAAAGCCATCGGCGACGACTTTGACCGCTTTGAGGGGCTCTTAAATCAGGACCCCCTTTCGGACTGATAGCCCCAATATATATGTATTTCTAATCCTCTGCCCCCATGAGTAGGGTTGCCCTTCCTTGACACAAACCCTACCCATCTCTACAATCAGGCTCAGATGGTTCGCCAATATCTCACCACCCGTCAGGTGGCTAGCGTTCTGGGAGTGTCGATCAACACCGTTTACCGGTGGCTCAAAAGCGAGCGGCTCCCAGAACCTATGCGTGACCCTGACAATAACTACCGCCTGTGGACCGTAGAGGACCTCACTCGGATCCGGCAAAATGCGCCTCAGGAGGCCTCATGATTCGTCTCGTCGTTGCCAATCAGCGCGGAGGTGTAGGAAAAACCACTGCCGCCGTCAACTATGCCTGGTATCTGGCCGCCCGGGGCCGCCGTACACTGCTGATCGATACCGATAGCCAGGGCTCGATCGGGGTCATGCTGAACCTAAAGCCCAAACACTATTTCAGCCATTTCCTGGTGAACAAGTTCCATTTGGACGAATGCACGATTCAGGCCGGGGAAAACTTCCACGTCCTGTGCGGTAATAAGGAAACGGTCCAGGCCGAAAGCGCCCTGGCCGGGGCCATGGTGCGGGAACTGACCTTGAAGGTGCTGCTCGAGCCCTACGAGAAGCAGTACGACGCGGTGATCATCGATGTGTCACCGTCGATCAACCTATTACAGACTTGCGCGATGGTTTACGCCCGTAACGTGTTGATTCCAGTGAATATGGATCTGTTAAGCCTGAACGGCGCCAATGCCGCCTACGACATGATCCGGCTCCTCAACGACCTCATCCGGGCCAACATCACCGCCGTCGGCCTGATGCCGTGCCAAGTGGACCAACGGCTTTCCGTTACCGCCCTGGTACAGCAAGGCCTCGAAAAGATGTCGGAGATGTTCCAAATCCCCATCCTGCCGGCCATTCGTACCGATCAAAGCGTGAATAAGGCTTTCCGGGCCCGCCGGCCATTGCTCGAATACGATCCCGGGTCGAAGGCCGCCCAGGATTATTTGGCGGTCTTTGACCAGATCACGACCTCGATTTTGAACCAGGACCAAGGCCATGCGCAAAAACAAGAAGCTACCGCCTAAGCCTTTCGACGTGGGCGACTTCTTGCGCCCGACGGATACGGATTTGCGCAGCGCGCTCAATTCCCTGCTCCATGGGCATGCGACTGGCCCGGATCCTAGCATAGGCTCCGGTATCAGATTAGATGGGGAACAGAATACACTTCCTTGGCCCACCACATCTGGCATTGAATTAACATCGGCAACTGGCGTAGCTCCCGCTCTTGAGAGAACCCCCCCTTGTAATGTAGAACCGCCCATAGAGAATCGGGTGAAGTTAGTAACCTCCGGTCTTAAGCTAACTGCGCAGATCAACCTAGAGCCGGAGGCAATGCCTTCACCGGCAGAAGCCCAGTGGGATCCTAGCTCAATAGCTGCCCCTGGCTTGACTTGGCCTACTAGAATGGGACCCCCTCTTGTCTTAGATGGGGGAGTTAAGCGAAGACGGTTCGTCGTCCGCCCGGCCCACCTTATCGAAGACGGTCATTCCCGGGCCGAACACCAGGTCTACCTCTCGCTGTGGGAAAACGCAGCGCCCCACGACGACATCTCCCGCCTGCTCACCATCGGTTTCGCCTCCATGGGCAAACTCACGGGTCTATCGGAGAGCAACGCCCGAATCAACCTCCGATCGTTAGTCCAGAAACTCGCCATCGACGAATTCGACACCTACAACTGCGCCACCAGCCAAGGCCGGACGTATCGCATTTACCACGCGGCCGAAATTTTGCGCCGGCGGCATGCGGGGGGCCTCCGCTGGATCATGCGGCGGACTTTAGCCGTGGTCTTTGTCAACCCCGAAACCAAACTCCCCTTATTCGTTAAGACCGGCACCATCTCAGGCCCCGGTCTCAATCTAAGCGCCGCTCTCATTTTGAGCAACGCCATCCGCGGCCACCTCCACCAATATGGCCCCGCCGACAACGCAACGGTCGAGGCCTTTCTCACCGCCTGCCGAGAAGCCCAACCGGCGCTCGACCCCAACCACCTCGCCGAGGTCATCCATCACCAGGCCTTACTCACGCGTGGCATGACCCCCGCCCAAAGCATCGACTTTCTGCTCGCCACCGTACCCGCGCAACTCACGTAGCCGGGGGCAGGGAAGCGCACCCTCCTTAACGCTGGCTGGCTTTTGGTCGAGAAGGTGACCAGAAGCAACAAACATGCCATCCATCGAAACGAGGCAATTCGGGACGCTCGTCTACCCCGCCGACCAGATTATCCACTTCGCCGCCGGACTGCCCGGCTTTGAGGACCGCCACGAGTTCCTGCTCCATGAAGAGCCCGCCCTGGGGCCGTTTCTGTTCCTCCAAAGTCTCGACGACCCGAACCTTAGCTTCGTCACCATGCCGGCCGAACGCCTCGAAGAAAATTACGAACTCACCCTCTCGCGCGACGACCTGGCACAACTGGGCTTGGTAAGTCTCCCCGCGCCCGACCACGTCTACTGCCTCGCCGTTCTCCAACTCAATTCACAAGGCGCCAGCGCCAACCTGGCCGCGCCAATCGTCATCTACAAAACCACCCGTCTCGGAACCCAAGCCATCCGGCAGGACCGCCGCTACAGCGCCCAACAACCCATCGCCTGGGGACCGCCAGCCGCCGGCCAAGGCGGCGACTAAATGCTCGTCATCCGCCGTAAGCGTGAACAAACCATCCGCATTGGTGAGGACATCGAAATCACGGTCCTCGAAATCGAAAATGGCCAAGTGAAATTAGGCATCAACGCCCCGCGCGAAATTCCGGTTTTCCGGGAAGAGATCGCCGCCACGCGCCGCAGTAATCAGGGCGCCGCCTTATCCACCTCGGCCTTCGAAAGCCTGGGCACTTACTCCGTACCGAATAGCCCAACCGAGCCCCGAGTTTCAATTTCCAATTCCTCCTCATAAAGCTCTTTTGCGGCCCGATAAGCCGCATTGAGCCCCCAGGAATGTTAGTTACTTTCGCGGTCATCCGCGAAGGCCTGGCCCTGTCGTCTCCCGTATCGCCGGAAAGATTCCGGATGCGGTTTATTCGTCCGTGAACTCTAGGAAGGAGTCTATTATGGGTGGTTTTTCCATCAACAGTAACATTACCTCGCTCCAAGCGCGCGAGTATCTCCGCACGAATTCGGAATTCCAGTCGAAAACCATTTCTCGTGTCACCTCCGGTCTGCGCATCACCTCCAGCGGCGACGACGCGGCGGGCTTAGCCATTGCCAATGGCTTCCGCTCCGATATCAGCGTGATTTCGCAAGGTATCCGTAACGCCAACGACGGCTTGAGCCAGCTCCAGATCGTCGACGGCGGTTTGAATAATATTTCGAAGCTGATTGACCGCGCCCGGACGCTGGCTACCCAGTCGGCCACCGGCACCTTCAGCGGTTCACGCTCGGTGCTCAACAGCGAATTCGGCTCCGTCCTGTCGGAAATCGACCGGCAGGCGCAGACCATCGGCCTCAATATCGGCGGCTCCATCGCCAAGAATTTGAGCGTCTTCATTGGCGGCGGCGCCGGTGCCACCAGCGCGGCCAAGATCACCAACGGCAGCGTCGGTATCGACCTTTCCACCTCCGCCGTGGACACGCGCTCCCTGGGTCTTTCGGGCGTCCAGGCCGCCGGCGTCTCGGGTACCGACATTTCTACTTCCTCGGCCACTTCGGTCGCCAATATTGTGGCTGACTCCACTAACACGGGCGACCTCCAGACGCCCGGCACCACTCAATTCACCTTCCGCGGCGCTGGCTTCTCCGACGGCGGCCGCATCAAGGTGAACGTGAATCTGTCGGGCGTCACCAACACCACCAACCTCGCCGCGGCCATCAACACGGCGAGCGAGACCGCCGGTAACGCCGGTTCGCAGCAGGCGACGGCCTTTAAGAACGCCGGGGTGCGGGCCATTGTCGTGCAGGATAAGCAAGCCGACGGCACCATCAAGGAACGCCTCGGTTTCACCAGCTCCTCGTCGGCCTTCCAGGTGGAAGCCAACGACCGCACGGCGAACGCTTTGCTGGGCAACTTTAGCTCCGGCGCGGTCGGCAAGAGCCAGGGCAACGTCTTCGTCGCCGGCACGGTGGCTTTGGCCGCGGGCGCCACCGGCGCTACGGCCAGCAACATCGTCGTCCGCGTCCAGGGCGGGGGACTCACCGGCCCCGTCGACCTCAAGCTGTCCGTCACCGGCGGCACCACCACCGTCGGCCAAGTGCTCGGCGACCTCACCTCGCAAGTCGCCGCCAATAGCGCCTTGCAGGCCGCGGGCATCGAAGTCGTCAGCGCCAACGCCGGCGAGCAGATCGTGCTCAGAAACAAGCAGGGTGAACGCTTCGAAGTACAAACGGCCGGCGACACCACCAACATTCTGGGTCTCGGCTCCTATGCGTTGGCCAATCAAGCCACCGCCACTTCACTCGACTACACGTCGATCACCGGTACCGGCGGCACCTTCACGGCGACGCCCTTCCAATATGAGTTTTCGATCAACGGCAGCCAAACGGTCATCAATACCGGCTCGCTCACGCCCGCCGCGGCGACGCTGGCCGCCACGGTAGATAGCCTGAACGCCTTCTTCTCCTGTCTCTTATACACATCTGACGCTGCCGACGAATAGAGAGGTGTAGATCTCGGTGGTAGCCGTATCATTAAAAA
>ENA-ORBV01014527-ORBV01014527.1-microbial-mat-metagenome-genome-assembly--contig:-NODE-14527-length-11751-cov-4.974216_pt1 | contig 11751 bp, 10 predicted proteins | sample MGYA00237777_ERZ505514 | MGnify/ENA primary metagenome ERZ505514 (study PRJEB26160, sample SAMN06269048) | microbial mat metagenome | isolation source: Oligotrophic lake microbial mat | place... | reverse complement strand
ATGATACGGCGACCACCGAGATCTACACCTCTCTATTCGTCGGCAGCGTCAGATGTGTATAAGAGACAGCGCTGTCACCGACTATCTCACTTGGTAGCAGTAGCAAGGGGTTCGGGGACGATCCAGATCCGTCTACTATCATCACTGCAGACGCTGTCCACCACCCCACCCGATGCGAAACGATCATGGCGTGCACCGTTGGGAATGCCGTGTAGCCTGCTGCATGAGCGTAGTAGTCATGTTTGGAATAGTCATCAAGTACGATGGAAGCATGCCGCAAAACTAGGAAACCACCTCGAAGTGTTGGATGACATGGCGCATACGCAAGAGCGTGAGCAGGCCCAAGAACGTCGTCAGAAAAAAAAGGATCGCAAACTGGCCAAAAAGAAAAAAGGCAAAAAGGGCGCAGACGATACGGAAGATGCTGTAGATGCTGTAGATGAAGGCAAAGTAGCCGCCATGATGGAAGAGAAAATGAAAATGGATCATGACGACCACGATGGTGATCATGACGACGATGATCACGACGAAGATGAAGTCGAATTGCCAGATTCTTCCAAAATTCAAGAGAAAATGATGAAAATCATTCATTCTTATGAAGAGTCTCTCAAATCGATTCGAGGGGCCGAACCAACACCGGAACTCTTTGATGATATTTTGGTCAATGCCTATGGTACCGAAAATACGCCCCTCAAGGCCGTCGCCCAAGTCGTCATTACAAGTCCCACCATGGCCAGTATCACATGCTTTGATCCATCTCTCGTCAAGGAAGTACGTGCCAGCATTCAGTTGCAATTGGGATTGAATCCTCAAACCGATGCCTCCGAAGGAGATGCCGGGGTCTTGAAGGTACCTCTGCCGAAAGTGTCGTTGGAATCGCGCCAACAAACGGCCACCCAATTATCCAAAAAAGCCGAATCCTTTCGTCAACGCATTCGTAGGGTGCGTCGACGATACAATCACATTATCAAACAAGGCAAGGATGGAAAATTGGAACATATTTCCAAAGATGATGTCTTTCGTGTCGCCAAGGAAATTGACGAGGTTACCGACAAGGCCATTAAAAAGCTCAATGATGTGACGGACAAGAAACATGATAGTATTATGGATGTCAAATAGAACAAACATACACACACACTGTGCATGCATCGAGTAGACTAAAATACTGGTACTATCGGTGGAGTCCATTGTTGATCTTGTGCGGGATGAAGACTCCAAATGGAACTAGATAACCTTGTTACCGTAAGAAAAGAAGCGTGTCCGTACATAATAAACCTACAGTTTATGCTACTGTAGTTCACTTTGCTTCCGTTATTAGGCGACCAGCTAGTCACTCTGTGTCAAGTATTGATACCCATACTATGGCTTGCATGACGTTCCACAGTCAATGTATGACAATGATTGCGCAACAACTGTTGACAAAAGCTCGACAATAGGGACATTGGTGTAACTGAAATAAATTTTGTAGGGGATGTCCAACTTCTATTTGGCTCACATAAGCGTACTAGTAGGGATGTAACATGTAAGGCCATTGCATAACATTGGAAATCGCCATTGGCACATCATGTGCCACTACAAGCACATAAACAACAAATAGAAATTTTGTGCACATGTGACAAACACATCACATTCTAATTTCACCATCGGACTTGAAAAATACATGTCTAATATAAAAGCACATGTTGTGTTATCTGGTCACCAAATCTATTTCTGGCAATTGTTTAAAATGAAAATCCGCTAAAACCACTTTGAGACTTTGACAATGCAAAGTTGCTGCTGCAAGACATGCACGACAGTTTGAATGTTGCACCCTGCACAATTGTGCTACAATTAAATCAAAATTCCATTGTTTTTAAACCTTGAATCTCAAACAGTTGCAGAAAATCTTCAGTTTGGGTCTAAGTAAACACAGGATAAAATTTGTGTGTGCTGTGACTCATTTCATTTTTTGTTTTGTTGCAGCTGCTGCGTTGCCTCACCAAAGTTGGCACTGGAAAATGTGAAATCATTGGACTGGCCCTCGCTTTCTGATCTAACATCTGTGGGTTTGTTTTTTGCTTCATTCAGTTGTGTGCCTGCAAAAACCACATGTTCCTGCATGCCACAAAATGATCAAAAACACTCCAGCTCAGTGCAATGTTTTGATCATGCTTTCTTTGCAGTGCTGAAAAAAAGTCCTTTTGAATTGACGCAAATGAAACATCACAAACATTGGTCAAGCAGAAAAAAACACAATTTGAGAAAGCCGACAAGCAAACACTTTGAGCGAGCCCTCTGTTGCACCAGAGCACACCATGAATCTTTCACACATGAACGCATGAGCAAGAAGTCATTGCATTCAGTTTGTTTCTTTTGCAACAACCACTGCCAAAAGAGACAACATCGCAGCATTGTCCAACTGTAACATCTGCATGTCACCAAATCGTTTTGGAAAAGGAAATGCTGCCATCTTTTGAATGAAGAGGAATCATTCGTGAACCAAGCACACAACTGAGCTCCAACTTCATTTTTTGTTGAAAACTTGGTTCAGACACAACCAGTCCTGATGATCCCATTTCCTTGTCAATTCATCATTTTTTTGCCCAAAAGTCTGAGAAATCACATCGGACTCCTGCAGCCCTGCTCATCAGTGAGACTGACCAGTTCTGACAATTGTGCGAGAGTCAATGATTGCCAGCAAAACAAAAATGCTCAGTTTGGTTTCAAGTGCGTGTGGCCATGTTGTGGTGAGGTTGAACACACAATCAAGTGGGTATCACAGTGTGTTCTGAAGCACCAGTGTGGTCTGTGTCTGAGGAAAGCATGGAAAGTGGTGCAGTGCATTGCACCAGTGCTGAATGCTGACACATCGCACCCAAAACGAAGGAAGTGTGACCGGCATGAGGTTGTTCAATAACAGCCCCGGAGGGGCGTTGCAGCCCGAGTGAGGATCGAGTGCGAGAGCGCCCCCGGCGCGCGAGCACGAGATCCCACGAGGGATGCAATGCCCCTAAGGGGTCTGTTATGACAGTTGCCTCACGTTGGCAGCATGTAGAGCGTGTGTGTTGCACCCTTCGCGTTTTGCTTCCATGAAACAGTTCAAACTGTTCCGTGAAAATAACTGCTACCGTTTACCCTCCCCGACAAGGTGTCCCGGAGAGGTTCGCAGAACAGGTGCAGGGTGCAGTGAATCTCTACAGTGGTCTGTCCCGGAGAGGGCTAAATGTACCAAGATGCGTAGGATTGCACACGGTACATAAACGATCTGTAGTAGCCACTTCGCATTTAAGGAAGATCAAGTTGTGTAGAGCTTAGTTCTTGGTGGATCGCCTCGCTTGCTATGTGCTTATTACTAATACACGTAAGAATCTACACGTCGTCCCGGAGGGGGTCTCCGCACCAAAGTGGGTACTATTATCTTATATAGTAATGAAACCTCTGCCGTAGAAAATGTACTAGCTCTACACAAACGTACCAGTGAGGTAACATGAGTGACGTCTTTATCGACCAATCGCCAACTAATGGAATTTCATGATGAGGCAGATAGATTCGCTTACATACAGTATGTTTGCCGGGATGACGTGATTTTTTCCAGTTATCTCACTTGGAGGGTTGTTTAGGTCTAGCTACTAGCTAGCTACTAGCTAGGGATAATCGACATTAAGGCAGTGATCTGATTGGCTAAAAGGGTCCGTGGCACTCATAAGACATGATTTTATTTAAGATACGACATAATGTTGTAATTAAGCGAAACATTGGGTTTAATCACTGATACTAGGGATTAAAGATGTCGAAATTGTGCAAGACAAAATTCCATCGAAATTGCCCACCATGACGACCAATGACCCGCTGTTTGCAGCCAAATGACACAAAGAAACACCCAATAACGCCAATATGTCGACACCAACACCCCCCCCTCTCAATCCGTATAGGAGGCGGCCGCAGGAGCCGCGTCGAATGGCTCCATTAAACCAAAACACGATGGGACCTCAAAGTCAAAATCGCCTTACTCCCAAGGAGCGAACGCATCAAATGCAAGCCAACAGCCACAAGAGGAAGGCCGGAGGGCAACTTACACTCTTTGGAACAGCAGCTTTCAATCCGAACAGCGATTGCGAGGTGTGCAAGGCCAAACTTGGTGGGAGGAACGTGCATAGAAGTCATCACAAGCTTTGCACCAATGACAGAAACAAGAAAGGCATGTTGTCTGAGAGCACCATAAAACAAATGAAAATCGACGAGGAACTTAAAAATCACTTCAGCCAGCCTCTTGCGTTAGAAGAGAAGGCCAGCTCGCGATATTTAACCAAGGAAGCGGGCGATGCATTTTTTGCGGTGCGGAATCCTCCTAAGAAAGCCAAAAATGACTCGCCAACAACAACAACAACAACATCAGACAAAGCTGTGAGTGCTGTTCATTTTCTCGCCGACAATTTCTGCAGCGCCGTTGCCGAAAAGATAAGCAACAAAAAATCCGTGGATGCATGCGCCAACAGCAAAGAACCACTTGCTATGTTAGCATTTGCCAAAGTGGTAGAAGACAAAATCATCAACAACAAGAAAATAATATTTGATTTCTTTCATGACTTGACATTGACTGTTCCTCCATGTAAGGAGATGCACGACAATCCACATTATCACTCCATTGTTGGTCAACAACTACTGTTGGTCGATTGGATAAAGCTGTACGGTTTGGATGTTAAATGTCCTGGCTGTGGCATGGCCAATCTTGATAATGACAGAACACATTTTTCCAAGAATAAATTATTATTTCCAACATATGGAATGCAGGGTCCACCAGCTTGGTGCATGGTTCAGTCAATGACATGCCCTTGCTGCAAAGGTTGATTCGATGCGAATGAGGGAAGGATATTGACTCAGCTTCCAGCGTTTGCGGCAGCTTCCTACCCGGTCGAAGCTAAATATGCCCTCGATAAGAACAGCCACATCGGGCGTGATGCCACGGATGTTTTTGACACTTTGATGACGACACATGGGAACGGCGAACTCTGCAGCAGATTACTCTACAATGCATGCAACAGAGCATATTTGGAACGAGTTACGAGCTACTATTCCTGTGGAAAACAGTACACCGGTTCTGTAACTAGACCGCATGTCCAAAAGGATGGAGAACACATGCGAGCCTACCCACCTCTCGGGGATGGAATCCGTGACGCATACGATGAGGCGTCAATCAGCAATACCCATTGGAACATAAGCGATCACGACCGGCATGTCAGAGAGATTCAAGGTGTCAAGTGCGAGCGCCTTTATGCAGAAGATCACACACACCAAGTAACAAAAAACTACTACAGACGGCGGAAGATTGGCGCCGAGGCGCTTTGGGATGTGGCAACTGAAACAGGTGAAATTGCAACAGCTGTACTGGCACCGTCTACTAAAACAGTTGACCTCTCCCACGCTGCCATCCAATTATCAAAGAGACTGACGTTTAGGACCAAGGCGATGTACAGTGATCGTTGGCCTACCAAAACAGAATACTGGGCCAAAGTCTTTGGTGACAATTTAGAAGGCCGATTGGGACTCTTTCATTTCCAACAACGAATTACCCGGACACTTCGGAAGCGACACGTTGACTACTTCCTTGCAATAAACATGTTGTTGAATGCAATCTACTTTTATAATCAAGAGGATTACGAGTATCTCTTAATTGTGTTAAAGGATGGACGCCTCAATGGAGAAAAGAAGACTGAGGATGATGTTGCCGAGTTGAAGGGTGCGAAGTACTTCCGACAGAGATACAGCAAGTACCTCCGAAAAGAGATTCGAACGCCAAATATCATACGAAAGAAGCTGGATGCGTGGTTTGTCAGATTCAAATGCAGTTCGAGTGAGGGTTCTTTACCTGCCGGCGGTCGAGTAGATCCTATCACAAAAGAACCTTTATTCACTCCTGAAACAAAAGCAGCTGTCGCGAACTGCAAGGAAACGTGTCAGTGTCTTCAGGATCCATTGCCATTGGAGGACATGTATGATGTCATACCACCAAACCCCAATTCGCCCCACGGTTTAAAAGAATATCTTTCGCGCCGTGGAGAGTCAAACTTAGAGTCGTTCCACCTTCTGCTAGCACACTTTGGTAACACCGGGATGAGAGAGAGCCTTGGCGACAACTTGAATCTTACTGGAACAGCGCGATACAACCTCAAGATGCGTCACAAGCGGCGCCTTACTGGTTCATTGATTGATGAGAACACTCGTCAAAAGATACCGGCAGCATGGGAGACAGTCGTCAGTTTTTTCAATCATTCAGAACTGTGGTATGTCAATGACTTAGCCACAGCAGCTGGCGTCACTGCGATGCCCTTTCCAAATGCAGAACAACTTCAACCTGATAATGGCGAGCGATTCTTTTCTGAGTACTTAAAATGGCTGAAGGACGAACAACCAAAGAATGATGCGGATGACCTGTGCTTGTGCTGCACGTGCACAGGAAAAACACGACCAGCAGACACACCAACTACAAGCACAACAACAATTAATCCTATCAAACTGACTGGCCCATCGAACGTGATGGCGACAACACAATTTGCAGCGGCGCCAGCGCCACAACCGTTTTATGCACCTACCCCTTTGCCAGTAGTGTGGATAAATCCGTACATGGTTCCATTTAATAATTGGAACCATTGGAATTATTGCTGCAGAAAATACAGAGAGCATTGTTGTCGAACAGATAGAAGAGGACGTCCACCTCATGACAATGGCTGCCGATTCAAGATAAAGACAATTAGCAATGTAACCTAGAAGGTTTTATTAACATTAACATGGTCAAGACTAGCTAGTAGTAGCAGTAGCAGTAAAGGATCCAATCGCAGAACAAAAGATCCGTCTCATAGAGGACGAGTCGTTGGAACGGTGATGGCACCGGTGGGTTCGGGAGAGGAAAGATACCAAGAAATCGGGAGAAAGTGTGACATGTTTCATTATATCTTTTACCTATGCTAAATCCATCAATGACAGTGGGCTGTAGCCATGTTGGACTTAACGACCTTCAAAATGACTGCCTATCCCCCTCTTTGCAATAGGTAAGGATATGGGATGACGCATGACAGTGACTGTTGGTGTCGACGTGGTGTCCCATTGTGCTTCCAGTATGGGAATGTAGAATCATAGCCCTTCCTTTTTTCTCTTCTTCTTTCCTTTCCCCCCCCTCCGGGTGCCTAAACCCCCCATATTTTTGTGGAGAGGGTACGCACCTACGTAAAGAGCTGTCGCTACAGAGCCAATGTGCTACTACAGGACAAGAAGTACACTAAGACTATAGCTCACAATTTGTATGAAACTGCTAGTCTACTACTGTAGAATAACGCTAGTATTTTACGTTGGATCCCAATACAAGGGCCAACATCGCAGCTACGACACCTCGGATCTGTACAGAAAACTTTCCAATTGAATCGGATACTATGAAAGTTATGGAGATGATTAAACGGCTACAGAGCGACTTGCAAGACTAAAATATTTACTTCGCACTAAAATATTTACTTCGTATGTGAACCACATTAACTATCAATCCTCGAACTCCAATTTCAATAATAACACCTAATCACTGTCGCACTCACTGTCATCCACAGATTCCTCATCGTTGGTAGAATCCGCATCGTCGGAAGAATCTGACTCTGGCTCCTCTTCGAAATGAATTCCAGCCAACAGATTGAACAATGGTTCGTCATGATCCATGCGGTACTGGCAGATGACGCAGCAACACTCAAAGCAAATACCAAATTTTGTCTCACCGTGGCGGAAGCAGTTATCAAGACAAGAGAATTCTTTGAGCATGCCATTGAATTGCTCGTGTCACATCTGGGCTCTGCTCTTGAATGACTTCACTGCATCATCATCAAATCTGTTGTAAGTGTTGCATTCATTGGGGTGGCCAGTGTATCCCTTGTCTCCTAATGCCTTTTTACCAATCGATGCAAGTTTGGCTTTGAGCCCTCCTTGTGAAAAATTTCCATTATCATTTCGACCAGCGGGAAACGGGCCGTTCATCCACATAAGCTTGCTTTCAAAGAGGTCAATACCAAGCTCGTAGCTAAGTCCGGAGTTCTTGTGTTTGTGAGAAAAGTATTTTTCATTTTGTGACTATTCTGGGTGAATAGGCTCGTTAATTTTGCAGTGGGTACCATCCACTGTCATTATCCAAATATCTCTTGTATCAAAATGTGTTGGGAAAACAATCTTCTCTGATTTCAGTGCTTGAATTCGTTTGAGATAGTACCAGCACCATTTTCGCAACGTTTTGGTAGACTTGTCAAAGACAGCTTCCCTCTCCGACTCTCTCTTGTATCGATATAGAAAGTGCAGCGCTTCCAGAAAATATGGAAGTGAGAGGCTGGCGGGATGATCTAAATCCTCTGGCACATGATCTGTAGTGTGAAGGTCCAGCCAAAGTTGGGCAGCAACAACATGCTTAGCTCCGTAATGATCTTTGAAACGCTGCACGTTCGTCTTGGATCTCCAAGGATCACCCTTGACATTATGTATCCTATTCTCTGTAAACATAAGTTCGAGGCCGGTCCTCAAAACATAATCAGGTGTGAATTCCATTGCGGCTGTTGTGATGTGCGGAAGTTTGGAAAATGAGGCAATTTGTGAGAGCGCAAAATATCGTGATCGAACTGGCACGACTCTGGATGCATGTCCCACTCGTGCTTCGGAACCGGCACGACTCTGGACTTACGAATGGTTCGCTAAATAAGTCCCATTTGGACAAAAGACGCACATTTTGTGAGCCACCACCGCTCAATTTGAGCCACTGTGTCTCTTGTTTCGAAACAGTTGAGTCACTAGGGATCATTATTGAGACACAAAACAAGCGGACGCAAGCATAGCCAGGATGAGAGCCAGCCAGCCGATCGATTGAAGAAATGATTTCTATCTTATCAAAAAGCTAAATTTGTAGCATCGTGGCATTTCTACCAGTTTAGGGGAATTACCGTGAGGTGCTGGAAAAGCTCAGTCTTTCACACAAGCAGACCTGAACTCTAGCTAGCTAGCAACACATTTTCCTTCCACCCAGGCCTCCCACTGGAGTAAATTTCTGACCTAGAGAATGCCCAGCCATGAAGTCTAGATACTCTTCATGACTACTCTTCGCTAGTTTCAATAAGGACTGAGTTTGCTTGGAACAAATGTGGGGTGAGGTTAACACCTCTATGAACCCATATTTGCTTCATTCCAATAGCTATTGCCTTGCCTGTTTGTTTAACCCTAGTGTAATGGAACAAGCCTCTTGCCATTGCATTTGGACCTTATTTTTGCAAATTGTAAGAAATTGCATTAGCTTCTGAAGAAGAATTGTGTCCTTGGAGGACATCAATCGTCAGTGTCTCAACCATCTTGTTTCTGCTTTCCTTGGGTTGTGACAGGCATATCTTTGATAGAATGGCCCGAGAGGATTGGAGACAAACCTGTTGCGAAAGATAGGCTGGATATTACCTGGTACCATTGTGAATGATCGTGGCGAAACTAAAAGGTTGACGCCAACATCAACAACGAAGAAACTGATGGTGCCGACGATGGGGTACGCATAATGACCCTGAATTCTCAGAGGGGACTTTGGGAATGCCACCTCGCTACAAACATAAACAAGGATACCTGGATGATCTACTAATGTAGCCAGACACGCAAGGTCCATTGGCTATCAAAGCCGTCCCCTAAGTCAATGTGAAAGAAATTGGTTTTGCGGTACCCAACGTGTTGTTTTGTTAATTTTTTGTAACACAATGTTTGTCCAACTCCAAATTGTGTCTTTTAAGCCTGAATGCCGCGCAAAATGCGAAGCGTTGGTTTAATCGTCACTCTTCGAGACAGATGATTTTCTTCTTCTTGTTCCACGAGCCTTTTCTTTTGATCGTCGAGCTCCACTTTGTCGTGGCCCTGCTTCTGCGGCAGCTGGTTTAGTAGGAGGTACTTCGATGGTACCAGAGGATGCTATCGACGTTGCTACCACTGGATCTGCTGCAGCGGGTTCCTTGGAGCGTGATTTCTTGTTTTGCAAAAATTTAGTTCAAGGGAAAATGATTTAGCATGACACACACAAGAATGCCCTCCAAAAGTCTTGGCATGACCAGCGAGCTCACCTTATTTGCCAACTCCTTTTCGACAGCCTGTGATGCGGCATCAGCTAGACGCAGCACTAAGACATTCTCTCCATTAAGTGGCTTTCGGCTGATGGAACCAAATCCAGCACTGGCATCGCCAGGCGCGCGGGTGGCAACCAATTCAGTGTCGGACACCTGAATCACTATTTTACCGACCGTTACGCTGTTGAAGTCGACCAACATTTGCCAAATAATTTCCACCTTTCCAATTCCAGAACGCTTGGCATAGACAGGTCTAGCACCAGTCCGAATGGTTGTAATATCATAGGTTCTCAAAACCGCAGGTGCCCATTTGGTGGCAAGCCAATCAGCTAGGCGCTCTGTATCTGGCACCGAGGAAAAGGAGGCCGAAAATAACTGTGCTCCTTCACCCGACTGAACCACCTTCTCAGCTCGCTGAAACTCTTCCTTCCATAGCTCCATTGGGACTGCTTCAGATCCCAGTTGAGAGGATAGGCACAAGTCAACACCAGCTCCAGGAACATGTCCTAACAGCATCAAAGCCGCGGCTTCCCCTACTGAGTGACAAGATGATCGAGTGTTTCTCCCCATCATGACATTACCAGTGACCGAGAGTGTTGGGTCGATTCGAACCGAACGTGTTCTATATTCTTCGCAAAATGCTGGGTTTCGCTGTGGCCCTCCAACCAATGGAGAAAAATCGGGAGAAGATTCGGGAATACCAAAGAGTTCCCCGTAACGAAGAATCGAAACTTTGGAAGCATCCGATCCTAGAGCTTCTGTCAAGGAGGCCGGCGCTTTGGCTCCGCTGCCACCAAACAGGGAACCTACAATATTTCCTATACCTCCAGACGATTCGTTCATGCCGGATCCTTTTTCGTCTTCAAAGGCTGAAAGAATTGCCAATTTAGGCCCGCTCACGGCAGGAGCTGCTTGTTCGGCTGCCAAGCAAATAGCATTTTTCAAAACGCTTGCTAAATCTTGGTCGCCATCCAACATGGCGGCATTGTATTGAATTCCATCAAGTGCACAAACAATTCCATCAGCCTCTCCACACCACTTCGACACAGCAGCAATGGCAGACTTGGGGCTATCCTCCGAGAGCAGCAAACTCTCAGCATCGGCTCCTGCGAACTCAACACTTCCATCAGCCTTTGCAATATCATCCAGTGCTGTTTGCGAGAGCACCACATTTTGGTTGCCCACTAGCGACACGACAAACCATCGCACCATGCTTCCCATGGAAGCCGCTTTGACAGCCACTACTTCACCCACTCCTCCCGGTGGGGATATCACCACCAACGACTTTTTATTATCAGTCGATGGCATTGTCATGAAGCGACATGATGACGATGAAGCCAAATGCTGTTGTGGTCGATATGGCAAAAAAAGAGCCACGGCATTCGTCACGAACAGTGTGGTAGTTATGAATCGTAGACTCATGATTGTTTAGCTGCTTGGTCAGTATCAAGCAAGGCGGAGTTTCCAGATAGTGAAGTCAACTATTGGTACTATTAGCTAGTAGTAATAGCTAGTAGTAGGCGTAGATTAATAGAGCAGCGAGCTGATAGTGTTAGAGAGAGATCTATTGGTGGTGCAAAAGATCAGTTCTAGAAATTATGGTAGTGTTGTTGTTGCTACTGTTGCTACTGCTTGTAGTGGATCTTGAAGTGGAAACTTCAAGGAT